>ERZ1292629.2375-Hain-H43-01um-R1-2375-length-15997-cov-22_pt1 | contig 15997 bp, 19 predicted proteins | sample MGYA00564399_ERZ1292629 | MGnify/ENA primary metagenome ERZ1292629 (study PRJEB36523, sample SAMEA6512636) | groundwater metagenome | collected 2019-01-08 | study: AquaDiva: Metagenomics assemblies of 32 groundwater samples
ACCTTTAAACGCCTCCATTACCTTTTAGGAGGCAAGTGCCCCACTTAAACTGCCCATTTAACACTGTCACCTTATATTGCAAAGGATTAGAATTATAATTTTCAAAGATGGGTGTTTCATTGGCGGATCCATCCACGACCGAAATCGGGACTTCAAATCCTCCCCACTACGCTACGCATCGAAAATCATAATCCAATATCAAACTACAGTAAAGCTTCCGGGGTCTTTCCGTCTAGCCGCAGGTAACCGGCATCTTCACCGGTATTGCATTTTCACCGGGCGCCTCGTTGAGACAGTCTTCAAGTCGTTAAGCCATTCATGCGGGCCGGAACTTACCCGGCAAGGGATTACGCTCAAATTTGTTACTGCAATAAATTAAGTCAATTTTATTGCGATGGGCAAGGCATTTCTGCTTGCCTCTGCATGTCGCCATGCAGTTCAGACTATATCTTGCATAGATTGAAAAAATTGCGGGTAGAGGCATTTAGCATGCCCGCCTAATGTCAATCTACGCCTTGGCGTATAGTCGTTGAGGGAAACTTAACGATGAGAAAATGGAATTTCAATAACTTCTAGTGTATTTACTATGGTGACAAACTCTTCTTTGACAAGTCTGTTAACATGATAAATTGAATTAAGCCCTTCTTTATCTGCTCTTTTTCGTATAAATTCCAGAAAAGTTTTACACCTTCTCACTGCTTCCTGCTTTATAGTCACTCCATAGAATATCTTCTTTTGGGAACACTTTTCTCCCCACGAAGTATATTCTGTGTAATACAGAGTAAATCTTTTCATTTTGTTTTCTCCTTTAAGTTCTTCCCTGCTGATTGTCCGCAATCAGAAATTTTCACTCCTACGCTCCGACGCGTAGGAGTATTCTGATATACTCGGATTTTCCAGCATATAGCCAAGTTTTACAAAAGCATTTTGTAATACCTTTGGACGATTCATCTTTTTATTAGTCCGCGACATTTTTATCGGGACAGCCTTTATGTCGCCATAAAGATCGGACTATATCATCTCCTCGATTTCTCTCGGAGCTTTGCGTATAGTCTCTGAGGATTCTTCTGATAATTTAAAAGTATTTCCCTATTGGAATACTTTCTTTTTCTGCCAACTACAATTTTATTTCTCAATTCCAGAATTTTTTCCATTCCGGATTTAGTTAAATGTTTTTTATTTTCAACTACTTCCAGCGCTTCACAAAAAATAATAAAAACATTATTTTTATTTGAACGCAATGGAAATTTTTTAAAAAACGGCACTACGATTTTTGCTAAATCGTCGGTTTTTCTGACATCGAAATAACAAATTCCGTCTTTTCGATATCTTATTTTTCCGCATCCTAAAAATTTTTGAAATAATTTAGGAATAGTGTCATCTTTTTGAGAAATATTAAAACACAAACTGATTTTCCAGCCATGTTTATAATCTTTTTCGCGGTTAATTACTGAAATATTGAAACTTCCTTCACCATCAGTAAAGCCGCTCAAGTAGTTGGGCAGACCTCTATCAAAAGCCTTTCCTGCTGATTGTCCGCAATTGAACTTTTTTACTTCCATAAATTAATTATACATAATTACGGATAGTAGTTCAATATACCCGGAGTTTCCAGCATATAGCAAAGTTTTATAACTACAATCGTCATTGTTTATAGTTATCGCCGACGTTCACTGGTGCTTCATTCAGTGAGCCCATACCTTGCGGTATGGACCCCCAAACTTAACATTCCAGCACTGGTCAGGCCTCACCCCCTATACATCCTCTTACGAGTTTAGCAGGGAGCTGTGTTTTTGATAAACAGTCGGTTGAAGTACGGTTGTTGCAGCCCAAAATCCTTGCGGACTTGGGCAGGCCATATTGCGAACTTACGGCCACTGATTTGCCGAGTTCCTTAACGAGGTCTCACCCGTTCACCTTAGCACACTTACGCTTGTCCACCTGTGTCGGTTTGCGGTACGGTCTCAATGCACTATAATTTGAAAACTTTTCTAGGAAACTTGCTCAGTAAGGTTCGCCGTATAAATACGACTTCCCGTTAACACTTCTTGCGTTATGTTACCGACGACAATCCAATTAGTCGCCTTACTTACTAAATTCCGCATTTTCAAAAACATGCATCAAGGGGTCGGAATATTAACCGACTGTCCATCGACTACCCCTTTCGGGTTTGCCTTAGGACCGCCTAACCCTTGGTTGAATACCATTGCCAAGGAAACCTTGGACTTTCGGTGGCCGCGGCTTTCACGCGGCTTGCGGTTACTCAGGCCAACATTCTCTCTTCCTATCGCTCCACAGTCGTTTACACTTCTGCTTCGCTGCAATAGGAATGCTTCCCTACCACTGCTGAAAAATAAATTTTTCAACAATCCATGTCTTCGGTATTGAACTTTAGCCCCGGAAATCTTTGGCGCACTTCGCCCCTCCTTCCTCAAAAGAAGAAAGTTTGGACAGTGAGTTGTTACACACTCTTTAAAAGATAGCTACCTCTAAGCTAACTTCCTGCCTGTCGAGGGCAAAATACTTCCTTCATAACACTTAGTTCAATTTAGGGACCTTAGACTATGATCTGAGCTGTTACTCTTTTGACTACGGAGCTTAGCCCCCGCAGTCTAACTGCCTACCCATAAAATACGGTATTCGGAGTTTAATTAGAAGACCTGGAGAAACTCCAAGGAATTCTATTTAGTGCTCTACCCCCGTATTCTGACGATAGACGCCAGCCCCAAAGCTGTTTCGGGAAGAACCAGCTATTACCAAACTCGATTAGCTTTTCACTCCTTACCACAGGTCATCCCAAAGGATTGCACGCCTCACGGGTTCGGACCTCCTCCCTCCTTTCGGCGGGATTCATCCTGCCCATGGTAAGCTCGTCTGGCTTCGGGTCTTGAACATTCGATAAATTCGCGCTATTAACACTCGCTTTCGCTACGCCTGCGCCCCATAAGGGCTTAGACAAATCGAATATTCAAACTCGTTGGCTCGTTCTGCAAAAAGCACGCTGTCAGCCGCCCAACTTGCGTTGGGCGAGCCTCCAACTCTTTGTAAGCAAATGGTTTCAGGTTCTATTTCACCGGGGTCATCCCCCTACTTTTCACCTTTCCCTCACGGTACTGGTTCACTATCGGTGATATTGATTATTTAGCCTTGGCCGATAGTTCGGCCTGTTTCCTGCCAGGTTATCATTCCCGACAGTACTTAAGAAATCTAACAAGGAGCGTAAAGTTATTTTCAAATACAGGGCTATTACCTTCTATGGCGCCCCTTTCCAGGGTGCTTCTTTTAACAACTCTACCTAAATACTCTCCCTCGGCAAATTCCGCCTAAGCGGGACTCCCGACGTTAAACCCTTGCAACCCCCGACCACACCTCGCTACGCTCGGGTGGAATTTTCAATTTTTAATTTTCAATTTTTAATAAATGACCTAATTTTTAATTTTTAAACACGGCGTTTAAAAATTTAATCATTAAGAAATTATTTAGAAATTATAAATTTGAAATTAGAAATTCCATCCTCAGCGCACTGAGGTATGGTTAGGTTTGGGCTGTTCCCTTTTCGCTCGCCACTACTAAGGGAATGTGTCTCGCAAAGCGAGACATTGTTTTCTTTTCCTCCGGCTACTGAGATGTTTCACTTCACCGGGTACGCTCCCCTCCCTTGCGGTCGGGGTGATTTTGTTTTAACAAAAACGGGTTTTCCCATTCAGAAATCTCCGGATCAAAGGTTGCTAGCCACCTCCCCGAAGCTTATCGCAGGCACGCCACGTCTTTCATAGCATCAATATCCCTAGGCATCCACCATTTGCATATAACCTAATTTTCTTGCGTAAGTGATAGATACAGATTTTATGTATCTTCGCCCGCCTTAATGCGCAAAGCGCTTTTGGCGGGTTAACTTATTTTGTGTATGCATTTTTACCTACAACCCAATTAAATAAGACCCCATGTCTAAAATTAATTGGGTAACCGGTTAAACGATTCGCTGGTGAGCGAACTATCACAATATGATATATTTAACCGGGTTGAATTTTCAAAGTTCGTGGATTGAATAAAATAAAAATCGCCTTTCGGCGAAGCGGTCATTACTAACGAAAAAAGTCAGACGTTATCCGCTTCGTTTTTTGATAGTGATTTTTAATTTATTTACCATGTGTTTATATCTTATTAAATTTATTTATCCTTGTCAATAGCAATACCGCAAAACAAAAAGGCGCGGTACGTACGCGTCTTTTTGTTTCACCCGCCGAAGCTTCAGCGGAGGCGGGCATTTATTCTTTTATACTCCTTTCGGAGTTATCCAATATCTAAATTTTTATCCTTCGACTTCGCTCAGGATATTCTATCTCTCTTCTATCTTTTTATGCATATCTGAAATAATTTTGGCTGCAGTTTCTTTTCCGCCAAGCCCAATTGCTATTGCAAATCCAAGAGCAACTGCTCCCACTATTCCATAAACTATTGCCGAATACAGAGTTTTTATTAAAGCGCTGCTTGGCAGAAGTTGGTCTAACACTAAAAAAATTGTGAATATCCAGATTGCCCATCTTACAATTGAAGCCGCCAAATACCCATTACCAACTTTCATCCGCTCAACTGTTATCCTTATAATTTTTTCTATGATGTCAGAAATAATTACTGCCACCACAAAAATTAAAGCTGCAACAACTACATTTGGAAGATAATTTAAAACTTGCGTTAAAATTATTCCAAACTGAGTGAGCTTTAAAATGTCTACTGCTATTAACAATGAAACGATAACGAAAATCCATTTAAAGACAGCTCCTATAAAACCAGATGGATCTACCTCTAAATTTGCTCTGTTAAGAGCCTTGTGCCAGCCTTCTTTTTCAAAGAGCTTATTAAATTTTACGCTCTTTAAAATTTCTGTTATTACTTTTCCAATTCCAACTGAAACTAAATAACCAATAATAAATACGACTATTGCCAAAACAAGGTTAGCAATAAAATATACTAATCCCTGTAAAAATGGCTGGACAATTGATAACGATAAATCGCTGTATATCATATTTGTTTTTTATTTTTTTTAATAGTTTTAATTTCAAAGATCTAATTATTCGCAAACTAAACGAACTCGACCTTTAAATTTATATTATTCTATTATCCCTCTTATTAAGCATATAAATCAAGCCCCTGCCTGTGGATAACTCCGCCACCTGTTGGCGGCGCTGGAATTTTTCCCGCCACTGCGGGATCCCGCTTCGGCGGGACAATTTTAAATTTTCAATTTTCAATTAATGTTTTCCACTCTTCTGGTATATCTATCTTTAAGTTAATCTGTTCATTGCTGGCGGCTGTTTTAAAAGAAATAGCTGTGGCACATAGCGCTATGATGTTTTTGGCTTGCCATTCCGAAGCCTCGCCTTGATGGGGCGAAGGATGGCCATACTTTACATCGCCTAATATAGGAAAACCAGCAGCAGAAAGCTGGCCTCTTATTTGGTGAAACTTTCCTGTTTCTAATTTTATTTTTAACAAAGAATATTTACCGGATTTTATGCCGGCGGCTTCGCCGCCGAGCATCCTCGATGCCTCTGGCATCGGGACAACTTCGTAGTAAAGTACTGCTTCTTTGCCTCCACTTTCATTTACTTTTGAGTTTTGAACTTTAGTTTTGAACTTTGAACTTTGAGTTTTGATTTTTTCCAAATAATCAACTAACATTCCTTTGTTTTGTTTAGGCTTCCCTAAAACTATTGCGTGATATATTTTTTCAATTTCGTGATTACGAAATTGTTCAGACAATCTTGAAGCGCCCTTGCTTGTTTTTGCAAATAGCACAATCCCCTGCACCGGCCTGTCTAACCTATGCACCAACCCCAAAAATACCCCACTGGAAACAACGCCACCGCTTCGCGCAGGAGACCTGCCTGAGGGGTGGCTGTTTCCTGCGGGGCAAGCATTCCCCGGCTCTAAAAGTGAGCCCTTTCCTTTCTTAATTCTTATATAGTCCTTGACCATATCAAAAAGCGATATATCACCTGATTTATCTCCCTGAGTTAAAACTCCTGCCGGCTTTACTACCGCAATTATATGATTATCTTCGTATAACACTTTTACTATTGACATATATTAATTAAAATGATATTATTAATTTAGCACAAAAGGAGATAAACAATGTCTAATCATTTCATTGAAGGACACATGTATTACGTGCAAGGTCATTCTCTTCTCACAAAAAAAACATTTTTTCTAAGTTTCGAGTTAGACAATGACGAAGAAGCAAGAAAAAAATGGCGGGAATGGCTCAAGGAAAAACTCACGAATCATATGGGTCACCCCCTAGAGTTCGCATTACTATTTCGATTTCTAGGGAAAGATCCAGTAAAACCCGTAGACTTCCATAGGGTACCCGTCTATCTTGAGAGTTTCTCTCTATAACAAACCCTTCAACAATCTTGCGCGCATGAGCGTTTAACCACAACGCTCTTTTTTATTGTAAAATTTCTTTTATTTTGGCGGAGATATTCCTAAATCGTGACAAATTTTTTTCGCTAAAAAATTATGTATTTCATTGTGCCTTGGCACAGTAGAAATTCTCTTTGTTAAAGGATTTAAAAAGACGCTATGACGAGCGCCTTCTCTTAAAAATATGCACTTATTTTTAGTTAAATGTTTTATTAAATCTGCTCTCTTCATTTTTTCATTTTAAAGAAACAGAGATATTTTCTCTAATTGTTTTCCCTTTTGAAAAATTTTTGCTAGTTAAGATTCTATTTGATTCTAAAACCAAAAACAACGCCTCTTTAAGGTTTTCTTTTGCCTCATTTAATGTCTTTCCTTGGGTATTTACTCCTGGAATTTCTTCAATCCATCCTAAATACCACTTCCCCATTTTTTTATATAATCCTGTAAATTCTCTTGTCATATTTTTATTCTAACACGAATAATACGATAATGTCCATAAAAAAATTTAAGAACCGCAATTATATGATTATCTTCATATAAAACTTTTACTCTTGATATAAACATTATTATATTATATTCTATATTTAGCACAAAAAAGGGTATCAAGTTTCTATACTAAGTTCCAATAGTTACAAGGAGGCCTTTCCATGTCGTGTCTTGGCGTAGTAGTGGTCGTTTTACTGGTGATTGCAGCTATACTCTATTTTCAAGGAGGCGGTCAAGGCAAATGGGGATGATAACTTTACTTGAACCGTATTGTCGCAATACGGTTTTTTCTTGTAATATTTTATATTATCATAATATATTTATTGCAAAATTTCTTTTATGCGGTCGGCTTCGGTTTCAACAACCGGGCCTTCGTATTCGCCTGCATGGGCGTGAGTTCCACTATATGACGGTGCTTTTTGGTCTAAGTGCAAATTAAAATCTAAATACTCCCCTCTTTGTTTTACATAAATATGAAACCGCGGATAATTGTTAATAGTTAATTTTCTCACCATATTATATTCATTCGGACTTTTAGCTTCCAGAATTACATAGCCAATCTGCCTTGCTATATTATGAATATTTTCTTTAATATTTTTTATTTGAAAATCCATATTATACTGGTAGCGTTTTTGTCGTTCGACAAAAACGCTACCATAATTTATCCGTGCTTGAATTCAATAACATCGCCGTCTTTTACAACATACTCTTTTCCTTCTGTTCTCAACTTTCCTTGCTCGCGGGCTTTTGCATAACTGCCAGCGTCCAATAAATCTTTCCAAAAAACAACTTCTGCTTTCACAAATTTATTTTCAAAATCAGTATGAATTACAGCTCCTGCTTTTGGAGCCTTTTCTCCCTTGTTTATTGTCCAAGCCCTTGTTTCATCTTCGCCAGTTGTTAAAAAAGTAATCAAATTTAAAAGCTCGTACGATTTTTTAATTAAAATATCTGTTTCTGATAATTCTGGTAAACCCAATGCCTGCCTTTCATCTTTTGACAACCCTTCTGCCTCAAATTCAGTCGCCACATCAATAATCAAAGTATTTTGCAGATGTCCGACGTCTGTAATTTCTTCGGGTTTTCCATTTAACAAATATAATCTTGGTTTAAAAGTTAATAATTGAAAACTATTTAAAATCTCCTTTTCATCATCTGCAAATTCCTGGTTAACCAAAACTTTTCCAGCCGATAAAAAATCTTTGGCTTTTTTGCAAACCTCCATTTCCCCGCCCAAACTCGCCTTCGGCGAGATTGCGGCGGGCCCGCCTAAATGCCCGCGGCTTTTGGCGGGTTTTTCCAAAACTCTATTTACGGTTTCTAAATCTTTTAAAATAAGTTCAACATCTAAAATTTCTTTTTCTTTTAGCGGATTTATTTCGTTTTGCGTGTTTATAATATCTGGGTTTTTAAATGCCCGCAAAACATACAAAACCGCATCAACTTCTCTTATATGCGATAAAAATTTATTTCCCAAGCCCTCGCCTTGCGAAGCCCCTTTTACTAAACCTGCAATATCAACAAAATCAACAGTTGCATAAATTTTCTTTTTTGATTTTGCCGCCCCATTTGGGGCGAGCCTCGCCTCTTGGCGGGACAATTCCCATAGCTTATCAACTCTTTCGTCTGGAACCAAAACAACCCCTATATTGGGGTCAATTGTTGCAAAAGGATAATTGGCAATCAATACCTGTTTTTTAGTTAAAGTTTTAAATAGTGTTGACTTACCCACATTCGGCAACCCAACAATTCCTATAGATAATTTTGAACTTGGCATAATAATAATCTAACACATTTTTCCCATTTTAGCAAAAATTATTTGCTGTTTATTGCTTTAATGTATTTGCAATAATCGCAGTCGGGGCCTGCGTCAGGAATTTTATCACTGTTTAAACATTTATGTGCATCAATAATTGCTTTCTCCACCCACGAATCATCGCCTTCATAGGGAATAATTTTTATATCAAATTCCAACTTTCCGTCAAAAGCTTCTTTATCGGTATCGCCATTACAATAAACAAAATATCCTGTCTTAGAAACCTTAAATCCATTTTTTCTAAATAACCATGGTAAAACATTCGTAACCAATCCATCTTGCAGAATTAGCAATGCCCAGTATTTCAAACTGCTCAGGATTATATTTATCAACGAAGGTAATCGGTACGCCCATCACGCCATCATAATCCATTGGTATATCGGCTATTTTATCAACATTTACAACGTTATAGTTATCGTATTTTGGAAATTCTTCTGGCGTATATTTCTTATATAGCACCATTTTTTCATGACGCTTTGTGGTATGGAGGTTTGTAAGCCACATAATCCTACCCATGCTGAAAAACTTTACACCGTTTTCAATTTTTTTTCTAGACTCCGTCGGTATATCGTAGTCCATAGGAACCTGAAACCACTTTGTACCACCATTATCATAACCAGTCCATAATTTATTTTCTTTAATAAAACCAAAAGTTTCTTTATATGTTACAGCATTCTGATCACCAAGAATTATAAACTTCTTTTTATACTCGACTAATTGCGCCACATACTCGCGAAAGAGCGAAAATGGCGGGTTAGTTACAACTATATCTGCTTTTTTGAGTAGTTCAATACACTCCTCACTGCGAAAATCTCCGTTACCCTTAAGTGGAGTGGCGATGTTGGCATCATTTTTCAAAAGCCACCTTACATCAGCGAGCCCCACCGCGCCGTCCGCATCGGTGTCTGTCACTTCATTAAGCTCGATCTTAAACGGCTCTTTGCCTTTCGGTTTCAATCCTTTAACCTCAAAGAGTGGTAGCTGTCCTCCGGCAATTGGCGACTTTGTATAACTTGTGGTGATTAACTTTTTAAGACCAAGCGTATTAAAGTTAGTGGCAAAATACTTAAAAAAATTACTCTCGAATGGATCATCGCAATTGCAGTAAACAACTTTGCCGTGAAATTGTTCTTTGTAGTGCTTTAGCTCTTTCTCAATATCAACAAGCTGAGTATAAAACTCGTCATTCTTTGCTTGGTTCGCTTTGTGTAAATTTTTATTTGAAGATTTATTTGACATATTTTATTTAGTAACAAAAACCAAGGCAATCGTTGCTACTGCAAGAATTGCTGTAAATACAGATAAAGACTTCGACCAAAATAATTGTTTTTTGTTATATTCTCTTTGTTCATTCAAAAGTTTTTCTTGCAATCTGTAATTCAAAAAAACTGAGCCAATTCTAATTTGTTCATCAACGCAATTATCTAGTTTTCCTAAAATCTCATCTAAATTTTGCTTTGAATTAAATATACCCATATTTTTATTTTTATAATAATCCGCAATAAATTGGATAATTGTCTTTTACCGTTTGTTTCCATTTTGCGAAATTATTTTTTCCATTATATTTTTTTATTTTTCGTTTGATAAGGCCAATCTAAGTGAGAACAAAACCTCTGATTTAAGTTTTTCTCTTGCCCAATCTTTTTGTTTTTCGTTTAACAATTCGCCCATACCGGCAAGGATATCTCTGGCTTCAAATTTTTCCACTTGGTCGATACATTTTTGTAAAAATTCTTTATATGACACACCCATACGATCTTCAACAATTTTTTTATTTACCGGCCAGTCATGAGAGAGAAAATATTGCACATCAAAAATGTCTCTATTGCTCTTGCCTATTCTTTCATACATAGCGCAAAGCTTATGGGCTACCATATCTTCTTTTACCATAACCTGCATTGAAATTCCTAAAGTAGAAAAAATTTCATACTTTGACCCAAACTCTCTACGATTTATTTCCACCTTCACATTTTGCGCGTTGATATCTTTTTGATCATAAGAAAGCAAATAAAAAAGGTTAAACCTCTTTCTGTTTGCTTCTTTTAATTTACCGTATTTTTCAAGAATTGTTTTAACCCTTTCAAAAACATAATATTCCTTTTCTGCATCAAGCAAATCAAAATCCAAATCTACTGAAAAACGAGGCAAGCCGTAAAAAAGAACGGCCGCTGTGCCACCTTTAAACCCTAAAACCGTACTGATAGTTGGGTCAGAATAAATATCTTTTAGAACCTTTAAAAGAATACTGTTATGAGTTGAGATATTAAGTGTCATATTTATGCCTATTTTAAGTTATTTTTAGATGCCTCGTGATACATTTTTACCATTTTTGCCATTCTTTTATTCCCTCCATAAATTGGTAAAATTTCATAAACCTTCTCCCAATTTAAAACTGATAAATTATCAAAATGATAATCTTTGTTTAAATACACAACATCTAAAAATGCTCTCTCGGGTGAAGCTATGCTATAATTCTCTTTTTTTTCTACGCCCAATTGATTGCTAAGAATTGCATCTTTTATTTTTTTGTATGCAAATTTTTGCCCATCACATTCAATTTCTTTTGTTGTGTATGAGGCAACAAAAATTTGGCTATAAAATTGGAAAGTAATTCCACTTGCCCCCAAAACCGTTTCAAAACTAACATATGCGGGCGTGTATATTTTTGTAGACAATTCGTATTTGTCGTAATTTTTGTCTTTTGAATAAATACCTTTGCGTATAGCGTTTAATTTTCCGGCCTTAACATAACGATGAATTTTCTTTTTAATGAAATTTACATCAGATTCTCCCCAAAGCAAAACGACGTCTTGAAAAGTGAAGACCGTTTTATTGGACCTCATTATGTCTAAAATATAGTCTTTTTCCATAAGTTTACGTAGCGTAGCGATATAAAATTATGATTTATACTCTGATAGTACCCATATTCGGGCACCACTAGCTTAAATTATACACTATTATATAAAAGATGCAACAACAAGGATAACTATACCCAATAAATTAATCTTACTCTTTTTAATTCTGATTTCAATTAGCACAATTTTGGCGCTTCAGAAATAGTATACTTTTGTATCATATCTGAAAAGCCAAAATATTACATGCTTGCATTGTAAGTGCTTCCTTACGATGTAAACAAAACGTAGTAGTTTGTATATATCAACCTAAAAAATGTATATAAACTAACTATTTTTACTTAAACAAAAAAGAGCGGCTAGAATAGTCGCTCCGTTTGCGTTGAGTTAGTTGCAACCAATTCAACGCCTTGTGAGTGAGTCTGCGGGAACGCAGAGAATACACCCCTCTGGGATAAGAGAAATAGGAACACATCCACGGGGAATTTCGCCTTTGTAGCTTCTATTAGCCACAACTGCAAGATGCGTCCTTCCTCTATCCTCATAATTCACTGTTTGACCAGCTCTAAATCCAGCCCACGACATGATAATCCTCCCAAAAGAACTGTTTTGCTGTGAAAGCTCAGTAAAATACTGATATATTAATCATAACATATTAATACGTTGATGTCAATACTTGTCGTCGTAGGTGGCGTAAGAAACAATTAATTCTTCGCCTTTTTTAATTTCTCTCGCCATTCGTCGTCAATTTTACGATAATCTATAGTTAGCTCTTCTCCTTCGCTAATATCGCGAAGGGCTACAAACCTGTATTCACTTTTGGGACCGACATTCGGCTTAGTTGAGTGATTAAGAAAATCATCAATACCGTATTTATTCCATGAATCTAAGGAAACCCAATAGTGTTTATTATCTCCCACGGCATAAATTTTAATCAGCCCAACCAAGTGGCTAGGTAAATGTTTAAGCTCGGCCTTAGAGATTTTACTGTAAGATTTTTTATGCCAAAGAAGAACATCGTGAAAAGGTTCAACCCCTTTAGGAATATTTCTGATTGCAAAAACGCCGACGCCCTCTATTTTTGAGGGCTTTAATTGCGCATAAACCAAACTAGCAATTTTGTTTAATTTTTTAACATTTTTATTCATAAAAACCAAACTTTTTTTATTGCCATAAGTTTACATTGAGCGAAGCGAAATGTGGTCAATTTTAGAAAAAGTTAGAACTCATTTTCAAGAAAATCCTACTGACGATTTTTAGTTGCTCGCCCTCGCTTTCCGATTTCGATTTTTTCCGCCACCACGATTCTTTTGTGCCAGCGAAGCTGACACATCTTCGTTAAATTTTTAAGTTTTGCTCTATTTTAGGTTATTTAGACAATTCTCTTTTATAGAATCGACAGTGATCATCTGACAAATAGAGGTATCTTTTTTCTTTTCGGCAACCCTAAGATAACAGAATGGTTCATCATATTGTTTATCTGTAAGTTTGTTGCATAAGGTTAAATCTTCTTTCAAAACTGCAACTTTGCTATAACAAAAATCCTTCTGCGTTCCTGCTTTTTCACACAACGCACTGTCTACCAAATTTTGCCCAATCACGGAAAAACAAACATCCTTGAAGGTTTGGGATTGCACTTGTTCACATAATTGACTATCATTTCTATTTTGAGCAATTTTTGCAATGCATGTGTCCATATCAGATTTATCACATAAAGAAATGTCATTTTTTAATACAGCTATGGCATTAACACAAACTGATTTGCTTCCTCGGGTAGTTATTTTTTCACAATAAGAGGTATCCTCATTAATTATGGCTAATCTCTGATTAACTCCATCTTTGCACAAAGTTTTTATATTTGGATTAGAACTATTTGAAATTTTATCACAAATGCTTATATTTGATTCTTCAACTGCAAGGCTCTCATAACATAAATTTATGCTGTGTTCATCGATTTTTTTCTCACATTCTCCGAGATTAAAATTTGATTTCGAATTTTTCATCACAACAAAAATAACCACACTAACAATAATTACAATTATTAAGATTATTATGAGGATTGTTATGAGAATATTTTTTTTGTTCATATATAATTAATTTTATTCCATTAAATCATCAACACTGACCTCCCGCCTACGCCTCTGGCTACGGATGGGCAAGCAAGAGCTTTCGCTATTTTTTTGAGCGTATCAAGCGTTGGATTCTGGTTTTTACCAGCTTCGAGTTTGAAAATTTTGGTGGACCCGGGGAGAATCGAACTCCCAGCTTCTCGTTGTTCCGATAACTTTGGTGGACCCTGCGAGAATCGAACTCGCATCTCCTCGTTGCAAACGAGGCGTTTTGCCATTGTACCAAGGGCCCACCAAAGTTATCGAGAATCCTCGATTTCCTTAATAATTTTGAATAATAATCGGGACAAATGAGATGTGTTGCCATGCCGATTTCGGTTTACCGAAATCGTGCATCCACGATAGCGGTTTACCGTTATCGGGACTATACCACGGGCCCAAACCCCCGCCTTAGGCGGGGGAATTTTAAATTTATAATTTTAAATTTTCAATGTATTTGTAAAATTTTTACTTTAACTTTTTTATTTCCTGCCATAAAATCAAACTCTTTATTAACTTCTTGTCCCATCAATTTTTGTCCTAACGGCGAATGATAAGAAATTTTATTTTTTAAGATATTTGCTTCAGTTGGAGATACAATCTGGTATTTTAACTCTTCGCCGTCAAATAAAATTTTAATTTCAGATCCTATTTGAATTTTATCGTCACCGTCTTTTTCTTTTATAACTGCTTCGTTTATTGCTCCTTCCAGTTCTGCAACTCTCATTCTTAAAAATGCCATTTTATCTCTTGCGTCATGATACGATGCGTTTTCTTTCAAGTCGCCAAAAGACGCAGCTTCTGCTATAAGCTTAATAATTTCTTTATTCTTTGTTGTCTTTAAATAATGCAGTTCGTCTTTTAATTTTTGCAACCCTTCTTTTGTAAAATATTGAGGCATATTATTATTTTACTTATTTTTACAAAAATTTCAAGTAAATGTAAAAACAAAAACAGGGTAAATACCCTGTTTTTATTTTTACCAAAATTTAGTTTCTTAAAGTTGATTCGAATAGTTGGTTTTTTGCCGAACCATACTAAACGCATTAGTTTAAAATCCAAATTTAAGACTTCAAACTAAGTCAACACTTTTAAAAAAATGATCCACGAACAGCTTCCGCTACCCGTGCCTTGTTACGACTTAGCCCCTCTTACTGAATCTAGCTTAGGGCGCCTTGCGGCGCACTTCGGCTATCCCCAGCTCGCTTGGCTTGACGGATTAGAGTACATTAAGGTTTGTTCTCCGTTCCCACCGGACGAGCGGATTTCCCGCATCCGGCGAGCCCTATTTTTATGCATTTTTGATTTTAATTCCATAATCTTTGTAAAACCTTTTTCCGTAAAATGTTCTTGTTTTTGAATCATTTTAAAAATTTTACAAAATAAATCAAAATCTTTTTTCTTACTTTTCGTTTGCAATTTATGCTCTGTGAAAAAAGGAATTACTACCTCTGCAATTTTTTCAAAGTGATTTATTTCATACCGATAGCAATCTGTATGATTTTCTCTTTTATCTCTTTGAAAATATATTGTCCCGCATCCGAAAAATTCTTTAAGCTGTTTTAGTGCAGCCAAATCATCTTCTTGGAGTTTCAGATAATAGTGGCATTCCATTTTGAAACTTTTGCCACCTCTGCTACCTCCTGGCGGACGCGGATAAATAGTAAAACTTCCTTCGCCGTCGGTCAAGCCGACAACATAATCTGCTGATAACATAAATTTAGGTTAGGTCCTTCCCCTATTTCGCTTTAAAAGCGAATGGGTACTATGACACTAGCTGACTTCCTAAAAAGCAATAACCTCTATCTTTTTAGGATCTCTCTGGGTCATTTAATCAACTGTTTCTAACATTCCCATTTTTTTATTGTATTTTACCATTTTTCTTGACTTCCCTTCAACCGCCCGGTGAAGGTCATCTAATAAAACACGAAACATTTGGGACTATTATTTGCCTCAAGCCCTCCGCTCATTTCCTTACTGAAGTTGAGCTGCTGATTTTTTTTGGCTACCCCCTATACAGGGGGTTAGATTTGCACTAACTAGCTAATTAAGCTGCCAGACGCGCTTTTTACTGGCGGTGAGTACAAGACTCAGGAACGTATTCATCGCCACGTAGCTGATTGGCGATTACTAGCGATTCCAGCTTCATGAGGGCGGGTTTCAGCCCTCAATCCGAACTGAGACCGGCTTTGGTGGGATTAATCTCCGCCTTGCGGCTTCGACCCATTGTACCGGCCATTGTACCACGTGTGCAGCCCAGGACATCAAAGGGCCATGCTGATTTGGCGTCATCCTCGCCTTCCTCCCAA
>ERZ1292629.2378-Hain-H43-01um-R1-2378-length-15990-cov-6_pt1 | contig 15990 bp, 17 predicted proteins | sample MGYA00564399_ERZ1292629 | MGnify/ENA primary metagenome ERZ1292629 (study PRJEB36523, sample SAMEA6512636) | groundwater metagenome | collected 2019-01-08 | study: AquaDiva: Metagenomics assemblies of 32 groundwater samples
AAAGCTTTGGCTTTAATCTATTTTTCGGTCTAGAATTCTCATATCATCTGATAATTATTATATTCATTTATAATATTATTTATAAACTTCAAAAAATCTTTATTAATATGATTAAAGAGCCATATAATTTAAGGATAAGAGTAGAAGAATGGTCTGATAGTTTTTCTGAATCTTTTCCAAGATTAGCAGGACAATTAAGACATATGCAGGACAGATATGAAGGTTTTTTCAGAGTTCTTGAGACAGGTGAATTGGTTAGAGGCAGAGAAGAAGGACTTCCGACTTATGATGCAAAAATGAGAAGAGTAAACAGAGTTTATGTTGGAAATTCTCCATGGTATCTTGTTGAAAGAGGAGCTCGTTCTTTTTTAAATTGTGTTCCTCATGTTGTTCCTGATTAGGATTAATTTCTTTTCATCAACAGAATTATTTATATATTGATAATTGCTATTATCTTTATGAATAATAAAAAGGGGCAATTTTATATCATAGCTGCAATTATAATTGTCATTATAATCTCTGGCATAGCAGGAATATCAACTTTTATTGTTGTTAATCCTGAACCTAAGACAATGGAAGACATAAACCTGAATTTAAGAGAAGAAACTTCCAGGATAATTGACTATGGAATTTATAATGGAACAGATTTAACTTCATTAGAGGAAAATTTTACAGAAAAGGATTTTGCTTCTTATATCTTAGACAGGACAAACAATGCGAATATGACATTTATATATGGAAATAAGAGTGGATTAAAAATGATTGAGTATTCAACGACAGATGCGGGAAATAGCTGTCTTGGAAGTTCTTGCGTGGATTCTCTGGCTGCAAATATAAAAAGAAGCAATATTCAGGTGGATGCAGATGATAAAACTACAGAAGTTACATTATTAAATAAGAAATTCTTATTTAAATTAAGAAAAAATGAGATGTTTTACTTTGTAATAATCAAAGAAAAAGAAGGAGAGATATATGTTAAAACAAATCAGTGATGATATCAAGAATGTATTGGTAATGTAAAATTGATAAGCTGCGCAGATGAGAAGCAAAAGTTAGAAATCAAAAACCAAAACTTAATCAACAGATGACATAACTGATAAAAAAAATATAATACCAATAAAGCAACAGTATTACTAATATCAAAAACTGATGAGAAATGGATGAGTAGATTGGAGTTTAGTAGGGATAAGTGGAAACAACTATAACTATCTTAATCAATTCATATATAACTATCAAGGTTATGCATTACAGATAATAAAATGAAAAAAAGAAAAACTATGAATAAATTAGGGGTAAGTGAAATTATCAGTTATGTCCTGCTTGTTACAATTGCAATTGGAATTTCAATTGCGGTTTATGCATGGATGAAAAGCTATGCTGTTAATCCAACAAATATAGACTGCAAAGAAGGAACTTCTATGAGCCTGGAAGAATATATTTGCACTCCTGACGGAATCATATTATTATTAAAAAATAATGGGAGATTTAATGTATCTGGTGTTGTTGTAACTGTAAGCAATGACACTAATCGAGAACCTGAGTATTATTTAAAATTAAAAACTGCTGGATTTGGAGTTACTCTCGAAGGTTATTATTTTTTTATAGTTCCATTAAGTCCTGGAACAGAAGATTCAGTGGTTTTTTCAAAAACTGAAACAAAGAATAACATACCTCTGACAAAATTAGAGAATATTAATATTCAGCCATTTACAATTATCACAGTTAATGGCAAGAAAAATAGAATATTATGCAAAGAAGGAATAATCAAGCAAAAGCTTGAGAATTGCAATTTAAGCTGATTTGGAGCAATCAAAAAGTATTTATATAAAACTTTATGAAATATAATATGGATAGATTAAAAAAAGAGAAAAAGGCATTAAGCCCGGTGATTTCAACAGTGCTTTTAATAATGATTGTAGTTGTTCTTGCACTTATAATACTCATGTGGGCATTTGGTTTTGTGAAAGAGGCTTATTCAAAAACAATTGGGGGTGAAGAAAAACCTGTTGATTATTACTGCTCGCAGTTAAATCTTGAAGGTTTTGTTAATTTGGATGGTACTTTTGGATTTAGCAACAGAGGTTCAGTTCCTATTCATTCATTCACACTGAGATTAACAGGAAATGATGGAGAGACAAATATTGAAAATTATGAATCTCCAAAAGGCAGTGTAAATCCTGGAGGAGTTTTTACTTTTAAAGATAAAGGAAATTATGATTCTTATAAGGATGTAAGAGTAATATCTGTATTATTAGCAAAAAAGAAATCTTCAACAAATCCAGAGCCTGTTCCATGTGCTTCAGAAAATGCATTAAAAATATAAATTGAGCTCTTTTAAAAAAAGACACGGAGAAAAACTAATTAAAATACTATATTAGTAATATCAAAACTTAATAAGTTATGTAGATGAGATGATTAAGCGAAAGAAACAGATGTTATAACTAATAATAGATACTAAATATCAGTAATGTTAAAATATAAGAGATGTTTATGAGAAGATTGAGATGAGTAAGGGAAGTAAGTAGATGAATACAATTCATCAAGAGAAGTAAGTAGATGAATACAATTCATCAAGGTGACAGTAAAAAGACTAATAACTCGCTTAATTGACAGACGACATAACTCTTAATAATATATTATTCCAATAAATAATATCTTGTAATAGAAAAAGATGATGATTAAAATTCTAAATCTAAAATTGAATTCGCGCTCGCAAGCCGAAGTTGTTACTACAGTTTTGCTGATATTAATAAGCATTGCTGCAATAGTTATTGTTATGAGTTATATCCTTCCATTTATAAAAAACAAATCTTCAGAAAGCAATTGTTTTGATTTTGCCGGGAAAATAGAGATTGTTAACTCAGAGTTTACATGCTATGATGCTTCTGCAAAAAAGATGCTTGTTCAGATAGGTGTTAAAGACATTGATGCTAAAAAAGAAAGCTTAGTCACAAGCTTGAAAATAATGGTTGGAGAAGAAGGGGGTTCTGAGATATTTGAAATAACAAATTCTGGGGGAAACCCTGCTGGAAAAATTTCTACGTATAATGGGAGTGCAATAAAAATACCTAAGAATGGGCAGGAAAAAACTTATAATCTAACTGTTTCAAAAAAACCAATATCTATTGACATTTATCCTATACTAGAAACTAAATACGTATGCAATGAAATTGGAAGCAAGATTAGTGCGATAAATAGCTGTGATTAATAAAGGAAAATAAATATGGGATTAAAAAATAAAATTACTGAAAACTCAAGGGCACAGGTTTGGATAGAGACTGTAATTTACACTTTGATAGGATTAGCCATAATAGCAATTTTATTGTCTATAACTTTGCCGCAGGTGGATAAAATGAAAGACAGGACTGTAATGACTCAGGCAACTGATATGTTAAATATTCTAAATTCCAAAATTCTTGAAACAGAAGAGTCACCAGGAAATATAAGAATTGCAAATATAAAAATATCAAGAGGAAAATTAGAAATAGATTCAAAAAATAACACTATCTCTTATATCTTTGAAAATACAAGGCTTGAACCAACAGAGATTGGAGAAAGTGTAAAAGAGGGCAATGTTATAATTGAAACAAAAAAATCAGGCGATAAGTTTAATGTTATTCTTAAAATTGATTATAATAATGTATTGAATATCAGTTATGGAGGAAGAAAAGAAACAAAAATACTGCATCAGGGAACATCCCCTTATAAGATAATAATGCAGAATCTTGGCTATTCTTCAGGAAAAACTAATATAGATTTTGATGTTGGATGATATAGAAAACTGCATGGCTTATGTCTCATTTATTTTGCAGTTCTCTATCTGGAAAACTGCGACTATATGCGCTATAAATCACGCAGTTATCCATAATCAAGCAAGAGATTTTAATTTATTATCCCCAATATTTTGTTATTATCTAGTACTGCATATTCTTTATTAGTCATATTGTCTGTTGATTTGTTATGGTTTCTGATGCCATAACTCTTGTTTCTCATAAACTTCTTTTAATTTTTTAAATTAATGATATTTGCCGCAATAATAAATAACGAGGATTTCTTTTTATTTTTAGTAAAAACCAAATAGGTATAAGTTTTAAATAGTCTGTTCTATTATATTTGCATATAAAAGAGGAGATATTATGGAAGAGCAAAAGATTGAAATCAATTTAAATCCTACTATACCTGCACTGCCTAAATTTGAAGACAGGACTAAAATAAATGTAAGATACACTCTTATTTCCCCTTATGTCAGTGTCCATATCTACTGGAATAAAATCGAAGGAGAATTAATGTATGATATTGAAGAGCCTGTGCTTAATGAAAATGAGGAAGAAATTCTTGATACATTAGAAATTAGTCTTGGGGAAATGATAAATGTTAGTGTATTAATCCAAAAAACTCCAGAATCTATGATTGAATATATAGACAAAACTTCCAGGCTATTAATTGAAGAATTAGGAATTAGCGTAGATGAGGAAAGTTATAGAAAAATATTTTATTATCTTTTCAGAGATTTTGTTGGATTGAATAAAATAGAGCCAATAATAAAGGATTATTTTATTGAGGATATTGAATGCAACGGAATAAACACCCCTATATATGTTGTTCATAGGATTTACAGGAATATAAAAACAAATATAAGATATGATTCTATTGACAAGCTTTCGAGTTTTGTTGAAAAACTTGCTCAGAGGTGTGGAAGATATATTTCTTATGCAAATCCTTTGCTTGATGGGAGTCTGCCAGATGGTTCTAGAATAAATGCAACTTATACCCAAGATGTTACAAGCAGAGGCCCTACTTTTACAATCAGAAAATTCACAAAAATACCATGGAATCCAATACAATTGCTTAGCAAAGGAACTATCTGCCCTGAAATGCTTGCTTATTTCTGGATATTATTAGAATATAAATCAAATATTTTAATTGCAGGAAGCACTGCTTCTGGTAAGACAACATTCCTAAATGCAATTGCATTTTTCATACCTCCTGAAGCAAGAGTCGTATCTATAGAAGACACGAGAGAGCTAAATATTCCGCGTGAAAACTGGCTGCCAAGTGTTGCAAGAACTTCATTTGGCGAGGGAAAAGTAGGAGAGGTTGATTTATTCAGTTTATTAAAAAATTCATTCAGACAAAATCCAGATTATGTTATTGTTGGAGAAGTAAGAGGTGCTGAAGCATCTGTATTATTTCAGGGAATGGCTTCAGGACATTCATCAATCAGCACAATGCATGCTGACTCTGTTGATACTTTAGTAAAGAGATTGGAGACTCCTCCAATAGAATTGTCTCCTAGTTTGCTTAATACTTTAGATTGTGTTGCAATAATGACTCATGCAGTTGTAAACAAACAAGAAACCAGAAAATTAAGAGAGGTTGAGGAAATAGTAAATATAGATAATGATGGAAATGCAGTAACAAACACTCCATTTATATGGAGTCCTAAAGATAATTTGTTTTATTTTAAAAGAAATATAAATGCCTTTGAAAAAATATCAAGGAAATATGGCATGAGTGTAGAAGATTTGAATAGAGAGCTTAATATAAGGGCAAAAGTTTTATTTGAGATGCAAAAAAGATGGATTTTTGATTTCCAGCAGGTTCAAAAGATAATCAATGAATATCATAAGAATCCTAAGGCTGTTCTAAGGGCTCTTAATATTTCTGAATAAAAATAATTTATCTGGTATTATATACTCCTTATCAGTTATAGCTTCTGTTGATTAGAGAGAGATTCTGATTTTTTCTTCCAAATGTTTCTCCAAGCACAATCTTAATAAACTTAGGTTTCTTTTTGTGATAAATAAAATAACTATGTTTATTTCAATAAAAAAGGTGAAAATATGCTAGACATACAGCAACTGCAGATTTTGGTTCAGTTAATTGAAAATATGGAAATCAGCGCAGACAGGCTTGAAAAGTCTTATGGAAGCAATGATGCTGAGACATTCAGGAAGGCTAAAGACGAGATATTTGATATCCAAAATAAAATTTCTATAACTCCATCATGACAATTGATTTGTTAAAAAGCAATATAAGACGCATGAAAGAAATAATAAGAGAGGCTTATATTTTTTCAATTCATCTGGAAGATATAGAATATTTTGAAACAAAAAAAGGGTTTGTAATAGAAAATGAGGAAAAAAGATTATTGCGAGATGCAATATCTTCTTCTATGGTGCAGCTTAAAATACTGAATGATTCTATTCCTAAATTAATAAAGACTCTTGGGTTTTATAAAAGGATTGGAACTGCAGATATAAAACCGGTTATGAAGAGTGAAAAATTAATCCAGGTGAAGTACAATCCTATAGACAGAGAAAAGAGAGAGAGCATCTCTCTTGTTATAAGTGATAAAGATAAGAAAGAATTTTTGGAAAATCTCAGCAAAAGCAATCTTTCTATAAACCAGCTTAAAAAGAAATATTCTATTGAGAAAAACCTCCCTGAATTTGTCAGACCAACTGGTTATGCAAAGATATCAAACTTTTTATTTAAGAACAAGGCAAACCAACTTCTTGCAGAAGGATATTTTTATAATCTTAACAAAAATCTCAGGAAAATTAATTATACTTCTGTTGTTGGAACTTATGTTTCAATGATTTTTTTTACAGTTTTTATTAGTTTTTTTGCAAGTATTCTTTTAGTGGTGATTTTGATGTTTTTTAATATTGGGATAACACTGCCATTTATCACAAGCCTTCCAGAAGATACTGACATGATTTTGAGATTTGTAAAAATCTTCTGGATTATTTTGGCTATTCCTCTTGGAGCAGGTTTTCTAATGTATTTTTATCCTAGCAGCGAGGCAAAGAGTCTTGGCAAAAGAATAGAGCAAGAACTTCCTTTTGTAACAATTCATATGTCTGCAATTGCCACTTCTGGTGTTGACCCTCTTGGATTTTTTAAGATTATTCTTAAAAATGAAGAGTATTTATATACAAACACTGAACTAAAAAAACTTATAAATCTGGTGAATTTTCATGGAAAAGATTTGGTTTCTGCATTGAGAGAAACTGCCAGGACTTCCCCTTCCCAAAAATTAAAAGAATTATTTGAAGGGCTTGCAACAACTATAACCTCTGGGGGAAGCTTGAAAAACTTTTTGGAAAAACGTGCTGACAATCTTTTATTTGATTATAAAATTGAAAGAGAGAGATATACAAAAACTTCTGAAACATTCATGGATATTTACATAAGCGTTGTAATTGCAGCGCCCATGATATTATTAATGTTATTTGTAATAATGGGGAGCACTGGAACACTTGGCAATTTCATTGGATTACCTGTGAATGTTTTAGGCTTGCTGATAGTATTAGCAATTGCACTTTTGAATATCGGGTTTTTGGTAATATTAAGATTAAAACAACCAGTTATGTAAAACTTTTTGAAAAAGTTTTATCAAAACCAAGATAAGAAAGGAAAAGAGTAAAACTTTTTTAGAAAAAAAGTTATATGAAAATCAAAGATTTTCAATTGTTTAAATTAAAAAAATTTAAACATTAACAAAAAACAAAGCTTTCAGAGATTAAAAATCTCGGGAACATTCAAATCTAACAATTTGAAGTTTTTGAAAAAGCTTGACCAAAACATAACACAAAATAAAAATGGATATAAGAAGATTGATAAGATTCAGAATAAGAAAAATACATATTATAGGAGTAATCATAGCATTAGCAATAATTATATTGTCTGCTATATTTATCAGGGTTTCTTCTCCAAATTTGTTTTATTTTCTTCTAGGAATAGCATTCATTATCGCAGGGGCTCCTTTTTTTGTTTCTTTGATTATAGAGTCTAATGTTGTAAGAGAAAAAGATGAGATGTTTTTGGAATTCTCAAGAAATTTGGTTGAAAGTGTAAGAACAGGCACCCCTATAAGCAAAAGCATAATTAATTTAAAAAGCAAAGATTTTGGAAGTCTCAGCCCTTATATTGAAAAACTTGCAAACCAGATTTCAATAGGAATACCCCTTAAAATAGCATTAGAAACTTTTTCAAGAGATGCGTTAAGTCCAACAATAACAAGAGCAGTTACAATAATAAGCGAAGCTGAAAAAGCAGGGGGAGAAATAGAAAATATTTTAGAATCTGTTGCATCTTCTGTTTCGCAAATAGAAAAATTAAAAAAAGAAAGAAGAGCTACAATGTCTTCTCTTGTTGTTCAGGGTTATATAATCTTTTTAATTTTTATAGTAATAATGTTAGTAATGCAATTTAAAATTCTTCCTATTGCATCAGGATTAAGCGAAGGAATGGGGCAGGCAGATACTTCTGCTATTGGAGGAATTGGCGGAGGGATAATTGGAGGAGGAGAGCTGGCAAGTGCTGATGAAATGGCAAGACCATTTTTATGGCTGTTGCTTGTGCAGGGATTTTTTGTAGGATTAGTAATTGGAAAAATTTCAGAAGGGGAAGTTAAATACGGGCTTAAGCATTCATTTGTGCTTTTAGTATTAGCATTGATGATATACACAGGGTCTAAATTATTTTTAGGGTGAGAGCTCTTTTGAAAAGGATTATAGACAGGTAAAAGACACGGAGAAAAACAAATAATAAAACATGGAATTAAAAATTGGTGATGTAAATGATTAAAGAGAGGACAAGATTATTGGTAATATAAAAAACTTGAGAAGTTATGAAAATGAATGATTAAGATATGAGATACAGAAGCTATAACAAATCAACAGAGGATACAACTGATAAAGAATATATGATACTAATAAAGTATTAGTAATGTGAAAACTGATGATAGGTTTGTGAAGAGATTAAGATAATATAAGAACAATAAAATCAATTAATCAACAGATGAAACATATTTCAGATTATAAAAGATATTGATAAAAAATGAAAATTTTAAATACAAATAACATGAAATTAAATATGAATAAACGCTCGCAAAGCCATGTGGAGATGATTATTTCATTTCTCTTATTCATAGGAGTTGTTATTCTTTTATTTATTTTTTTAAATCCTGTTTCACAGCCAGAATCAAAAACTTTAATAATGGATAATGTTAAAAAAATACTTATCCAGAATATGAGTTTGAATATTGGAAAACTTTCAATAATCACAAATGAGACCGGCGTTAACGAATGCTATGATTTTAATTCTGGAGATTATTCTGAGAATTCTCCTGAAGATTCTCCCAGAAAATACATTGAAATTGCAGAAGCTCCTAGAAAATACACTATTATTTTTTCTGAAGGTTTTAGCAATAACAATGCTCCTAAAAAAATGGAAAATTGCAATTCTGGCAGTTATATTTTAGGTTCTTATTCAGAAGAAAAAATAATTGTTTATGAGAAAGTTATAAGCATTAAAAAGAGTTATAATTCTATCTATAGTTCATTAAAAAGATTATTAGGAATAAGCAATGATTTTTCATTTGGTTTTAGAGATTTTAATGGCAATGAGATAAGTGAATTAAGTGTTTCAAAAAATGTTTCCTCAACAGAAAGAAAATCTGAAGATATTCCAGTAAGAGTTATAAACAGCTCTGGAAGTATCCAGGAATTAATATTAAATATAAAAGCTTGGTGATGTGGAGAATAAAATATAAATAAAAATAAAAGAGAATATTAGTAATATAAAAACTGATAAGTTATGAAGATGAGCAGATTAAGAAGTTAATAATAAACAAAATTATGAAACAGATGTCATAACTGATAAAAGTTATGTACATTACCAAAATGATAAAATATTAGTAATATATAAAATGGAGAGATGTTTATGAATAGATTAAAATGTAGGTGAGAAGCTAAAAATGTGAATTAGAAGCCAAAGATTAATCAACAGATGCCCCATATATTAAATTATAAGCATTACCAAAAAAACAAAACTTTTAGGAAAAGTTATATGAAAATCAAAGATTTTCAATTGTTCAAATTTAAACATTAACAAAAACTAAAATAAATAAAAATATATCAGTAATATAAATAATAAGAAGTTATGGATGAGAAGATTAAGATGAGTAAAAATATAGTAGAAAAAAATAATAACTCAATTAATCAATAGATGTAACATATCTTAAGACATAGATATTACCAATAAAATAAAAGTATTAGTAATATATAAAACCTGAGGAAATGTTAGTGAGTAGATTAAGCGAGAGAACTTAATTTTTAACATTTAATAAACTAAATCACTAATAGACTTCGGAATTAACATTACCAACATAATAAAAATAAAATTGAAAAAACTATGAACAATAAAGGCTGGATAAGAGAGCTCTTTTATAAAAAGACCTCGGAGAAAAACGAAATGAGCTCTTTTAAAAAAGATACGGAGAAAAACTATGAATAACAAAGGCTGGATAAGAGAGCTCTTTTAAAAAAGATACGGAGAAAAACGAAATGAGCTCTTTTAAAAAAGATACGGAGAAAAACTATGAATAACAAAGGCTGGATAAGGATTGTTGAAGCATTCATTGCAATACTAATTGTTACAGGAGGAATTTTAGTTGTTATGTCAAATAAAAATACAGGATACAGTTCTCCAGAAAAAATATATGAAAAACAGAGAGAGATACTTAATATTATAATCAAGAATGATAGTTTAAGAGAAAAGATAATCAATAATCAGAATGAGGATGTGAGAAATGCCATTCAGATAATGATTCCTGGAAACTGGAATTTTACAACAAGCATATGCAATATAAATGACATATGCAATACAGAAACACCTTATGACAGAGAGGTTTATCCATCAGATGTAATAGTCACTTCAACCCTTCAAAAATATGAACCTAAAAAACTAAGGTTTTTTGTGTGGGTGAAATGAGGAAAGGATTATAAATATAAAATTAGTTTAGGTATTTCTAGAACCTATCGTGTTTATGCTAAGTTTGAGAGTGGTGGGAAGTTTGTTGAGAGCAATTGGGTGTTTAAGGTTGGTTGATAAAGATTTATATTATACTTAAATTATTATCTGTAATTAAACTCTTATCCAAGATTCATAGATCTTGTAAGGAATCTTATGGGATTGCAGGAATTTTTTTGCTTCTTTTAGACTTTCTCCAGGTATTAATATTACATTACTAGAAAGTTTTTTTCCTTTGTAAGAACTTAATATTCCTGGTTGTTCATAGATTTTTTTAGCTTTTTTTATTCTGTAGCCATACAGCTGCCTTATTGCTTTCATTTTTTTCTTGTTTGAAAGTCCATTTAAGGAATAGCTTATTATAAAATAATGATTTAAGTTTTCAGGAAGAACTTTATATCTCCCATATAATACTATCCCAGAGCTAATGATTTCTTCCCTTAAATCTTTCCATGTCTCGTCTTCTAATGCCCCAACCATAATGCTTATAGGAAATTTTATGTTCTTTAATTCCCATGTTTTCGAAGCTTTTATTTCAAAACTCTTTTGTATTTTTTTAAGGGATTCTTCTATTTTTTTTGTTTCTTTTTCTTCTTTTATATTAAAGAATATGTCAATATCACTTTCATTGTCATACTCATTTTTTGCAACTGAACCAAACAAAATAACCTCTGATATACTATCTTTTAATTTATCTTCTTCAAATACCATAGAAAGGAAATCATATACATAGGAGATTATTAATAATTCTCTCATTTTTCTTCAACCTCTTTTTCTATTAAGTTTTTTAATTCAAATAAATTTTTTATTGCAGAGTTTACTATCTTAGAATCTTTGGCTTTTCCGTAACATAATTTATCCCTATAATTTTCCTGCATAATCAAGAGATTAATAATTTCTTTTTTCCCTTGAAATTCAAACTTATATACCTTTTCTGCTCTTTTTATAGAAGAAAAATGCCTGTGATTTATATTAAAACTTGGTTCTATAAGATTATTCTTATGAAGAAATATTGCAAACAGATTAGTTGAAGCCTCTGATGCTGCAAATCCTATTATTTTTTGCCTTTCTGAGACTAAATTAGACTTTATTTTTTCATTTATGTCATCTATGAATTCTTTTAATATTTTCTTATGTTCCTCTATTGTTGTCATGATATAACTAACTGAAGTTAGGTTTATATATTTTTCTGTTATATCTAACATAATTTATGTTATCTTTAACATCTTTTTCTGTTATTTATAACATATAATATGTTATTTGTCACATAAAAGATAATGCAAGTAAAGATAATTTAAGCATGTACCAAAACCCTTAAATTCTTATTTCTTCTTTATATTTCATGGAATCAAGATACAAATTTTTGCCCCATACCGCAGATATGAAATTTCAGGCATTTGGAAATACAATTGAGAAATGTTTTGAAAATGCTGCTTATGCTGTTGTTAATATTGTATGCAAGGATTCTGTGAAAGGAATTATAAAAAAAGAAATTAAAGCTTCTGGAAAAGATTTGGAAGAGCTGCTTTATAATTTTTTGGAGGAATTTTTATTCTTGATTGATTCAAATAATTTTATAATTAGCAAATTCAAAAAAATAAAAATATATAGAAAAAACGAGCATTATGTTTTAACAGCTTCTGTTTTAGGAGATAATTTAAAGAATTATAATATGCAGACAGGAATCAAGGCAATAACTTACAATGAAATGTGGGTAGCAAGTCCATCTAAAGATGGAGGCAAGAAATTTGTATGCCAGGTAGTGGTGGATGTGTGAAAATGATTTCTATATTACAGATAATCTAAATATTTTAATAGGTCTAATATAATTTTATTTCATGGAACAAGATTTAATTGAAAGGGGATATATTCCATTGGATAAATCCTGGATGATAAGAATGGGTGTTTTAGATTTAGTTAATGGATATGGTGATAGTATTAAATTTTTAAAACTACATTATGATGAATTATGTTCTGATTTACAGGCTTTATATCCTGCTTCTATTCAATGGAAAAATGGAGAAGTAGTTGATGTTAAGGAATCTGGCACTTTATTTAGATTTCTTAAATTTGCCTCTTGGAAATTTGAGATAGATGTTAAATTTAAAGTTAGTGGAACATTAAGAGGAAGAAAAGTTTGTAATGATGCTTCAATAATTAACTTACCATTAGAAAGACTTTTAATTCTTGATAATGGAACTTCTCAATGGGCTAGTGCTTCTGTTATTATGGGAAACCCAGAAAGAATTGCAAATCCTCCATATAAACTTCAATTAACATATGATGCTATTCTGCATTGGAAAACTTTGAGAAATAAAGGAGAATGCTGGAAACCAAAGTTTGATGAAACAATACTTGCTCAAGCTTCTGCTTATATTCAATGGCTCAAAGATGGTAAAATGGATTTTGTTCCTCTTCAGGCAGAAGATTATTGCTTTGCAAGAGCATTTAATATAATTAATGCAGAACAAGGAGAGAAGAGATGGCCAAGTTTAAGAGGGCATGAAAGCGATAGAATTAGTGAAATGGAAAAAGCACTTCAAGAAAAAGAGGTTAGTTCAAAAGACCACAGGATTGTACAAGCTGTTGTAATGTTAAGAAAAAGTAAAGATGGAATTATATATCCTGAATGTGTAAAAAAGAGTTGGCCTCAATTTTGGAGATTTTTTAGGGATTATACTTAACTAAACTCTTACTTTAGCCATAGAAAACCTTAAATATTATAGAAACATATATTATTTTAAGGTAGCAGGGACTGCCTTAAGTCTTTTGGACATCCCGCACTGTATCCCGGCTGTGTTGAACACTGGGAATTTTTTTATGGTAAAAAGAATTTGTATTTATATTGATGGTGCTAATTTTTATGGTGGATTAACTTCTATAAATAAAAGATTTAGTGATACTAAATTTGATTTTGAAAATTATATTAAATACATAGTTAGAGATGAAAAAATAGTACAAGTTTATTATTATAATGCTTTAGTCAAAAAGAAAATCAATGAAAAAATCTGGAAAAAACAAAATGATTTCTTTAACAGATTGCGTAAAATCCCTAGATTTAAAGTTAGTTTATGCACAAGAAAGTCTAGGTTAAATATTTTGGGAGAAGAATATCATACTATAAAAGGAGATGATATTTTTTTAGCACTGGATATGATAGAAGATTGTTATAATAATAAGTTAGATAAAGTTATTCTAATTTCTGGTGATGAAGATTTTACTGAACTACTGAAAAGAGTTAAGAAAAAAGAAAAAGAAATTGAAGTTTGTTATTTTGATAATTGTTTTTCAAGAGTTTTATTAAACCAAGCCGATAAAATAAGACTGATTGATAAAAAAATTGCAAATAAATTTTTTTACAGGGAGAAGTAAAATATTAAAACCCATTTGAATAAAGTTTAATATGGAACTCAAGAAGATAAACAATGTAACATGGAAAATTCCTCGTGAGGGAAAGATGAATGTACCGGTGGTTATATTTGCATCTGAAAAACTCTTAGATGATATTAAAAAAGATAATACTTTACAACAAGCAATGAATATGGCTTCTTTACCGGGAGTTTTAAAAAATATTATTGTATGTCCTGATGCTCATCAAGGGTATGGCGCATGCATTGGCGGAGTGGCTGCTTATGATTTGGATGAAGGAGTAGTTTCTCCAGGTGAAATTGGGTATGACATAAACTGCTCGATTAGACTCTTGCGAACAAATCTTACTATTTCTGATATTGAAAAAAATAAGAAAGAAATTCTTCATTCTCTTTTTAGGGTTATTCCTTCTGGTGTTGGAAGAGGAAGCAAATTAAATATTAGCTGGAAAGAATTAGATGAAGTTTTGAAAGAGGGGGCTCAGTGGGCAGTTGCTAAGGGTTATGGTATTGAAGATGATTATCTTCATACAGAAGATAATGGAAAATTAATTGGAAATCCTGATGATGTTAGCAAAAGAGCAAAAGAAAGAGGAATAGGGCAGTTGGGAAGCTTGGGTGCTGGAAATCATTTTTTAGAAATACAGGTTGTTGATGAAATTTTTGATGAAAAAATTGCTGGAATTTTTGGATTATCTAAAGGACAAATCTGCATTATGGTGCATTGCGGAAGTCGTGGATTAGGACATCAGGTTGCATCAGATTATATTAAATTAATGGAAGATAAATATGGATGGCCTGAATTTGACAGAGAATTAGTTAATGCACCTATTAAAAGCGAGCTTGGAAAAAAATATCTTTCTGCAATGGCTTGTGCTGCTAATTTTGCATTTGCAAACAAACAGATGATTACTCACTGGATTAGAGAGGATTTGAAACATTATTTTCCAAACACTCAAAAATCAAAGATTTTTGGTGCCTCCAAAACAAAAAATTTTGAAGGTATAAAAATTGATGTTGTTTATGATGTCTGCCATAATATTGCTAAGTTTGAAAAATATTTAATTGAGGGCAAGGAAAAAGAAGTTTTAATTATGAGAAAAGGTGCAACAAGAAGTTTTGGCGCTGGAAGAAAAGAAATTCCACAAGATTACAGAAAAGTTGGACAGCCTGTAATTATTCCTGGAAGCATGGGAACTGCTTCTTATGTTTTAATTGGAACAAAAAAAGCAGAAGAACTCACATGGGGGAGCTCTTGTCATGGTGCAGGAAGAGTTGAAAGTAGAACTGCTGCAAGAAGAGGAATAAGTGCTGAAAGTGTGAAAAAAGAACTTGCTGAAAAAGGAATTGATATTGAAGCTGGAAGTTTCAAAGGAATTGTTGAAGAAGCTCCTGAAGTTTACAAAGATATTGATGAAGTTGTGAGGGTAAGTCATGAGGCAGGAATTGGAAATTTAATTGCTCGGCTTAAGCCGATTGCTGTTATGAAGGGGTGAAAAAGAATTATTTTTATTTATCTGTAATGTGATAATTTTAATAGTTGTTTGATTGATTGAGAAAATAAGTAGATGAATTTAATTCATCTAGGTGACAGTGAGAATGTTATTGAAATCTATTTGCTTATCATCTCCATAACTTATTATAGGAAATCACTTTAATAATCGTATAAGTGTTAGTGATTTACTATTTAGGGAATAACATTAAAAGTTACGAAAATTAATGTTATTCACTATAATTTGTTATACTACTGATGTGCACCCCTTGAAGTAGACAAATAGATAAGTTAAGTTTTGTTAATAAA
>ERZ1292629.2380-Hain-H43-01um-R1-2380-length-15984-cov-3_pt1 | contig 15984 bp, 14 predicted proteins | sample MGYA00564399_ERZ1292629 | MGnify/ENA primary metagenome ERZ1292629 (study PRJEB36523, sample SAMEA6512636) | groundwater metagenome | collected 2019-01-08 | study: AquaDiva: Metagenomics assemblies of 32 groundwater samples
CGTTGAGGGAGAAGTTATTGGGTTGAACATCGTAAAGTATGCGTGCAAACAGAAGGACGCGCACCGCATGAAGTTCAGCACCTTGACAAAGGAAGATTTGGTTGAGGCATACGCGAAGGCTCTTCCTCATTTGGACTGGCCGCAGGCAGAAGCTGGCGAAACCAGACACTTCCTTGACTTTTATTACGGTATCAATCTCTCTCGCGCATTGACGTCAGCCATCAAGACGTCAGGTATGTTCAAGATTCTTTCAACGGGTCGAGTGCAGGGTCCGGCGCTCAAAATGATTGTTGATAGAGAAAAAGAAATTTTGGCGTTCAAGCCCGTGCCGTTCTGGCAGATTGAATTAACAGGCGAAGCAAAAAAGAAAGCGCTGAGTGCGTGGCACAAGGAGGATAAGTTCTGGGAAAAACAGAAAGCAGACGCTATTTTTGCAAAAGTCAGTAACGAAAAGAAGGCAAACGTCGCGAGCGTCACAAAGAAACAATTCAAACAGCAACCTCCCAATCCGTTCGACCTCACTACGCTCCAAACAGAATCCTACCGCTGTTTCGGTATCTCACCTAAGTTCACATTAGATCTTGCGCAAGACTTGTACACCGCAGGATTGATTTCGTATCCGCGAACGTCCAGCCAACAGTTGCCTCCCGCAATTGGTTTCGCAAAGATTATGAAAGACTTAAGTCGAAGCCCGACGTTCAAACCGCTCGCAGACATCACGCTTAAGGGTAAAATGCAGCCGAACAACGGCGCAAAGACAGACCCTGCACACCCAGCCATCTATCCGACTGGTATTCTTCCCAAATCGCTCGAAGACAGACCGGGTAAAGTCTACGACCTTATCGTAAAACGATTCTTCGCCACGTTCGGTTCCGAAGCAACACGACAAACAATCACGGCAGAAATCGCAGTCAAGGGCGAACCATTTGTTGCATCCGGAACGACAACGCTTGAAAAGGGCTGGCACACGCTATACATGCCGTATGTTCCGTTTGGGGAAGATGAACTTCCGCCGATGGAACAGAATGATGTTATTGACATTACTAAATTCACGCAGCATGCGAAAGAAACCCAGCCTCCGAAGCGATTTACGGAAGCCAGCATTATCAAGGAGTTGGAAAAGCGCAATCTCGGCACGAAGGCAACCCGCGCAAACATTGTCGAAACATTGTACGATCGAAACTATATCACTGGCAAAGCCATCCAAGCTACTGAGTTAGGCATTCACATTACTGACGTTCTTGCATCAAACGTTCCCGAAATTGTGGACGAACACCTCACGAAGAAGTTCGAAGATGAGATGGACCAGATTCGCGAGCACAAGATGAAGGGTCCCGTGATTTTGGATGACGCAAAGAAGCTCTTGACCAAGATTCTTGAGGCGTTCAAGAAGAAGGAAGTCGCGATTGGCGAAGGTCTGAAGACGACGTTCCAAGACACACGAACCAGCTTAACCCGTGTCGGTAAGTGTCCGAAATGCACAGCTGGTTTCCTCGTCCTAAAGAAGGGCAAGTTTGGCAAGTTTATTGCCTGCGACACGTATCCGACGTGCACAGCCACGTTCAAGCTCCCGACAAACGGATTAACGCAAGTCACGGACAAGATTTGCGATGTGTGTACGCACCCTGTTATTCTCATCATTAAGAAGGCAAAGAAGCCGCAAGAAGTCTGCATCAACCCTGACTGTCCAAAGAAGATTATTGATGTCTCAAGCGTTGTCGGCACAAAGTGTCCGAAGTGCGGCCTCGGTAAACTCCTCGTCAGAAAGAGTGTCTACGGCCAATTCATTGCGTGCGACGCCTTCCCGAAGTGCCGATTCATCCAGAAGGCCGACCGCGTTGTGAAGAACGCAAACCCTGTGATTATGCCCGGCTCAACCGTTCCTGCAAGCCCCGAAACAACACCTGCATTGATGAAAATCGTTAATCCAAAGCCCGCAAAACCCATCAAGAAAGCAAAGGCGAAGAAGAAGTAATTACCATCTTGTTTTCAATGTCATCTCCTTTTCCATAACCTGTTTCGTTCCAAGAGAAATATTCACAACCGCCCGTCTTGTTTTCGTGCACGCATCCACTAATTTGTGCACTTCTGTTACAAATCCAGCATCGTGCAGTTTAGAAATAGTCACGACCTGTCGTTGCGATAATGCCTCATGTCCTAATTTGCATTCAACAAACTTAAACTGTTTAGTGTCAGAATTGTATCAGAGAAAGTCAGTCATGCCGTGATGTACAGACGAAAGGTAACAAAGTCGCTGAACAGTATCTTCATTAGTCAACTCTTTCAGCAACCCGAAAAGAAAGTCATACTTTTTCTTAACGGATGGAAAATAACCAGAAGCAGCATGCAAGAATCCTCCTCTCCAGACTTGCCAGCCTTGTTTCTCCAATCGTCGCCTAAGTTGTAATTCCGACAATCCTCGTCGGGTCATGTAAGGATAGTTGCGTATCGGGACGTAGATGGTGGTTATTTTGAGTCCGAATTCTAGGAGGGAAGTCTGGCGCACAAAAAACAAAGCACTGGCCACCTTCAAATATGCTGGGCGTCTCCTTGTCCAGTGTCTTGTGACAATCAAATAAATGACCACACAAATCTTAATAAACTGGAAATAAAACAAATTATCCATGTCATGTCCAAGATGTCAAGCAGTAACTGGTTCGAACGACACCTTCTGCGCTCAATGCGGTTCTCCAGTACAATCGGGCGGTCAGCATTCCGAATTAATTGATGAAAGTCCAGAAAATGACGTCGTCTCCACCTGCGATAAGTGCGGTGGCGGAATAACTGAAGACCAGCATTATTGTCCGACGTGTGGCGCTCCTGTTTTCACGGATGAAAGCGAGTAATTCTTTGCGTATACGCTACCACAATAAACCTTTTAAACACTTGCCACTCTGCAAGAGTCATGGATGAGCGTCGTAAACAGTTGAAGAAGGACATGGAGTCCTACATTTCGACGCGTAGGAAGAGCGATTGGAGCTTTACAAAGCCGTTTCACCCTACAATCCAGGAATATAAACCAAAACAAGAGGAATCTGCCGTGGAAAATACTGAAGTAACTGAAAAGAAGGGTTGGTTTTCCAAGGTATCGAGTAAGATTTTCGGCGAAGCCGCTGATGAAGCTACGGAAGACGTTCCAGCAGCTCAGGTTCATTCTCAAATCAGCTCAAGTGAAACACATACGGACTTGAAGGAATTAGCAAGAATTTCTTTGGGTGTTATGAAGCAGATGCCGGGCGAACAAATTCACGAGTTCAAGCAGTCTCCGGATTACGACAAGTTCAAAACGATTTTGAAGAAGCACAACCTCATCAAATGAGACTGCTTCCCGCCTTGATTCTTTTATTGATTATTGCAGTATTTCTTGTTGCGTGTACGACAACCCCTTCTGTTCCGAATACGCCTGCAAACGGCGGCGGCATTAGCGGTGGCGAAGAAAAGCCGAGCTGTATCTGCACGGCAAATTACGACCCTGTGTGCGGCAGTGACGGCAAAACATACAGCAATTCTTGCGCCGCAAACTGCGCAAAAGTCACCTCAACGCCTGGCGAATGCATCTAGATTTCGTTAGGGTAAGTTTAGTTCTTCCACCACAATAATCCGTTCTTATCAGAAATTTTCAGTTCAGTTCCATCAGTAGAAAGCGTGAGTGTTCCTTTTTGATCCGTTCGAAACACCGCATCAGTATACGCTCCCAAACGGTCAAGTGCGTAAGGTGAAGGATGGCCGTACGAGTTTTTTACGCCGACAGACACAATGACGGCAGAAGGCGTGACTTCCGACAAGAAAGTATCAGTACTGCTTGTGCTGCTTCCGTGATGCCCTGCCTTATACACGTCAACATTCACGTCTTCAGTCTCTTGCAAAGTCTTTTCACAATTGAATTCACAATCGCCGGTAAACAGCAGTGATCGAGAACCATACGTCAATTTCAAAACTATGCTGTTTTCGTTGGTGTCTTTGTCCATGCCATCGTCATCATACGCAGCCATAAGTCTCAAACCAACGCTTGGATCGAAAGCAAGATCTTCGTCATCGAGCAAAATACGATACTCGCGAAGTTGTGCTTCAGTCACAAAATCAGAGTAGGCTTTGGTGTCTTTGCCTTGTCCATTCTCTAAAACAGACACAACAGGAATGCCGCGCATGACTTCATCGCAAGCACCCATGTGGTCGGCGTCAGCGTGTGTCGCAATCAGCAAATCAATAGATTTCGTCCGTTTCTTGACAACAGAAAGAACCTCATCGCCCTTCCCAGTATTCCCACAATCAATCAGGATGGTTTTGTGGTTAGGCAGTACAATGAGGGTACTATCTCCTTGTCCGACGTCAATATAGTCGACCCAGAGCGTTCCTGAGGGTGATTCTAAAGGAATGGTAACCTCGCCTGAAGGTGTCTGAGAAGCGAACTGACAGCCCATTAAAAGTGTCAGCGCGTATAAGAACATGAACCCCTTATGCATAGAGGGTATAAGGGCGAACGGCTATAAAAGAGTAGTGAGTGGGAAGAACAACCCATTTAAGATACTACTTTCAAGTGCTAATAGACCGAAACCTTTATATAGGTCATAGACTCTATTTGAGTAGTAACAGTTGATATTCATCTTGACTATCACCTCTTTTTCCCGCGCGTACGCCCGCAAGGACGTACGCTCGGGTTTCAACGCTTCTTGCGGAAGCTCTGTTTGGCGCGATTAAGCGTCAGAAAACTAACTCCTGCTCCGATAAGAATTCCTGCAACGACTAATCCTACTTGTGACCACGGCACAACGATGCGCGGCAAGTTAGACTGCGCAAAATACACGTCTAATCCACTTAACTCGTTTGCATACTCGGCAAACAATAATGCGGAATACGGATCTTCCGTGCGCAATGCATTTGCATACTCAAAATAGGAATAACCAATAAGCGGGAAAATGCCTTGTGCTTGGGCTTTTGCAAGACTGCGTTGGGTAACATTCAATTTGATTGAGATAATGTCCTGCACGCGTGATTCTTCCACTCCTGTTACGGAAAGTAAAATGTCTGCTTCTGATTTCGCGCGGGAGGCATCATGCAAACAAACGATAAAATCGCCGGACTTTGCGCGTGCTTCTGCTCGGTCAAGTGTTTTACGTGTTTGTTTGAGTCCATCGGGATAGAATGATTCAACGTAGGCAAATCGTTCTTCTGCTTCGTTGATTTTTTCAAAGCAAGAATTAGCCAATGTTTGGTTATTCAGCACAAAGGTTTTGCCGCCTGCGCCAAAGAATTTGCTCCAGACTTGTGCGCTGTACGCGCGTTCTTCCGCATAAGCAAGTGCACCAGTATTCGGAACCTTTGATGATTCTATGAGTTCTACAACGGTTTCCTGTGCTTCAGCAATACGTTCTTGCACGAGCATAAACGTCTGCAAGTCAGTCATTGTTTGCAAGGGCTGTCCTTGGAGGTTTTTCTCTTGCACCGAAAGCTGCTTTACCAATATAACAAGGCGCTCGTCAAATTCTTTTTTGGTGATGCCTTTGAGTTCTGCTTCTTTTTGTTTGAGTGCCGCACGGAAACAATAGGACGCAGACGCGTAGTATTCTGCTTGAGCGTAATATGTGTCAGCAAGTAAAGTCAAATTGAGCGCGTCAGGGACAAGCGCATTCTGTTTTGCGCGGTCACAAAGGTCCTGCGAAACTGCCTTCATAGTATTCTCAAAATTCTTGTCAAGCACAAATTCGTGGTCGGGCCTATCAATAGATTTTCCGGTGAAATACTTCAACGCGTCATCAAGGGTGGCGACTTCCACTACAGAAATACCTAGTTTTTTGCCAAGCTCAATCAAATCAACCGTGTCATTACCATCTTTATACACCGCAGTACCTGCAGGAATCAATACTGTTTTGATTCCTCCTTTTGCCGCAGCTTCTATCTTGTAGTTCACGCCACCAACCGGTCCAATCAGTCCGCCTGAATTAATCGTGCCGGTCATGGCGACAGTAGGGTCTAGTTTTCGGCCGTCAAGAAGCGCTGCGGCAAGAACGGATGCTGCTCCGCCTGCAGAGGGGCCGCCGATAATGCCTGGCGATGCTTGAATAGTGTAAAGGAAGTCAGTTTGAGTGCAATCAGTGTCAAGTTCGTCGCACGCAATTTGTTTCGCGAGTTGCAACGAAACTTGTGTTGCAATCTTCGTTAAAGGAAAGGTTTCAAGGAAAACTCGCCCATAACCCTGAGTGGTCTCCAATGATAAATCAGCGAGAATGCCTGTGCTGTTACCGTTGTCATCAAGCAAGGCAAGCAACTTGACCGTTCCTTTGTTGGCTGAAACGGGAACAATCAAGAGCAACGCAAGAAGTACCCAAACCGCCCATTTCATAGGGTTTATTCGACGAGAACTCATTTATAAGGATTATGCTCTTCCATCCGTCACAAACCTTAATAAATTCCGACAACAAAAGAAATGCTATGTGGAAGGACATGGTTCGTTGGGCGCTCAGGAGTTCTGGTCTTGAAGAATTCATGTTTCACACCGTGTTCATAGAACGCCCGGTCATGCAAACGATTATTGAGTTTGCGAAGCGTGCGCAGCCAAACGAATTCTCCGCTTATCTGCAAGGCAAAGTCACAAACCGCATTCTTTACGTCAAAGGTATTGTGTATGAACATTATCACGCGACAGAAAACCAGGCAGTTATCAGCGCAGATCTTCCATTACTCCATGAAGTCGTAGGCACCGTGCACAGTCATCCGAGCATGAACAACCTGCCGAGCGGGGTTGATAAACGCGGATTGTTCAAGATGGGTCTGGTTAATTTGATCATTTGTCAGCCGTATGGTTTCTCTCGCATTGCGGCGTATGACACTGCAGGGAAACCTCTTGATTTCACGATTGTGGAAAAGGTCAAGGCGAAATGACGAATCAGGAAATCGCAGCGATATTTTACGAAATGGCGGATTTGTGCGAGATTCTCAGCATTCAATGGACGCCGAATGCGTACCGAAAGGCAGCACGATTCATCGAAACGCTCAGCAAACCTATTGACGAGATTTACAACAAGGGCGGCACGAAAGCGCTACAAGAACTGCCCAGCATAGGAAAAAACATAGCGAACAAGATTGAGGAGTTCATCAAAAAGGGCAAAGTCAAGGAGCTTGACGAGCTGAAGAAAAAGATTCCGAAAGGCGTCGACACGCTCCTGCATGTTCCTGGTTTGGGGCCGAAGAAAGCGTGGAGATTGTACAAAGAGCTCAACATCAAAAATCTGCGAGACCTCCAGAGAGCGGCAGAATCCCACAAAATCAGTAAACTAGAAGGTTTCGGCGAAAAAAGCGAAACAGAAATACTCCAAAGCATTGACCTCGTGCAGGAAGGCGAAACACGAAAGCTGCTCATCTACGGTCTTGCTGCTGCGAGAGAAATCGAGCACCGCCTCAAAGGTATTCCTGGCGTGCAACAAGTCCAATTCGCAGGCAGTGTCCGTCGCAGAAAAGAAACCATTGCAGACATTGACATTCTCGTTACAAGCAAAAATCCGAAGCAAGTCATGAGTTATTTCACCACTATGCAGGATGTCAAGAAGATTTTGGCGAACGGCCCGACCAAATCAGCAGTTCTTCTCAACAGCGGAATGCAGGCAGATGTAAGAGTTGTTGACGAAAAGTCGTTCGGCGCGGCATTGCAATACTTCACGGGCAGTAAAGAGCACAACGTCCGACTGCGACAGATTGCTATCAACAAAGGTCTCAAACTCAACGAATACGGTCTCTTCAAAGGCGCAACAATAGTGGCTGGCAAGACAGAACAGGACATTTACAAAAAGCTCGGACTTCCGTTCATCGAGCCCGAGCTACGAGAGAACAATGGCGAGTTTGAGGCAAAACAGCTTCCGAACCTCATCAATTACGATGATATGCGCGGCGACTGCCATATGCACACAACGGCGAGCGACGGCGCGAATACGGCTGAAGAGATGGTGAAGGCAGCCATCGCAAAAGGCTACGAATACGTCGCGATTACGGACCACAGTAAAAGTTCGTACATCGCAAACGGCCTTGACGAAAAACGTTTGCACAAACACCACGCAGCACTCGACGCATTGCAAAAAAAGTACGGTGACATCACGATTCTCAAAGGCAGCGAGGTCGACATCAAGAGCAATGGCGAACTTGACTATTCCCCTGCAATTCTCAAAGATATTGACGTAGTCATGGCAAGTGTGCATCAGCGATTCAAGATGACTCGAGATGAAGCAACAAAGCGCTATCTGAAAGCCATTAGTTTAGGACACATTACGTGCATCAGTCACCCTTCAGGCAGGCTTATCCACGAGCGTGAAGCGTTTGAGTTTGATATCGAAAAAGTTGCAATAGCTGCAAAAGAAGCAGGCGTTGCATTAGAAATCAACAGTTCTCCAAGCAGATTAGACCTCAAGGACACACACATCAAGATTGCGAAAGAATTCGGCGCAAAGTTCCTCATCAACACGGACAGCCACAGCACGGAACATCTCAGATTCATGGAACTCGGAATAGCACAAGCAAGGAGAGGCTGGCTGGAAGCGAAAGACGTGCTCAACACGCTGCCGGTGAAGAAGTTCTTACGGGCAATACAGAAATAATCATTGTTTATACCCCTATCAAAAAGATTTAAATACAGCAGAACAGATTAAGAAAACATGGGAAAAATTCAAAAAACGGTGCTGGCAGAATCCTACACCCTGAATTTTGCCGGGCTCAATGTTCAATTTCCTTCTACCATAATGACGCAAGTCATCCTAGATAAGAATGGCACATACAAATCCAGCGTATGGTTAGAGTGCAACATGGAACTAGGAGCATTCATTCTGAAAGTATTTTTTGAAGAGCTTCTTTCAGTTCAAGCGAAAAACCCGTGGATCGCAATGCTTTCAGAACTCGAGAATGCATTTCCTAAGTTCAAAATGTTACCTCGCTTCAAAGCCAAAGGCGCATTACCAATAAATGCGCAACTCGAGATTACGCAAAGCGTCTCTGATGCCTGCGCGGCATACAATAAACTAATCAAAATTCTTTCTAAATACTAAATTTCTTGACAGACCATTTGAAACTCAGTATTCTTCCTGAAACTGTCCGAACAAAATCAATTCAACAATCGTCTTTCCTAACACGTCTCTGTGCGTGTATTGCGTCTTCAGCTCAATAGAAGGAAAGTGTTTACGAAGGGAATCGACAAGCAGCGCTTTGTCGTCTTTGGAAATCGTGCTCATGACATGAACTAAACCAAGTGTTGCATCGCGACCAGAAATATCCGCAAGTGAGTTTGTCAGAAAAGGTTTCAATTTGTGCGTATCAAGTGTTGAAAAGGATTCTTTCCTATCAGCATCCACGACGCGTACGTTCTCAAAGGATAATTTGCGATACAGCATTCCTCGTTCAGCGCGAGCTGCCTGTTTGACGAATTCCATTGCGGCAGGCGAACTTCGCAATTCGTCAGACAATTGCCAAACAAAGGGATCATACTCGACCGTTTCTTGGCGACGAATGGTTTCAATCAACTTACGAACTTCGCGTAAAGAACTTACCGAGTCTGGTACATTAAGATCGAGAACGATGCCAGGGATGTTTACCTGTGCTTTGATGCGTCCTCTTTTGACAACGAGCTTGTCCACGATTATTATGATGTTCTTTTTGTTTAAATAGTTTTGTGTGGTGCAAAACTCTTTTAAACAAACAGATAAACAAATCTGTATGCATCACAGCATCAAAGGAGTTGTTTGTACGTCGGGATGGTCGAAATTCCGTGGTTTGATGTTTTCAAAAAGAAAAACGTTGATTTTCGAATTCAAAGAAGACACGAACGTGCCATTGCACATGCTGTTTGTTTTTTTCCCGATTGATGTTTTGTTCTTAAATGAAAAAAAGACGGTTCTTGAAGTGAAAAAGAACTTTATGCCGTTCACGTTTTACTCGCCGAAGCACAAAGCAAGATATGTGATCGAGATTCCGAGTCCGACGGATTTTGCTGTCGGTGACGTCGTAACCTTTAAATAACGTGTTCGAGGATTCTCAGTATTGTCGGGAACATCGTCCAACCTGGTAGGACGGCCGCCTCCAGAGCGGCTAATCGGGGTTCAAATCCTCGTGTTCCCATCACTTTTTCTTAAACCCTAACGCACAGCTATTGATGCAGAATCTCTTACCTGTAGCTGTAGGTCCGTCATCAAAGACGTGTCCAAGGTGGCCTTTGCACTTTGCACAAACGACTTCGACGCGTTTCATGCCCATCGAAACGTCAGTATGCTGTTCAACAGCGCCAGGGAGAGCCTTATCAAAGCTCGGCCAGCCAGTGCCTGAATCGAATTTAGAATCGGAAGGAAAAAGGTCAGCCCCACAACCGCCGCATTGGTACGTTCCTTTATCCTTATTGTAAAGTAATTTACCGGTGCCGGGCATTTCCGTGCCTTTCTCTCGTAAAATATGATACTGATCAGAGCTTAATTTCTTCTTCCAATCCGTTTCGGTTTTAGGCATGGGCATGAAGTAATAGAAAGAATGAAGGTATTTATGTCTTATGTGAGAGGTACGGTTTCGGGAATGTCTGCGGTGTGTTTGTATCGTTCAAGTCCGTTATAGCTTACGCGAAGATGTTCGATAGTCGCGGTCTTTGTTTGAACGGTATTGTGGTTTGCGCGGATGAGGTCGCTTATTTTTTGGGGGTCTCGCGTTTGAGGAGTGCGGGATTTGAACTGAACATGTTTACCAAGCAAGACTTCCAGCGTACCTTTGCCAACGTCTGCTTTCCATTGTCGAATGAATTTTGTTTGAGAGCCTGCGTAGCCTTCTTTGACGGTGTCAATGACATTGAAATCGAATTTTCTGAAATGTTCTTCAAACGATTGTACTTTTTCTGCGCGATTCACATCGGTAAGATACTGTGTTGCTCCAAACAATGCAACACGATGATTGGAAAAAGCGGAGGAAGCGCCGTATTTTGCGAGTATTCCTTTTACTGCGGAAGTTGCGCTAATGACTAGATTGTGTTGTGATGCATGAGATTCATAAACATCTTGCGGTAGGTGTGCAATCAATGCAAATCGTGGTTCAAAGTAAAAAATTGCCGCAACAAGACCAAAATTGACTTCAGGGACGGAAAGGGTGTGTTCGCCTCCTGCAGCGACATAAAACCTGGAAGGTATTTTGACAACACCATCTTGTAAAAGGGATTCGTGAGGAACATCTAAGGGGCCTCCGAGGGATTCGATTTTGGGTCTGGGAGTATCAATCTTAGAAACGTCAATGAACCCTGATTTTTTCTGGCGCGATTCATTCTCGTTTTTGATGTATGCGTCGACTTCTTTGAGGCTCATTGATTGTTTATCAAAGATACGGCCAATACGTAGAAGTCCAGAAGGAAAAACCGGAGTGGGTTCGTTGGTTTCAGGCACGTCTTATCCCTTGACATGCACTCTGCGATATTCGAGTATCGAGATGAGCACGACAAGCAGGATGATGCCTGTTACGATATATAAGGAATAGTGTTCCAGACCAGCTAAAAGGTTTGTCCAGAACGTCGGTTCAGCAACGTCGCGGACGGTCAAGGAAACGACATTGGAAGTGACTTTGCCGCCTTTGCCATCAGTGGCAGTAAAGGAAGTTGTGGCCGTTCCAAACCAGTCTTTCTCAGGCATCAACATTGCTTTGTTGCCAGAAATCGTGACGATGATGTGCGGTATAGGCGTGTATGTATAGACGAGCGCATCGCCGTCGGGGTCTTTGAAGTACGTGCCCAAGTCGAGCGTTAAGCGGGTGTCTTCGTCCCATGCTTGCGCAGGGATGCCGGTTGCGGTTGGAGAAACGCCAATAACATTGGTTCCTGCATTGCCTGCGTGGGCGACGTACCATGTGCCGGCAAGGATTGCTGCGATGATGACTATGCCGAAGATGACGAACCACCAGCCGGGCGCCATGCCTGTTGCTTCTGCGGGAAGTTTGCTTTTGCCCACAATTGCGAACGTGGTAAGACCTTCAGATGATGCTTTGTAGTAGACCCATTTTTTGTCCGAGCGTACTTTTTCGGTGCCGATACCTTTCCAGCCGTCGGGAGTTTCGCGCATGAGCTTGATGCTGCCTTCGGAGACTTGGCGTGATGCAAGCCAGCGTTGTGAGACTCGGAAGACGAAGCGTTCGCTTTCGATGAGGTCTTCGTTGAGGTTTTCTGCGCTGACGTTGATGTATTGGTAGACTTCTCCTTCAGGAGCTGATGCGCTTCCAGGGTAGGTTTTGCTGCCGCGCAACGTCATGGTGACGTTGGGGACGACTTGCGAGACACGCAGCCAGAGTTGGCCGAGGCCGTGTTTCCAGCCGGTTTCGATTTCGTTTTCTCTACGAGGCTTGAGGGCTGTCCAGGATTGTTTGACAATCTTGGTGCCGCGAAGCATCATGAACAAGATGATAATAAAAATAGCGACAAGCAGTACAACAAGTCCTACCCATGCGGCGGACTGGTTTGCAATCAAGTAAGTGCGGAATCCGTATGCAACAACGCCTGCAACTAAGAGCAATAATACAAGGAGGAACCACCAAATACCTTTGCCGTGTCGAACGACCGTGTCGCCGACGAGTGATTCTTTGGAGACAAGGACGTTATTTGCTTTGAGTTCGCGTTCGGCTTCTTTCTTTGCTTTGGCGTGTTCTTTGGCTAATTTGGCGTCGAGGGCTGCTTTTTCTTTTGCCTTTTGTGCTTTAACGCGTTCAGCTTCTTGCTTCTTGCGTTCTGCTTCCTTTTCTTTGCGTGCCAATTCTTTCTGTTTTTCTTTTTCGGCTTTGTCTTTTGCTTTTTGTTTTGCCTTTTCGGAGTTTTCGGCTTCGCGTTGTTTTGCGAGCGCTGCTGCAATACGCGCTCGTTCGGCTTTCTTTTGCTGGTATTCAGGAGTCTTGGTGTAAGCAATCCATTTCAACAAAAGCAAAACAAGAACAATAATGATGATGATTGCTGCAAAAATAATAAGAACGGTCAATGCTTTGTGGGTCTCAAACCAGTTGTAGTCGCGAATGTTGGCCGTGAAGGGGAATTCGTACGTGATGCCTTTGACGGTCGCGCCCAAGACGCCAGGGTATTTTCCTTGTTCAATGGTTCCTTTTGCGGACAGAGTGAGAGTTGTTTCACTATCTGCAGGTAAGGTGACGGTCTTCGGAGTAACAACGATGGAGTCTGTTTCGGTAACGAGCAAGGTATAATTTGCGGTCGAGACGCCAGTGTTTGCGAGAGTGATGTTGACAGATGTCTTCGTTGAGGTCATGCGCAAGTCATCGAAGGTTACGTCAGGAATGAATGCGTTCGTTACGGTGAAGGTTGCAGGCAACGTTGCGTGGACATCGGTTGTCGCGGCAGTGCCAGTAATATCAAAGGGCATTTCGCCAGACCATGTGCAGTCCGTAGGTGTTACAAACACGTTGATGGTGCCGCTTTGTCCAGGTGCAAGAATAATATCGTTCGTTGAGAATGTTGCGATGTCAGTGATGCTTTTACTGACGGTTAATGCGTACGTGTCAGGGAACGGACCGATGTTTGTAATGGTAACAGGGAAGGTTGCTTTACCGCAGGGCAAGACTGTTTGGTCTGCGAAAGAAGTTAACTGTACGTTCTGAGGAATAGCCACCGTAACGTGCTGTTTGATGGATGCTTGTTCGCCAAATGCGGTTGTTACAAACGTTTCGAGAGAATAGCCACTGCCGGGTTGGGCGTTGACAGGAATGTTCAAGAGTGCTTGAATTTGTTGTGTTTGTCCGGGTTGCAGGGTGAACTGCAACGGGTTCATTTTTGTCCAGGAAGCAACAGCAGAATCGGTTGCGGTCAAGGAATAACTAGACGCAATGTTACCAGTATTCGTAACGACAAATTGAGTGGAGTGTAAGGTGCCTTGGAAGACGGTATAAGATGTATCGCCACGAAGCGTAAAATCTTCAATATACTGAGGAGAAGTTTGGGCAGAGACAGAAACGGAAAGTAAAATGGCAAGTAAGAATAGAATGGATGTGTATGTGCTTACTTTCATTGCTCATTCCCCCCATATACTGTTTCTGAACTAAAAAATAAAAATAAAAAAACAAAGGTACTTTAGTAGTACGTTTGCGGTTGTGCCGGCTCGTTGTCCTTCATTCGGTTGTAGCCGACGAGGATGCCGAGGATGACCAACACAACGATCAATGCCACGAAGAGGATGCCCGCGACTTTGCCGATTGTCGACCAAGCGCTGGAGTTCTTCATGACGTTTGCGGTCAAGGCGATCTGTTCGATTTGGCTGTTGCCTGCGTTCACGGTTGCCGTGAAGACGTGGGTGCCGACAGCTGCGTCGTCCTTAACATTGACTCCAATGTAGAAGGTTTTGCTTTCGCCTGACTTGATGACCTGTGTGCTGGTCGGGCTGATGGTGACATCAGACCAGTCGCTTGCGCCGCTGACTGCGACGCTGTACGCGACATCAGTCTTGCCCGTGTTCGCGATGGTCAACGGGTAGATGACTTGGGAGCCCTGCTTGACGTTTTCAAGTTGGCTGCCGACGGTCAATGTGGTCTTCGGTGTTTGGTCTGCGACGTATGCATCATCTGCATCGACGTGGACTACCTTGCTGGATTCAACCGTGTCGTGGCCGTCGTTGTATGTTACAACAACGAGCATTTCGTAGTCGCCTGCTTTGGTTTCTCTCGGAATGCGGAGGTAGAGTTCTTCTGTTTCTTCTTCGTCATTCTGGTCGATGCTGTCGATGTAGTCGGATGCACTCAAGCCGAGTGCAGGGATGCTGACTTGGACTTTGACGTCGTTTTCGTCGCGCTGGCCGAAGTTTTCGACTCGGATGGTCGTCAAGAGTGCGCTTCCTGCCATGATGCTTGCTTCGGGGTACAAGGTGATGTCCTTGACTTCGATGCTGTGGCGGGATTCGTCAATCTTCAAGTTGTAGTTGAGGCTGATTTCTTGGCCGTTTCTGTCCGTGAACAAGAGTCGGAGCTTGTAGCTGTCTTCTTGGATGTCCTTGGGCAACTTCATGGTCAAGGTCTTGGTATAAGTAGTGTCGTCTTCGACATCGAAGGGTCCGACAACGTCGTAGGGTGCTTCTGAAACGTGTTCGTATCCTGAGATGTAGGCTTGCAAGACGATGTTATCGTGCGATGCGGTGCCGGTGAAGGTTACTTTGACGTCAAATTCTTCGTTTCGTTCAACGCTGAGTTTGTTGTCTTGGTTTGCGCTGAGCGTGGTTCCGTCAACTTCGACTTCGTCGATGCTGATGGGGAGCGTGCTCTGTGCAACTTGTGTATTGGAACCTGCTTGGTTGCCGTTGTTGCCGCCGTTTCCGGGGAACAATTGTGCGCTTGCTACGCTTGCGAGTGCAAGCATGAACAATGCGATCAATGCGAAAATTTTGTTGTTTGCCATGGTTTTTGTCCTCACTACGGGTGTGGTTGTATTATAATGTTTGTCTCAGCCCCCATTTCGGAGGAGAAACACTGTGTTGTTACTTGTTAGTAACAGTATCTACTATATAAAGCTTCCTATTCGATTACCTGTATTTCTCGGTAAACGACTCGGTTTTCTTCATCGCTGTGGAGCGTGATTCTGACCGGGTAAAGGCCCACTTGCACGGCGTCCAAAGGCAAGAAGAGGAGCTTTGTTTCGTCGTCCCCAACACCTAAGTCGAACGGACCCATGTTTGCACGGAGGGCCAATTCTTGAACGACAACTGTTGCTTCCACATGGTGGAGTTTGCGGTTGCCGTTGTTCGTGAATGAGATGTAGAACGGTACATCGTTGCCGTTTTGCTGTTCGAACGCGTCGCCGATTCGGATGGTGTCGATGTGGATGCCAAAGACATCGCTTTCGACAGGTTCTGCCGGTGCGGGTGTCGGCGTCGGGATCGGAGTTACTGTTCCGTTACCGGGCGTCATGACCAAAAAGATGAATTGGTTGTAGTCCGTGATGGTTGCGGTGCCGCTCAACGTTTCGTAGTTCGGGAGCGTAATGACGTATGCGTACGTGCCAGGTTCGAG
>ERZ1292629.1727-Hain-H43-01um-R1-1727-length-20452-cov-13_pt3 | contig 15982 bp, 15 predicted proteins | sample MGYA00564399_ERZ1292629 | MGnify/ENA primary metagenome ERZ1292629 (study PRJEB36523, sample SAMEA6512636) | groundwater metagenome | collected 2019-01-08 | study: AquaDiva: Metagenomics assemblies of 32 groundwater samples
GCTACCCGCGGAAACCACGTCGGCGCGCTGAAAAGATAATCTCCCGCCATCACATTTTTATCTTTTCCTAAAAGCGTTACAAATAATTTAAAAAGGTGCGGAGATTTTATTACATTATTTTTTTCCAGATTCTTGCTTACCTCCTTGAGGTTCAGCCCTTTTTCAATGTGCACCAGCGAATTCACTGGAAATTGCGCCGGCGCCCTTAAAAGAAACTGATAAAAAAGAAAATAAAACGCCAGCGCGACAATAGCGATATTACGTATGGCGCGTTTATGGCTAGACCCAAATTCTTTGAGTAACAGGAGAGTGCGCGCAATTATTTCAATCGCTTTATGCATGCTATAAAAATTAAAAATTATACCGGAAGATTAACTGGCGGTTCTGACTTTTTCGACTCAATTCTCTCAAACGACGGCGTTCCGGAGACCCCGCCCGGGAAATGATAAATGGTGGCCAGCTCTTCGGAAGAAAGTACGAATGGCTTATGCGGGTATGGCGAATAAAAATAACCCCTGCGCCGATAGAGTTTAAAAAGTCTTAACCTTAAACGTTCCGTTTCTTTGATGCCAATATTTATATAAAATAATCCCCCCCTCCGAAACCCGATATAGTCACTCCATGGAAAATTATCAAAGCTTGAGAGATACGAAATTTTAAAACTGTTTAAGTTGGCAGAATTATATTGCTTCATTATGTTTATCAGCGTGGGAATGTTGGCACTGGAAGCGCCACGGTAAGAATCCTTCTCGGATATGTAAATTGCACGGATACCCGCATCAAACCCCAGTTTGTCGGTATTGCGCCCCAGCGCCTCAATTACATCCTTCTGGATGGGAGTAAGAAGGTTAATATTAAATTTGCCCTCGGTGTCAGTGGCTAATGTTTTTACAGTAGCTAATGCTTTTATTTTCTTTATCTCCTCTTCAGCTTCGTCTTTATAATTGCCCTTCTTAAACCATTTACCGGGCAACCTGAATCTATCCGTAGCCGCGCGCACAATAATCTGAAGCCAAAGCTGTTCTCCTTTTTTTAGCGACCCCATAACCTCAATAGTCGGAGTAATGGGGTCAATTTTTTCTTCTTCCTTTAAGCTTTTATCCATCCCGTAGTCTATGTATGTTTTTATGGGATAGGGATCTGGTTTAGATAAAACGAATTCTATACCATTCATGTACCAACGGCCGCCGATGGTGTACGAAACCCGCTCCGCATAATCAGGAACTGTTGCTATTTCCGCTTCCGGATACTGGGCGTAAATATAAGATTCCAGAGTATTCCGAAACTCTTCCAGGGTACGAATAAAAAAATGAACCTTCCCTTCAATTGAGACAATTTCCAAAGAAAAAGTGGGTCTTAACTGGCCAAGCCAGTATTTTTTATAGAAACTGCCGGTTTTACCAGTCTGATGAAGCGAGTTAAGCACAATCTCCATGGCCAACGGCGACCGCCTAATCTCTTTAGGAAGACGAATTTCAATGAGCGTCCATTTAAGGTTGTGCAGGTACTCCGCGTTGATGTAATATACCCAGGCTTTCCAGGCAAAAATAGAAAACACTAGGGGTAGTACCCAAGCCGTTCCCCCATGGGTGAGCTGGAAATATGTGAACTGAAAAGCTCCGATGAACGAATTAAAAAAGAAATCAATAATTGTCATTTTGTCTATTGTATCGCAAAAGCTAAGGATTTAGTAGCACGTTGCGGGAAAAGACCAACTCCTGCGCCGCAAACGGTGAGATATGTACCTGTGGACATCAGGTGTCCACGCTTTATGTATCTGACCTTATATACAGTAAAAACAAAATAACGCCTTTAATCAGGCGTTATTTTGCGATGCTATACAATCCTTCCTTATTTTTTTTGAAATATTTTCCGTTTTGAAGATTAACCAGAATTGTATTTTCTTTTACATATCGTTTTTCCAGCACTTTTTTCAATATTTGCTCTCTTGAAAGAGCCCCTTCTTTTTTAAGAATTTCTTTAATAACATCGCGAACTACCCCCTGGCTGTACCCCCAATCTTTAAGCGCGTAAAGTCCGCGACCGACAAGAACGAAACGTGAGTCTTTAATAAGTTCATTATGGGTTGTAGCCACATGCGCTTCCTTGCCGAATGTCTTTTTAATTTCCATGGCAACATCCTTGAAATGCATCGGCTTCTTGTTCCTGCGAAGAATCAGAAAAGCATAATCTTTAATACCGCGCGTTTTTATGGAAGGAGATTCTGCTTTACCCCATTCGCCGAGCGGGTTTTTTCCTATCACTTTGGAAATTGAAAGCCAGCGCTTTAAAATTTCCTCGTTCTTGTATTGACTGGCCACGTCTTTAAGATGTGACAAGAATTTTTCTATAATATCCTCTTCTACCACGAGATCATCATCATTTAGCGATTCGTATAATTTTCTAAGCGATTCATGCACACATTCCGATGTTCCCTTATCAACAGTCCAGCGGTGTTTGAACTCTTCGTCTTCTTTATGTTTAAAAAAATCATCGTGAAGCACTAGAAAAAAGTTTATGTGGTTCTGGGTAAGTTTGTCTTTGGCGAAATGATTTAAAAGTTCATCTTCGGAAACTATTCCGCCCAAGCGGGTAATCGCTTCTTTAAGTTCTTGAAATGATTTTTGCTCGTCCCCGTACGCTGGTGATTTCTTGATTGATTGTAAGGCAAAGTTTTCTATTTGGCGCACTCTCTCGCGCGTGATGCCGTAAACTTCCCCTATTGCCTCCAGTGTTTTTGGGTCAATATTTTCGTAAAGCCCGAAACGATTAAAAACCACTTCACGCGCTCGCTCCGGAAGAGATGATGTTAACCGCTTTGTCATCTGTCGCGGTTTGAATGAAAGTATTATTGATGCCATATTATTTGATATTAACAAGATAACATATTTATATTATAACTGTCAAACTATAGCAAGAACCAATCCCTTTAGGCAATACCGGTATATTGCATTTAGAATCTTAAACCACAATACTTACTAATTTGTCTTTGATATAAATAATCCGTTTCGGCCCCATATCCTTAAGCCAAGATTTCACCGAAGGAAGCTCAAGGGCCATATTTTTTATTTCATTTTCATCCATTTCGCGCGCGACCATAAATTTTCCGCGAATTTTCCCGTTTACTTGAACCATTATGGTAACAGTTGAATCCTCTAATTTGGAAAAATCACACGCCGGCCATGCTTCGCTGTGAATGGAATTTTTATTGCCGAGTAAGTGCCAAATTTCCTCGGTAATATGCGGAGCAATTGGCGCGAGTAGTTTCAAAAATGTCTCGTATGTTTTGCGGGAAATCGTTGTCTTTTCCATTTGATTGGAAAGAGTCATTAGTTCCGACACTAAAGTATTGAATCCCATTGTTTCTATGTCTTCGGTTATATTTTTAATGGCGCGATTAAGAACTTTTTCCAACGCCGGATCAATTTCCCCTTCCCCTACTTTATTTTTTAGATTCCAAACTCGTTCGAGAAATCGGTGCGGACCTATAATACTCTCCCTGCTCCACACAACAGACTGATCAAACGGCCCAATAAACATTTCATAAATTCTAAGCGTATCGGCACCAAATGTTTTTATAGTGTCATCCGGATTCACCACATTTCCTTTTGACTTGGACATTTTTTCCCCGCCTAGGGCTAAAACCATACCATGAGAAGTGCGTTTTTTATACGGCTCAGCACTAGAAACTACTCCTATGTCAAAAAGAAATTTGTGCCAAAAACGGGAATATAAAAGGTGGAGCGTAGTGTGTTCCATTCCCCCGTTATACCAATCAACGGATATCCAATGGTTAAAAGTTTTTTTGTATTCAGAAATCGGAAATTGAAAATCGGAAATCCCCTGCATAACATACGCGAGGTAATACCACGACGAACCGGCCCAGTTTGGCATTGTGTCGGTTTCGCGTCGCGCGTTTCCGCCACACGACGGGCATTTTATATTAACCCATGATTCAATTTTTGAAAGTGGAGACTCTCCCGTGTCGGTCGGTTCGTATTTTTCTACCTTAGGCAATTCAACCGGTAAATCTTTTTCGGACACAGCTACCCAACCGTCTTTTTCGCAAAAAATAAGCGGAATGGGCTCACCCCAATACCTTTGGCGTGAAAAAACCCAGTCGCGAAGTTTGTAGGTAGTCGTTGTCTTACCGCCAACAAACTCTGTAATTTTCTCTTTTGCTTCTTCCGAAATTAAACCATTGAAACCTGAAGAATTAACAAGTTTTCCAACCCCGACAAATGCTTCTTTTTTTATATCTCCACCGGATATAACTTCTTTTATAGACAAACCAAACTTTTTTGCAAATTCATAATCGCGCGTGTCGTGCGCCGGCACGGCCATAATAGCACCAGTGCCATACTCCTTAAGAACATAATCTGCGATAAAAATTGGAATTTTTTCTTTATTCGCAGGATTAATAGCTTTTATTCCCTTGAGTTCTGCTCCCGTTTTTTCTTTTCCTTCAGTAGTTCTTTCAATTTCTGTTTTTTTCTTTGCTTGTGATATATATTGCGCAACCTCTTTCCAGTTTTCAATTTTTGATTTTAATTTTTCAACCGCTTCATGGTCCGGAGCAAGCACCATATATGTCGCGCCAAACAGCGTATCGGGCCGTGTGGTAAAAACATCGATTGAAAATTGAAAATTAGAAATTGGAAATTTTAAAAGAGCTCCCTCGCTTTTTCCAATCCAATTTTTTTGCCCTATTTTTATTTTTTCTAAATAATCAACAGTATCAAGGTCATCGTAAAGTCTTTCGGCGTATTTGGTGATAGCAAGCATCCATTGTTCTTTCTCTCGTTTTTCAATTATTCCCCCGCATCTTTCGCAGGCGCCATTTACCACTTCTTCGTTCGCCAACCCGATTTTGCAAGAAAGACACCAGTTTATAGGCACCTTTTTTTTATAAGCCAACCCGTGTTTGAAAAATTGCAAAAATATCCACTGTGTCCATTTGTAATATTCTGGGTCAGTGGTATTGATTTCGCGCGACCAGTCGAAAGAAAGTCCAAGTGATTTTAATTGTCGTCTGAAAATATCGGTATTTTTTTTAGTAACGATTTGGGGTGTTGTTTTTGTCTTAATGGCATAATTTTCGGTCGGTAAACCGAAAGCGTCCCAACCAATAGGAAAAAGCACATTGTATCCCTCTCTCCGGCGCTTGCGCGCCACAATATCCATGGCGGTATACCCCCTAATATGACCATTATGAAGCCCGTCACCCGACGGGTATGGAAATTCCACTAAGCAATAATATTTCGGTTTTTTGCTACTGTTTTCTGCGCGATTTACGCCTTCTTTCTCCCACTTTTCCTGCCATTTTTTTTCTATTTCATTATGATTATATTTTTCCATAGTAAAACAGTGCCGTGTCGCGGATATAAATTTATTAGTAAGTTGGAGTTGGTTTATAACCCGATGACGCTTCTTTTAATTTGTATAATTCTGGGTCTATTGTTCTCTCAAAACAAAACTCGCCTTGCTTGTAACTCCAATTGTCGTTTTTGGCCATTTCTGCAGGATAAGATTTTCTTGTTTGAAGGTCGGTTGAATCAAAATTAAAATTGGTACAAAGTTCAAATGAAAGATTCCCTTTTGTTTTATATGTATATGATTCTTTCGTTTCGGGATTTATGGGCAAAACATAGCCGGAAAGGGGGTCTTTTAAATCATCAAGATTATCAGGAAATGATTCTTTGGATTGATAATAATAAATTATCTGGCCCTGAATAGACTGTAAATCGTTTAATTTTTGTCCGTCATATTTAAGCAACCTTTGTTTTTGTGGCGAACCTAAAACGGAAAAACCGGCAACTATTGAAGCGGTAGTAATGATAAGGGCAATTGAAATCCAGGTTTTTCTTTGTCCGCTCGATATTTTGTCCCTAAGGTCTTGGGTGTAATAAAGAAATATAACCAATGCAATCACAAAAAGAGACAAGGTTTTAGAAATAAATCCAGCGGTAAAATCACTGCCGTCAAGAAAAAGATAAATCACAAATATAAAATCTCCGATAATAACGCCGCTGGTTACGAAAATCGTAAGAAATGTCAGCCATTTTCTAATTCCTAGTTGTTTTTTTGACATATCGGCATCATAACTTCTGTACATAAGCCACGAAAGAAGTATGAACACAGGGAAAAGCACTGTAAGCGCCGCGACCGGAAAACTGATTGACGGCGTAAAATAACTATAAGAACCGACTGGAGGATAAGCCACATTTATTACCGTAAAAAGAAGATTTAAAAGAAATCCGACAAACACATAAAGCACGACGACTACTCCAAGGTGGAGAAAAAAATCTCCGGCTGTCATTTTTGGTTTTTGTAAATTATTTTCCATATTATATTTTATTAATTAGTATGATACGATACATGTAATATAATACCTTAGATTCTCGTGCAAATGCAAAACGGAAAACTAAATGATACTCCCAAAAAACCAAGCGCTTTGGGGCGTTTTTCTATCGGCGCTACACGCTGGATCGGCTCTGTCCCGTCGCTTGTCATCCATACAATTCTTTTTGCTGGCGCTTTTGTCTTAGTATATTTAGGTGTTGATTTCGATCGGGTGCTTCTTGCTCTAACAACAATAGTATCACTTGAAGCAATATATCTTGCCATTTTTATACAAATGACCATCAATCGCACCACCGCCCAATTGGAAGAAGTTGAAGAAGATATTGAAGAAATTTCCGAAGATATTGAGGAAATTCAGGAAGACGTTGAAGATATTCAAGAAGATGTGGAAGAAGTAATTTCGGAAGAAGGCGGTGAAGACGACGAAAACGCTAAATTGGAAAAAATAGAAAAATCGCTTTTAGCAATTGCCGCAGAAATTGATAATTTAAAGAAAAACACAAATACGATTAAATTATAAATAAAAAAGGCGCTCGTTGATAGAGCACCCTGCGTAAATCTGGGAATTTCCCCCAGAAGAACAAGAGATTATTGATCACCTCCTTTAGTGGACATTTATAAATGTTTCTGGGATAATACCCGAATCTACTGTGGATGATTTGTGGAGAAAAGATTTTTTCCAACAGTCTCTGCTACCACTATCCCCGTTTTCCTTGCTTGGGGGTTCATTGTGCCAAAAACGCATAACTCCGAGGGTGTCTCTTTTTTTTGAATATTCTTCTTGTCCAGGATAAATTGGGCTACTGCAATAATCACACTGCATATCCACCTCCTTTATTTTATGGAGTATTACCAAAAACAATTTTATTTACGCCTGAATTAACACCAAATTTAATGATTATGTAACCATCATTATTTTTTCTTTTTAATGCAACCCAAGCTACTGAAGGATCTCGATGATCTGGATGATATAAACAAGGATATAATACTCCTTTAATTAAACAAGTACGATTTTCGACCTTGTTTTCTACTATACTTTTATTGTCAAAAAAATCTCCGCCAAATACTCCGAAGGAAAATAAACACAACACTATTAGAAAAGTCGTTTTCATAAAACACCCCCTTCTTTGAAAGAGCAGTTCAATTATAATTATACCAGTTTACAAACAAATCAATATCCACAGTGGTTATGCACAAGAATTCGAAATCTTTTATACCTTAAACTCAATCACCCCGATACCACAGCGCTACGCGCTGGCTACGGGGCAGGTATCCCCTTTATATTTTGAATTCAACCACATCTTTTTTTCATTCTGATGTTCTTGAGAACATTAGAATGAAAATGCTTAAATCTTGAATTCTATTACATCCCCATCCTTTACCACATACTTTTTCCCTTCCGTTCTGACTAGCCCTTTTGTTCTCGCTTCGGCGTATGAACCGGCATTAAGTAAATCTTTCCAAAACACAACTTCGGCACGTATAAATTTCTCTTTAAAATCATTGTGAATTGCCGTTCCTGCTTCGGGTGCAGTAACCCCCTTTTTAATCGTCCAGCCACGGGTTTCGTCTTCACCGGTTGTAAAAAATGTCTGCAATCCCAAAAGCGAATAACTGCCGACAATTAAATTGCTTATCCCGTCATCTTTTCCCCCTAATTCTTTGCGAAATGTTTCTTTTTCAGCTCCCTCAAAATCTTTTAATTCATCCTCAATTTTTGCGTCAATAACAATATATTGCGCATTATTTTCTTTTAAATATGCCAGTAGTTCTTGATAGCGCGCAGTATCGGTTTCATCTAAATTTTTTCCGCCTGCCTGTGCCGATTCCGGCGGGGCAGGCGGGTCGGCTTTTTTGTTCAGTCCGTATAAAAACGGCTTCATGGTCAAAAGATTCAACTGTTTGATGATTTTATATTCCTCTTCGTCTAATGGAACCATTCGCGCGAATAAGCCGTTTTCAAGGACGGCAATAACTTTTTTTAAAAGTGCTTCCTCTTTAAGCGAATTTTTGTCTCCGCGTTTTATTTCTTTGCTAAGATTTTGGAGTCGTTTGGTTGTGGTTTCAAAGTCCGCAAGTATAAGTTCAAGATTAATGACAGAAATATCATGAATCGGATCAATTTTACCGTGCACATGGATAATTTTGTCGTCTTCAAAAATTCGGACAACCTGAAGAATGGCATCTGTTTCCCTTATGTGCGCCAAGAACTGATTTCCCAACCCTTCCCCTTTTGAGGCGCCGGCCACTAGGCCCGCGATATCCACAAATTCAACCACGGCGGGAATAGTTTTTTTAGAATTAGAAAATTGAGAAAGAAGGGCAAGTCGTTCGTCTGGAACAGGAACAATTCCTATTGCGGGATCGATGGTACAAAAAGGATAATTATCTGCCGGAACAGATTTTTTAGTCAGCGCGTTAAAAAGGGTTGATTTGCCGACATTCGGTAAGCCGACGATTCCGATAGATAATGACATGAAAGAAACTTACCATAAAAAACTGACTATTTACAACACTTGATTTTATTATGCTTCTTGGTAAGATTTGAAAAGAAAATTTTGTTCATATTAACGTTAAATCAAAACAGGAGAAAGATAATGCGCTTTAGCTTCAAACGTTCATCTGTTTTAGGGAGAATTATTCGTCTTCCTAAGGGGTACTACCAAATCAAAATGTTATCGTTCAGTCATCCCATAAAGATACAGGTAAACAACATACGCCTTACATTGACTAAACATCTTCACGGTATGAGTTGTGTTGTTGTTGATCCTGGTCCAAAGGGAATAAGAACAAAAGAGGTTGTTATTGCCGTCGGTAGTAATAATCGGTTAAGACAACTAAGGTCTAATCTGTAAAAACATCAATCAAAAACCGCTGGTTTCATCCAGCGGTTTTTGATTTAAATTAATTATAGAATTACAAAATATTTTTATCAGCAAGAATGACGGCCCATGTCTTTCACCTTAAAAAGCCAGCGAAGTCTTTTTTCGCTAGACATTGATTTAATTGGACCAATTTTTGTAATTTTCGTTTTGATTCCGGAAAATCCTAAAATAGCGCTTTTGATTTCATTTGAATTGTCGCCAAAAAGAATTCTTGAAACTATCGGCACCGAATCCATGGTAATAAAAACACGGCTGGTGCGTCCTAGAAGCAGTTTATCCCACCACATATCGGTTTTATGAAAACGAAAAGCAAATCCGGGAATAAAAAAGCGGTCAAAAAGTCCTTTCATTATCGCGGGCATTGTCCCCCACCAGTTCGGATAAAAAATAGCAATGTGATCCGCGAAGCGGAAATCATCTTGAAGTCTTTTTAAATCCGGTTCAAGTTCTTGAATAACCTTATACCCTTTGTGTAAAATCGGGTCAAATTTAAGTTCGCAAATATTAACCCTTCTTATGTTGTGCCCCGCAGAACGCGCGCCTTCCTCATAAGCATCAGCTAGAGCCCCGCACATCGTTTCGCAATCGGAATGTCCCAAAAAAACTAAAACTTTTTTCTTTTCCATAAGTTGATTGATTGTAACAAATTAATGAATTTTGTCAGCGTTAATCATTCTTCTATCGTGTAAATATTTATCGGTTCTACGCGCCCTTTCACATGAACAGCTCCGAGAGAAATAAATTTATTTTTTCCCGTAATTTCTTTCTTGGTCGTCTCGCCTACGATAAGATGGGTTTTATGTTCTTTGTTCAAACCCTCAAGCCGAGAAGCCACATTCACGGTATCGCCCATCGCCGTGTAATCAAACCGCTGGTTTGACCCGATATTTCCGACTACAGCTTTTCCCGTGTAAAGACCGATTCCTATGTCAATTTTTATTCCTTCCTCTTTGTATAATTCTTCGTTAAATTCCTTCAGGCGCTCCAACATTCCAAGCGATGCCTTAAACGCGTTGTCGACCTGATACACATCGTCAAGCGGTGCTCCCCAAAATGCCATAACAGCATCGCCGATATATTTATCAAGCACTCCGCCATATTTCAACACTTCACCGGTCATCAGGGTGAAATATTTATTTAAAATTCTTACAAGTTCTTGTGGCGTTACTTTTTCAGAAAGCGTAGTGAATCCGCGAATGTCTGAAAAAAGAACAGTAATAATTTTTTCCTCTCCGCCTAACTTCACTCCATTTGGGTCAGCTAATATTTTTTCAAGCACCGCCCCGGAAACATATTTTGAAAACACATTTTTAAGCTGACGTTTTTCCCTTTCCCCCACCAGATAACGATAAGAAAACACCGAAAGGGCGGAAAGTATCCATGCCAGATTTATGTGGATAAGATTAACCGCCACTCCCCGCTCATACCAAATAATTATAGCAATGTTATATAAAATTCCGAGCCCGATACTTATAATAAGCGGTCGCCAGGGGCTTTTTATGACTGAAAAAAGAACAGCCGGTATAAGCGCCACTAAAAATATCAGAAATATAGATGGTATTGTGCCGAGAGGCGAAATTTTATAGTCCAAAATAAACATATTTAAAATGTTCGCCTGAATTTCCACTCCGGGCATAAGCGTACCGCGCGAAAACGGCGTTAATTTTTCGTCGTGAAGATCGGGCGAAGTAACGCCAATAAGCACCAGTTTGTCTTTAAGCAAGTCGCGAACTTCTTTCCCCTCCAGTAAACGATAAAAAGGAATTCTTTTTATATTTCCCGTCGGCTGGGAATAAACAATGCGAGTTACACCCTCTGGCGATTTTAGAACACCCGCCTCTTGGGCTAAGCGAAAAGAAAAAGCGGAAAGCGTTTCCTCTTCTATTTTTATAAATCCGGGAATGTTTCGCACTACGCCGTCTTGGTCAATAATAAGATTGACATGCCCAGGCATCACACGGGTATTTTGAAAAAATTGCGGAAGGGGGTGGGTGGTATCCGTGGCGGCAAATATTTCTCCCTCGCGGAAGAGTTCTGCCTCTACCGGCAATACGAGCGGATATGAGATATTTTTTAGTGCTTCCGCAAGCGCCTCGTCGTCCAGAGCGCCCAGACGCGAAGGATCGGCAAGCAATACATCAAAACCAACTGCCTTTGGCGCCGATTGATTAAGCGCTTTAAACGCCTTGGCAAACACCTCGCGCGGCCAAGGCCACTGGCCGATACGGGAAAGAGATTCGTTATCAATCGCCAAAATGACGATGCGGTTGTCAACTTTTTTGGGACCGACTAAAAGATCCTCAAAAAAATGCTCGCTACCGAAAAATATTCCCTGAGAAAAAGACAAAGACACGAGGAGCGCGACGAGACTTCCAAGTATCCCGTATGGTAAAAATTTCTTCATTTGTTAATTTAAACGACCGTGTTCATCAACTTGGAGGTGAAACCTCCAAGTTGATTACCCTACCGGGGTAGTTTCATCCACATTTGGCACTACAATAATATCTACTACTCCAGAAGTAAGGAGTAAATCACCTTCCTGATATACCGCCTGTATGCTTCCTTTTATTTCGGGCAGTTCGGAATTTTCGTCGCGAATTTTGGCTGTGAAAATACCCTTATCAATACTGCCTATATTTCCGTTTATTTTCCATATCACCAGAAGAGCGACGTCTTTACGGCTTCCATCAGAAAAAATTAAAATTGTTTTAATTGTAATTTTTTGAGCGTCTTTTACTGTTTGCCCAGTTGTAATACCCGCGATTTCAATTTTTACTGGCTTGCTCGTAGGAGTAATTGTAGTATCTGTCGGTTTTATAATCGTACCGGTTCCACCGCTTTCCATAACACTTGTTTCATTTGTAGTATTGGTAGTTTCTGTTTGAATCAATCCTTCTTCTTTTAATTCTTGGATGTTAATCTTTAATCGTTCTTTAAATTCCTTAATCCCCTCTTTTCTGATTTCCTTATTTATTTCTTCATCGGTGGATTTTTCCAGTTTAAGAGTTTTAATTTTTTCTTTTAGGTCTTCTGTTTCTTTCCGTAATACATTTCTGGTTTCTTTGTCATTCAAACCTTCTTTTTTAATTATTTCTATTTTCTGATTGATATCCCTGTCGGCAATTTCATTTCTGGAATTCCAGTCAAGCACATCGCGCGGGGCGGTTGCTATGGCAAGCGGTTGGGACATAGTTTCCGGTTTTAATAAAATAGCGTCAATGTCTTCATCTTTAATTTCTATGAATTTTCCGGCGATGATTTCTCTTTCTGTTTTTTCCACGACTTTTTGAGTCTTGGGGTCAATGGGACTGACTTTGATTTTATTTTCACTACCTACGATTCTTGACCTTCCGTTTCTATACCCAACCCCGAAAGAAGTTCCCCTCACTGTTGCCACCGCGTTTGAAGTTTTAACTTCCCAGCGCGATTCGGGCGTCACGAGCGCCACTACTTTTGACCAAACGCGTCCAGCAATTAAAGTCGTCTCCACTATCAAACCCTCGTCTTTGGAATTAAACTGCGCACTATTAATAACTAGTTTTGAATCTTCTTCAATACGCAAAACAGACCCTTCGGGAAGGTGTATCACGGCTCTGCCTTTAATATCTGTTATTACGATTTCTCCCGGGATGACTTCATCTCCGCTATGTATCACACGGGAAACTCCGTCTTTGTTTACAGACGATACATTGGAAGAAATTACCTCCACCCAAAGTGGCGCGGTATTGGTTTCGGAAATTAGTCCGTTTTCGGCGGGCGAATTTTTCAAAAAATAATATCCCCCGCCGATAATAATTATTAATCCTAATATAACAAGTCCTGTTTTTTGCAGTGTGTTCATTCCAATATAAATTTTGGATTATTATATAATTTTATAATCAGTTCTTATCTAAAACAATATGCCTGGCAACCAGCAAAATATATATTTCCATGAGCACTCGCTGACGTTAGTGTCCATGTAGCATCACTATTTCTTGTTATATTACAATTTGCTGATGATTCAATATATACATATTTTAAAATGCAAAATTTAAATTGCCCAGTAACAACTGTTTTTACTGCCCCAGTCCTGTCATTAGTAAAATCATATACTGTCGGTGCTGTATTATACCAATCTATCTCCAATTTTTTCCATTGTGATGCATTGCAAACCATCAGCATTCCAGTTCCCACGCTCCCTGATTGTTTAGCTATGAGACCAGGTGTGGAACAAGGGTCGTTTTCGTTCACTTGATCAATTACCTTAACCTTACCCGAAGAAAGGACTCCTGTAATGGCTGCTACATCTGCTTGAAAAGCATCTACTGACAACCCTCCATCTTTCACTTGGCTTACAGTGCCTGTATTTATCGGCGCATCTGTATTATCGTTTGGCGGTGTTCCTATCGGTCCCGTCCAAGCGTAAACATAAGAAACGCCAACTGAAAGAATGAGGGCTAAAGCGAGAGTTTTTAATGATTGAAATAATTCGTTTTTAAAATTTGGCATATTTTTCATTTTGTTGTTTTATTAATAAAATGACTATCTAAAAACTTTTTCTTCCGGTTTTTTAACGTAAATAACTAATTCATCGTAATGATTCCATTATATCACAATTAAAACCAACCAAAATCCACCGCTTAATAGAAATGTGGATATAAAAATGTGAGTAGTGGATAGTTACCAACCCCATATCTGGACATCGGATGTCCAGATATGGGGGATTTATAAAAATAGCCCAAAAATAGAAATGTTTTGTTAAAATAGTATATAGTAATATTTATGACTTCTCTATTGCGAAAATTATTGGCCTTCTTTATTCTGATACTTGCTGTGGGTTTTCTTTGGGAAGGACTTCATAATATATTAAATGAGAGAGATGTACCTGAAATTCTTTCCACAAATATTGATGTTGTTAATAAAAACATAGTAGATACACCTACGCCGGAATATGACAAGGAATCGCCCCTGATTTCTTCTTTGGAAAAAATATACATAGGGATAACAGATTTAGTTTCCAGTTTGCCGAGTATCGCAAATCCTTCAGTAACCTATTTGAAAATTACCCAGGGAATGCGCAAGGAAGAAATTGCGGGCATTCTCGAAAATAAATTTTCGTGGGATAAAAATGAAGTGGAAAAATTTCTTGCCACGGAACGCCCTGAAAAATCAATATCGGGAGAAGGATATTTTTATCCGGGAGTATATCTTTTTAAAAAAAGAAGTGATGCGGAACTTGCTGGAAAATTAATGACGAACAGGTTCAAGCAAGAAGTGCTCTCGCGCTACGCTTCAAGCACCAGACAAGTTATCAGCTTGGACACCGCGCTTAAAATCGCTTCCATTATCGAACGGGAGGCGGGAGGCAAGTATGATATGCGCATTATTTCAGGTATTATCTGGAATCGCATTTTCAAAGACATGTCGCTCGATATGGATTCAACTCTCCAATACGCCAAGGGAAATGAAAAAATCGGCTGGTGGCCGAAAATAGAACCAAAAGATAAATACATTGAATCGCCCTACAATACATATGCCAACGAGGGGCTCCCTCCTTCTGCAATTTCAAATCCAAGTCTTGCGTCAATAGAAGCGGCGCTTAATCCTAAAAAAACAGATTGTCTTTTCTTTCTTCACGACAAGCAGGGCGGATTTCATTGTACACAGACATACAAAGAGCATGTTAAAAATATAAACCGTTTTTACGCCAAAAAATAAAAGGTATTAAACCGTAGGGCAAGCCCTGCACATATTTGGAACTCGCTTCGCTCGTCGGAATAAAGCGGTTGTTTATTTTTCATTTCAAAAAGAAAGTTTTTGCCCTTTGCTCAAAATCTGCCGGTAACTCTCCGTGACGACCAACTTCCGGGAAATAGAATTCGGCGCGTTTATTATTTTGCAAGGCATCTTTCAAAATTTCGGCGTGGTGGAACGGTATTTGTTCGTCTGGTTTAGTGTGGATTATAAGGATTGGCGTTGAAAGATTTTGTGCTGCCACTTTCGGCGAAAGGGTTGTGTCAATGTCCCATAATAATTTCGCCCATAATTTCATGAGAGGGACAAGAATTTCGCGAATCACCGGAAGGCGGGCATATGCATCTTTGCCAAGAAGTGTTAGGTCGGCAAATGACGCATATGAAACCACGGCGGTAATTCGAGAATCCTGCTCGGTTTGTATAATTGCCGTTGCGCCGCCGAACGAAAATCCAAGGACGCCGACTTTTTTGAATCCGCGCGATTCAAAAAAATCAATCGCGGTCTCTAAGTCGAGACGTTCTTTGGTCCCAAGAGTTGTAAATGAGCCGCCAGACTTTCCGAAATAGCGAAAGTCAATCAGAAGAATGTTGAAATCCGGATGGAGGGTATTGGCAATGGAAAGCATATCGCCTTTTTCTGCGGGGTAACCATGAAGAATGATAAGCGCTCTCTTTTGAGAAATCGGGGTAGGAATAAACCATCCAGCAATTGATACACCGTCCTTTGTTGTAAGAACGACATCCTCAAAAGGAAGGTTGTAATTTTTCGGAGTAAGTCTGCTTTCAATACGCGTCGGATGCGTTACTAACCATGTGCTCCAAAGACTTATGCCGATGAAGCTGGCAACAAAAATAGAAAAGTATAGGATCATTCTTTTATTTTTAGTATTCATAGCCGTTAATGCGTTCGGTTTTTCTTATTTTTTGTTTTTTGGCTTCCAGCACGCGGATTTCTTTTTCGTCAAAACCCAGATGATGGCCGACTTCGTGCCATACTAC
>ERZ1292629.2381-Hain-H43-01um-R1-2381-length-15975-cov-7_pt1 | contig 15975 bp, 18 predicted proteins | sample MGYA00564399_ERZ1292629 | MGnify/ENA primary metagenome ERZ1292629 (study PRJEB36523, sample SAMEA6512636) | groundwater metagenome | collected 2019-01-08 | study: AquaDiva: Metagenomics assemblies of 32 groundwater samples
AACTTTAAATATGTTACTAAAATAAGTTTGAAGAATTCTCATAGGAGTAATATAATCATTTCCTTGAATATTTTATAATACCTTAATGGTTATAAATGAAAAAAATATGGGTTTTTCATGAGAATAAGGGTAAAGAAACTGCATTCAAGAGGCTTGGTTAAGCTTGAAGGCAGCGGGGAAATTAAAGAAGTCATGATTCATTCAGACATGTTTGACAATGAAAAAGGCAAGATATCAATATGCTTTAGAGGGCATAACAGCTCTGGAATTGTTGAACTTTCTGAAAAAGAAGCAAATGATTTATACAAGACAATTGGCTCTAAAGTAAATCTGATTAAAGAGATAAAGATAATAAAGGGATAATTCTAGTATTAGAATAATTAATAGTTATGCAGATGAAATGATTAAATCGATTATGCATGCTTACAAAACTTGAAGTATATAACATTACCAATAATTCTTTAGAAACGTAAGTTGGCATAATGCTAAAAAATATTAGTAATATAAATGCTTTGAGAAATGTTTGTGAGAAGATTAAGTTAGGAAAAAGTCCAGCAGAAAAAACTGATAACCAACTTAATCAACAGATGAAACATATTTTAAATTGTATATTATACTGAGAATATTGACATCAAAAATTATTTTTTAAATCTTTTAACTAATCTATGAAATAAAGATTTATTTTTATTCCTTGCTCTCTGGCCTCTTTGATATGCCTTAATCTTTCTTAATTTTGAATTTTTTCCTTTGTTACTTGATTTTCTTTGATTTTTCCCTTTTTTAGAAACTTTCTTTCTTACTGTTTTCTTTTTTTTCATTTTAACCTCTTTTTTGTTTTTTTATTTTAAGTATGGGTGGCTGGTTTAATACGGGCTCAGTGAAAAAGTGCCATAAACAATGGTCAATCAATCTTAACCTATTGACTTATTTTAATGGTTATCTTTTCGCCACATAGACAAGCTTAATAGGCACAGATTTCGTATGGTGAGTTATAGCCCGTTCACCATATTAATAGTCAAACGCCTAACAGAGGCTGCTGTGTAAGCACCCTTTCCAGGGCAACTGTTTACCAGCCAATTCAAAAAAGTTTTTGGAATATATAAATATATGTTGTAATCACAAAGGGGTTATTTAAAATTAAAAATCGCCTATATCTGAACCTTTTTTTCTTTTTTTTAATAGATTATTGAAATTTTCCTCATCTTCTCTTTCTTTTTTTGCATAATCATCTGCGCAATATTTTGGACTAGAATTTGAAAAACAATCTGGCTTTGTCATATTTAAATTTTGTTTATAGGATTAAATCTGTTAAATTATAAGCATGTCTAATATATAAACTTGTTTATTGGAATGCTCTGTCCGGAGTTTTAAATTAATACATTTTTGCACAATTATTTCCTCGTTTTTGATTTGTTCTCTCTCATTAATAGGGGGAGAAAAATAAAAATCCCCATCACAGCAAGCTGTGAGGTATTTTTATAGCATTCAATTGGGACGAACGAAAACTATCATAGCAAGCTAGGGAGTATTAAACCCAATTGAATCAAATAAAAAACAGGCTATTTTTGGAGAATATAAGTCTATCATAAGGTTATTCCGGACGGAGCATATTGGAAGATAAAAGATTGCTAAGGTTTTTAAATTAACCCGGGTTTTATCTAAAGAGGTAAATTCTATGACTGATAACTCTGACAAGAATAATAAAAAAATAAACTTTAGGTATAATCTTAAAGTGTACTTGAGTTTATTGAGCAGATACAAATGGATTGTATTTTTAGTATTATTTTTATCACTTTTGATGGAATCTAGAATTGTTATTGACAGATATTTATTTAAGATAATAATTGATAAGGGAACTGACTTTGACAAAGGGATTTTAACAATAGATTCATTTAAATCCTTATTAATAATTATAGCTCTTATTTATCTTGCTATAATTATTACAAATGCTGTAATAAGATGGATTAATCTTTATTTTATAAACAAATTAGAGGGAAATCTTATTTATGACCTTAAAAGAAAATATTTTAATCATATAATAAGCCTGGACCATAGTTTTCATGTTTCTCATAAAACAGGAAGCATGATTTCCAGATTAACAAGAGGTGGAGGAGCAACAGAAAGACTGACTGACTCTATTGTGTTTAATCTTACTCCTTTAATTTTTCAGTCAATAATTGCAGTTAGTTCTATTTTATATTTTGATATAATCTCTGCAATAATTATTTTAACAACAATAGTTATTTTTGTAGGATATAGTTTTTTTATACAAAAATTATCAGAAAGCGCTAATCTAGAGGCAAATACTGCAGAAGATATTGAAAGAGGAAATACTGCTGATATTTTCACAAATATAGATTCAATACAGTATTTTGGCAAGGAAGAGACAATCAAAAAGAAATTTGAAAATCTTGTCAGAAATACAAGAGAAAAAGTTGTAAAGAACTGGAATATTTTCAACTGGCTTGATTCTGTTCAGAGCCTAATTCTTGGATTAGGAATATTCACCCTGGTTTATTTTTCTATTATAAAATTTTTAGCAGGAGAAATAACTCTTGGAACTCTTGCTTTTATCTATACTATATTCTTGAGTTTGATTGGAAGTATGTATGCTTTTGTAGGAGGGTTAAGAGGATTCTACAGAAGCATGGCTGATTATCAGGATTTGTTTGAGTATGGAAAAATTCAAAAAGAAATAAAAGATGAAGCTGGTGCAAAAAAATTAGTTATAAGGAATGGGGATGTTGAATTTGACAATGTAACTTTTAATTATGGAAAAAGGAAAATATTTGAAAATTTCAGCTTGAAAATCCTAAAGAATAAAAAAATTGCTTTAGTTGGACATTCAGGAAGCGGAAAAACTACTCTTGTTAAATTATTATACAGAATGTATGATATAAATAAAGGAGAAATAAGAGTTGATGGAAATGTCATAAGAAAAGTTAAACAAGAATCATTAAGGAGTGAGATGTCAATTGTTCCGCAGGAGTGTGTGTTGTTTGATGACACAATCTATAATAATGTTGCTTTTTCAAATCCAAAGGCAACAAGAGAAGAAGTGATGGAGGCAATTAAATTTGCTCATTTAGACAAAATAATAAAGACTTTTCCATATAAAGAAAATACAATTGTTGGCGAGAGAGGTGTTAAGTTATCTGGTGGTGAAAAGCAAAGAGTTTCTATTGCAAGAGCGATTCTCGCTGATAAAAAAATACTAGTATTGGACGAGGCAACTTCTTCTTTAGATTCACAGACAGAGCATGAAATCCAGAATGATTTAGAAAAATTAATGAAAGGAAGAACTTCAATTATAATTGCCCATAGATTATCAACAATAATGAAAGCTGATGAGATTGTTGTAATGAAAAATGGAAAGATTGTGCAGAAAGGCAGTCATGTCAAATTAATCAGCTTGCCTGGTGAGTATCAGCATTTATGGAATCTGCAGAAGGGCGGATATATTAGATAAAAAGCTATATAAACACTAAAATCCTTAATATAAAATGGCATTATGGAGAAATCTTATTTTAGGAATTGTAATATTTATTTTAACTATATTTGTAGGTGTTTATGGAATTAATACTTTTTATGGAAAACCTCCGCAATATAATGATTATTGTCCGATAGTTACTCCACAAACTCAAGCAGAATGCGTTAAATCAAATGGAACATGGACAAATTATAATGAAGGAGAGATTCCTCGTGAAAAAATTCCTACACCTGCAACTGCTCCTATAGGATACTGCGATACTTACACTTATTGTCAGAAACAACTTGAAAATGCTGAAAAACCATATTATAAAGGAATATTTATAATTGCTATTCCTCTTGGAATAATAATTATTGCACTTGGGCTTTTAATATTTCATTTAGAGGCTGTTGGACTGGGATTGATGGCAGGAGGAGTTGGATTAATTGTATATGGTGCTGGAAGTTACTGGAGATTTGCAGATGATGTTGTTAAGTTCGTTTTATCTTTTATTGGATTGGTAATTGTTATACTTTTAGCTTATTATTTTAATCAGAGATTGAAGTGGAATTTCTTTGGGAAGAAGGCTGAGAAGGTTGAAAAAATAGAGAAGAAGAGATAGGGAATAGGTTATTGGTAATATTAAATTTATAAGTTATGGCTTCTGATGATTAAGTTATGGTTTCTGTTGCTCTCACTTAATCATATCATCTGCGCAGCTCATAAGTTTTTACACTACTGATATTTTTTTGTTTTATTCTTCTCTTCCATCTCCCTCAATTTCATCCTGATAATCTTTCCTGAATTTGTTTTTGGAAGTTGTGAAACAAATTCTATTATTTTGGGATAGGAATGCCCTGCATAATTTTGCTTGACAAACATGCTGAGTTCTTGTTTTAAATTTTTACTTGGTTCTATTTTATCACTCAAAACAATAAATGCTTTTAATATTGCTCCTTTTATTTCATCTGGAACTCCAATAACTGCTGCCTCTTTAACTGATTTGTGTTTTATTAAAGTAGATTCTATTTCAATTGGAGAAACTCTTTCTCCACTTATTTTTATTATATCATCTTTTCTTCCAATAAAAAAGAAACATCTGTCTTTGTCCATTGTTGCTGAATCATTTGTCCTAAACCAGCCGTCTTTAAAATAATCTTTATACATTTGCTCGTGTTTGTAAATTCCTGTCATTAAAGCCGGGAAATCTGGTTTTAGTGAAATTGCATTGTCAATTATTTTAGCTGTTATTCCCGGAATTGCTTTTCCTAACATGCCATGCTTCTTTTTTAAAGAGGGTAAGTTCATTTTCTTTGAAAATGAAGATTGACTCCAAGTAGCAATAACCATTGCTCCTGTTTCTGTCTGCCAGTAAGTATCATTTATATCAACTCCTAATTTTTTATAAAAATCATAAACACTTGCATTAAGAGCTTCTCCTACTGAACAGATATTTCTTATTCCTGTTAAATCTGATTTTTTTATTACTGGTTTTAATAATCTTAAAACAGTTGGAGCAGTGTAAATAACAGAGATTCTATTTTTTTTCATGAATCCTATCCATTGTTTTGCATCAAAATGAGATTCAAGAATAAAATTTGAGCATCCAATTGAAAGAGGGGCGAGAATTCCATAAATTGTTCCTGTTACCCAGCCAGGATGAGCAGTGCACCAGTAATTATCTTCTTTGTTTAAATCAAGAACAAGTTTTGCTGTGTAATGCTGCTGAATTAATGCTTGATGAGGTATCTGAATTCCTGCAACAGGTGTTCCTGCTGTTGAAGATGTAAAAATCATTGTTGCTGTGTCTAATTTATTTTTTAAAACAGCTTTGAATTCTTTTGATTGTTTTTTTATTTTGTTTTTGTATTCATCTTCATCAATAATTAAGACATGTTTAAGAGAAGGAATTTTTTTATGAATGTCTTTTGGAATTCTTTTTGAAAGTTCTTTGTTTGTGATTAAAACCTGGGCGTCACCTCTGTTTAATCTTAATTCCAAACCATCTTTTTGAAATGCTTCAAATAAAGGAATTGCTATGCTTCCATGTTTTATTGTCCCTAAAATTCCTATATACATTTCAGGTATTTTTGGAAGAAACAGGAAAACTCGAGAGTTTTCCTTGATGCCTAATTCATTTAATAAATTCGCAAATTTATTTACTTCTTCCTGAAGATGTTTATAAGTAAAAGTTTTAATATTTTTATTTTCAAATGAAAATGCAAGTTTATTTGGTGTTGCAAGTGCATGCCTGTCAACACAACTCTCAATTATATTCATCTTGTCTTTGTTTCTATTATCATTATGAATAATTATCTCTTTTTCGTGTTCTTTCCAAAAGAGATTATAGGTGTGAGAGGTCATTTTCTCTTTTTCTCCCCTCCATAAATAAACCAGCCAAGTATAACTGCTCCAACACAAACAAAGCCTGCTGCATTTGCAAAAGTTAATGGAAAATCTTTTATCTGAATGCCATATAAGAACCAGACAATTGTTCCAACCATAACAAGTGAATAAGTTATTATTGAGATATCTTTTGCACTTTTTCTCTTAAATATTCTATATGCCTGAGGTATATTTGCTAATCCTCCAATTGTTCCAAATATTGTTGCGAGTATTGATAGAGTTGTCATTCTTTCACTTCTTTTTCTCCACTATTATTAAGTAAGGGAGAATTTAAAAAATCTTGTTTTTCCAATGGAATAAACCTCCAAAATAGTCTGTAGAATAATAAAAGTAATCATCCGGCAACCTTTTCAGATCACCGGGGAGTATGTTAATATTATAAATAATTCGGAGTTTATAAGTTTTGTTGTTGTTCATTTTTTAACCCCTAATTTTTTAATTTCTAATCCAGTTTGATATAAAAATGCAGCTGCATTTCCCCATACTATAAATAGCCATATTGGAATATTAATAAAATTAGCATAAGAATAATTCCAGACATTAAAATAAATCGCGATCATCTCTGATAAAGGACCCCATAATGCTCCAAATAAAAAAATTAAAAAAGTTATTGCAGATTTCCATTTAAATAAAGCAATTATAGATATTAATGATAATAAAATTGTAGCTAGAATTATATATTTTTTAAAAATTATCGGAATAAACAATGTTAGAAATGCAAATATTAAATTAAAAGTTATATTATAAAACTCTCTTTTAACTAATTTCTTTTCTTTTTTAATCACTTTATTTATTGATTTTTTCATTTTGTTAAACTTTTATTCACCACATTCAGACAGATTTTCTGGTTTGGCCAGGTTAATGTTTTCCAGGCATTATTGAAATCAAGCCATTTGTAACTTGAATGCTCTCTTTTATCAAGATTAACTGCTTTTTTATTTTTTATTTCTGCTGAAAAAAGTTTATAGGATTGTCCTTGAAAACCTTTTCTGTCAGGATATTCCTTATTATATTTATATTTCCCAGAAATATCATAGGATTTTATGTTTTTTGAAGATTGTCCTGTTTCTTCTTTTAATTCTCTTGCTGCCGCTGTTTTATTTATTTCTCCTTTTTCAACTCCGCCTTTTGGAAATTCCCATCCTGTCCAATGAAGTTTTCTTTTTAGAAGAAGATAAATTATTTTATTGTTATCTCTTTTATATGTTGCAATAAAAACTCCTTTTCTGAATTTGCCTTTCATTTTGTCTCTTTTTTTATAAACATTTATTGGAATTGTAAAAATTTTAAGAGATGTTTAGTTAATTGATTAAGTTATAGCTTCTGACTTACTCACTTAATCATCTCATCTGAATAGCTTATTAGTTTCTATATTACCAATATATTTTAGTATTATCTATTCTTATAAGTTATGGTTTATGTTGATTAGAGAGATTGTAGTGCTTCCACTCTAAACTCACTCATTTTTGCCGTAATACACTGCCAATATATTTTATTAATCTATAGTAACTGAAATTAATAATCGGACAATTTAATTTCAGTTCCTATCTATCAAGGAAAAAATTTTATCCGAAAATTTATTTCCGTTGATATAATTATAAATAAGAACAATAGATTATAAAGTTTTTGAGAGTGAAAATCTTTCCAAGCCTTGCATAAGTAAAGATTTATGAAATTTAGTAAATGTAATATTAGATAAGGCTATGTCGAAAGATGTTGGAAATGAGGATGAGGTATAAAAAATTTTGATGAACTACAAGATATCTTAATGAACCTCTTACATAACTCTTAAGAATTACCCATTACCAATAAGATTAAAAATATCTTTAGGAAACAAAATATTCTTCATCTTCATAACATTTAAATAACCACTTTTCCACTTTTATGAATATAAATTGAGGATTAATTTAATGAAGCTTAATATTTTAGTTGGAGGCAAGGCAGGACAGGGAATCAACAAAGTATCTTTGATAATTTCAAGCATATTATCAAAAAGAGGATATTTTACTTTTAATTATAGAGATTATCCTTCTCTTATAAGAGGGGGGCATAATTTCAATGTTCTTTCTGTTTCTGATAAAAAAGTTGGAAGTATTGAATCTAAGTTAGATGTAATTATTGCACTTGATGAAAAAACTATTGAATTGCATAAAAAAGAATTAAAAAAAAATGGGATTATTATTGGATGTGATGAATATTGCACAATAGGAAGAAATGCAAATATTGCTCAGGCAGGAGCTTTAATAAAAATTTTAGGAATTGAAAAATCTTTGTTAGTTGAGGAAATAAAGAAAGAATTTCCTGATAATAAAGAAGCTCTGGAATCTGCTGAAAAAGGTTATGATGGCAAAGAGAAAAAATTTGATTTAAAAAAATTGAATAATCAGATAAAAATAATGACTGGAAGTTCTGGTGTTGTTGAAGGTGCTATTAATTCCAAAATAAATGTTTTTCTTGGATATCCTATGACTCCTGCAACAGGTGTTTTGCATGAGCTTGGAATGAAACAAACTCAATATGGGCATATTGTTTTTGAGAATGAAAATGAAATTGCTGTTGCAAATGCAGGATTAGGTGCCAGCTATGCTGGCGCTCGAACAATGGTTGGAACTTCTGGAGGAGGATTTGATTTAATGACAGAAGCTTTGAGTTTTCAGGGAATGAGTGAAATTCCTCTTGTTGTTTATCTTGCTACCCGTCCAGGACCCGGAACAGGAATTCCAACTTATTCAACACAAGCTGATTTGGATGTTGCTTTAAGAGGAGGACATGGTGAATTTCCAAGAATTGTTATTGCTCCTGGAGATCCTATTGAATGCATTGAAAAGACAAATGAGGCTTTTTATCTTAGTGAAGAATATGGAGCTCTATCCATAATACTTTCAGACAAGCATCTTGCTGAATCTGAATTCAGTTCTGACAGAAAACCAAATAAGATAATTGATTTTAAAATCACAAGAAAAGTTCCCGGTGAAGGAATTGTAAAAGCAAATTCTTATGAACATGATGAAAAAGGAAATACAACTGAGATACCTGAAATAGCCAAGAAAGAAACAGATAGAAGAATTGCAAAATATTCTGCAATTAAACAGGAGTTAATAAGTTCAGCTGATGCTGAAGGTCGCAAAAAGTTTCAAATGATTAAAATTTATGGAAATAAAAATGCAAAAAACCTTATAATTGGATGGGGGAGCACCAAGACTGTTATTTTGGATGCTTTGGATGCAATTGATAATTCAATTGAAACAGGAAAAGGAGACTGGAAATTCCTTCAGGTTTTATATTTAAAACCTATTTCTGATGAAATCAGAAAAGAAATTGAAAAAGCTCACAAGGTTATTTTGGTTGAGAACAATGCGACAGGGCAACTTGGAAGATTAATTAGAGAGAAGACTGGAATAAGTATTAAAAATAGGATTTTAAAATATGATGGAAAACCATTTTATACTGATGAGTTGAGGGAGGAGATACTTAGGATAAAATAATTAAAATGGAAAATATAATAATAAGGAAGGCAAAGGTAAAAGATGAAAAAGGAATTGCAGATTTTATAAAAGAAGCATTCAGAAGAAAAAATTGGATATACACTGGAAGCAATAAGCCTCTTTCAAATAAATCAATTAAAAAAGCTGAAAAGGAACTAAAATCAAAATCTCCTGATAGTTATTGTTTTATTGCAATTGATAAAAAAACAGAAAAAATAATCGGGTCTACAATTATTTCTTTTAAGAAAAAAGGGAGAGTTAGACATAAAATCAATTTAGGTTGGGGTTTGCATCCGGATTATCAAGGAAAAGGTATTGGAACTTTACTTGTAAAAGAAATATTAAAATTTGCAAAGAAAAAAGGATTTAAGATAGCCATTGTAGAAGCTGCTGTTGAGAATATTGCTTCTGTTAAACTCGCAAAAAAATGTGGGTTTAGAATAGTTGGAAAAATAAAAAAAGGACTTTTAACTGATGATAAAAGATATATTGATACTGTAATTTTATGGAGGGAATTATGACAACAAACATTGATAATATAAAACATAAAATAGGAACTTCGCAAGAAATAACCTGGTGTCCTGGATGTCCAAACTTTTTATTGCTTGAAGCAGTGAAACGAGCTATTGCTCGGCTTATTTCTGAAGGAAATAAGCAGGAAGAATTTGTAATGACAACAGGAATTGGATGTCATCAGAAGATTTTTGATTATCTGAATCTTTCCGGGGTTTATGGATTACATGGGCGCGTCTTACCTGTGCTTCTTGGAATAAAACTTGCAAATCCTAATTTAATTGCACTTGGTTTTGCAGGTGATGGTGATGCTTATGCAGAAGGAATGGAGCATCTTGTTCATTCTGCAAGATATAATTTGGATGCTACTTATTTAATTGCTAATAATCAGAATTTTGCACTTACAACAGGACAGGCAACTCCGACAAGTCAGGAAGGATATAAAACCAAGGTTAATCCATTTGGTGAATTTTCAAAACCAATTAATCCAATAAAAATTGCTCTTGCTTCTGGTGCTACTTTTGTTGCCCGTGTAAATCCAAAAGATATTGAAGGAACAGCTGATGTAATTTACAAGGCAATAAAACACAGAGGATTTTCAATAATTGACAGTGTTCAGGACTGCCTGGTTTTTAATTTAGAGAGAAATAATCTTTCCCAGATAATGTATAAAATACCTGATAATAAAGACATGAAAAAAGCATATGATATTGCAGATGAATGGGATTATAATGGAAAGCATGGGCGAATCGGGGTTGGAATTATTTATCAGAAAGAAACAGCCAAGAGCATGGAAGAGGAATGGCCGCAGCTAAAGAAATTAATTGAAAAAGGCAAAGGGTTTAAAGGTTGAGAATAAATGACTTCCTCCCACACATAAATGTGTGGGTTTCCTTGGTATTGCCTAATCTCTGTTGTTGTTTCTGTTGATTAAGCGCTTAATCATCTCATCTGCAAAGCTTATAAGTTTTGATATTACTGATATTTACCACATCCTAAAGGACGTGAATTTATTCTCAATTTAAAGAAGTAACAATAATAGATTAGTTGGTATTTTGGAAATTTGGGAGAATAATTCTTACCATTACATTTTATCTTAAAACTCAATATTTAAATACTTTGTAATGGTAATATATCTATGAGAATATTAAAAAGAAAAAAAGGAAATGAAGGATTTCACTATCTTCAGCATTCTTTCAGAAAAAATGGGAAGGTAATTACAAAAGAAAAATATTTGGGAAAAGAAATTCCTGAAAATATTGAGGATATTAAGAGATTATTCAGAGAAGATTCCAGATTTGATCTTATTAAAAAAATTAAATGTATAGAAATTAACTTTCAGGAAGAGTGGAAAAGAATCCCTGAAAGCGTTAAGTTAAAAGAACTTGAAGAAATATCTATTGCATTTACCTATAATACAAATGCAATTGAAGGAAGTACGATAACATTAGAAGAATCAAGAGAAATTATTCATAATAAAATATCTCCTAATAAACCCCTAAGAGATGTTGAAGAGACAGAATTACATTCAAAAGTTTTCTTAGAAATGCTAAAGAAAAAAGAAAAAATTTCAAATGAAATTATTTTAAGATGGCACAAAAATATTTTTAATGAAACAAAACAAGATATTGCTGGAAAATATAGAGACTATCTTGTAAGTGTTGGTGATTATATTGCTACAGACTGGCAAGATATTGAAAAATTGCTAAAAGAACTTATTAATTTTATTAATGATTCAAAATTAAATCCTGTTGAATTAGCTGCAAGAGCTCATTACAGATTTGAAAAAATTCATCCATTTGGTGATGGAAATGGAAGAATTGGAAGAATTTTGATGAATTTTATATTATGGCATAATAAATATCCAATGTTAATAATAGAGCACAAAAAAAGAAAGTCTTATTATAAAGCATTAAAAAAAGATGAAGAGGAATTTGTTAGCTATTTTATCAGAAGATATTTAAGTGTGCATAAAAAGAGGATAGGCAAAAAATGACAAGATGAAAAACATAGAAAAAAAGAAAGGGTTTAAGGGATAAAATTTATTGGTAATTAAAAGAGTAAGATGAAAAAGAACAAACTTTATAAACTTCGGATTATTGATAATATTAGTATGCTCCCCGGTGATCTAAATCGGTCGCCGGATGAGTTTTTTTTCTTTAAGATTTTATTAGTTTATGGAGGATTAGATTATGTTTGATACGTTAATATTTATTGATGAAACATTTCTTGAAAAATTAAGCAAGTATTTTGGTAAAGGAAATTATCTTAAATATGATAAAGTTATATTTGCTAATAATCTTGCAAGAAATCAAAATCTTTCTTGCAAAAAGATTTTTTATTATACTTCTCCCCCATTTCAGAGTCCTGCTCCAACAAAAGAAGAAGAGAGTAAAAGGGATGGTTATGACAGATTTGTAAATAAATTAAAAGAAAGAGGTGTTGCAGTCAGAGAGGGAAGATGCCAAAGACTAAAGATTGATGGAGATTTCATATTCAAACAAAAAGCAGTAGATGTTTTACTTGCAATGGATTTAACAAATGTTCTTATAGAATTTCCAAATATTAAAAGAATAATTTTAATTTCTTCGGATAGTGATTTTGTTCCAGTTATTAAAAATTTGCAGAAAAAAGGAGTGAAGATTATATTACACACTTATTATGAAAAGAAAAGAAATACTTCTTTTTCAAGAAGTAATGATTTGATTAAATCAGTTTATAAATATGTCTTGCTAACAAAAAAGGATTTTGATAATTCTCCATTAAAAAATAAAAATAAAGGTGATAATTCAGAATGAGGGAAAATAAAAACATAGAAAAAGTTGCAGTTGTAAGATGCTCTGATTATGAGCAGGGAAAAGTTGATAAGGCTGTTGAAAAAGCCATTTCTTTAATTGAATTTGATTTTTCAAAATTTCATGGAAAAAAAGTTCTTATTAAGCCTAATGTTGTAGGATGCTTTCCAAAAAAACAAATAGCTACAACAACTCATCCTTCTCTTGTTGAAGCTGTGTGCAAGATTTTAAAGAAAAATAACTGCAAGATTTTTATTGGAGATTCTCCTTTTACAGAACCTGTTTCTTCTTTCAAAGCATCTGGGATTGACAAAGTTGCAAAAAAATATGGGAAATTGATAATTTTTGAACAAGATAAATTGATTAATATTAAGGATAAAGATTCAAAAGTTTTAAAAAAATTTAAAATAGCAAAAACAGTGAAAGATGTTGATTTGATTATTAATATGCCTAAGCTGAAAACTCATTCCTTAACAAAATACACAGGAGCAATAAAAAATCTTTATGGACTTCTTCCAGGAGGAGTAAAACAAGAAACTCATTTAAAAGCAAAAGGTGATAAAAATTTTTCAGATATTTTAGTTGATATTTATGAGAATATAATGCCAGGGTTAAACATCATGGACGGTATTATTGGAATGGAGGGGGAAGGGCCAACATCCGGAGATGCTGTAAAAACAAAAACCATTCTTGCTTCAAAAAATTCTATTGCATTGGATATTGCCTGCTGTAATATGATTGGGCTTAATCCAAAAAAGGTTCATGCAGTAGAGCAGGCTGTTGAAAGAAAATTATATCCTGGTTTTGATTTTATACCTGTTGGAGACAAAGCTCCAAAATTTAATTTTAAGATTCCAAGCTCTGTTGTTATTTCAAAAACAAAGAAAATGCTAAAACATTTGTTCAAAGAAAAACCAATTGTCTGCGATATAAAAAAATGCATTAAATGTAAGAGATGCATGAAACACTGTCCAACTCATTCTATAAAAATGGCTCCTTATCCTATTGTAAATCCTAAAACCTGTATAAGATGTTTCTGCTGTATAGAAATATGTCCTACAGATGCAATGGGGATTGAAAAGTGAGATTGAAAACTTTTTTTATTAGTATCTATTATAATTTAAGATATAAGGTATCTGTTTATTCTACTCTCATATAACTTATCAATTTTGTAAATTACTGATATCTTATTTTGGTATTGTAACTGATTTATCAGTTGTGGCATCTGTTGATTTTAGAGATATTAGTTTTTTATTCTACTATCCAATATATTAATCCCTCACTAACATATGCTTATTTTATACATTACCAATACATTCATAGATTTCCTAAGATTCAATAATTCTCCTCTTTTATTTCATAATAGCTTTGAGGATGCTTGCAAGCAGGACATATTTCAGGTGCTTCCTTGCCTTCATGAACATAACCGCAGTTTCTGCATTTCCATTTTATTATTTTGTCTTTTTTGAAAATCTGCTTCTTTTTTATATTTTCTAATAATTTTCTGTATCTTTTTTCATGCTGTTCTTCAACTTCCCCTATTTGTTTAAAAGAATCTGCAACTTCATCAAAACCTTCTTTTCTTGCTATTTTTTCAAACTCTGGATATAATTTAGAATATTCCATTTTTTCACCTTCTGCTGCATGAAGAAGATTTTCTTCTGTTGTCCCAATTCTCCCTGCTGGATAAGATGCTGTTATTTCAGCATCTCCTCCTTGAAGATGATTAAAAAAAACTTTTGCATGCTCTTTTTCATTATCAGCTGTTTCCAGAAAAATAGCATTTATTTGTTCATAGCCTTCTTTTTTAGCAATAGAAGCAAAATAAGTATATCTATTTCTTGCCTGGCTTTCTCCTGCAAATGCTTTCAGAAGATTTTTTTCTGTTTCACTTCCTTTTATGATGCTTATATAGGGTTTCATGAGAATATAATGAATTAGGAGTTTAAATTCTTTTTCTTTATCAAAATTTCTCAGATTTGTAAAGCTAAATCTTTCCAGCATTCGCAAAGGAAAGATTCTAAAATTTAGTAAGTATGATAATTAACAAGTTATGCAGTGAGATGCAATTGGTAAAAAGATAAGATGCAAAATCGCTGAATCAACTTCCCAAATAGCTATAAAATCATTAGACTACCAAAAAAACAAAAAATAACCTTAAATGAAGTTTGGTTATTTTCAATTTGTAAAAATTGGATAGACAGAGAATTTTCAAATTCTCTTTATTTTTATTTCTCCACTTTATCGGTTCTTTTATGCTTTAATCCTTGTTTTTCAATTATATTGATTATATTTTGCCTGGATTCTGAATTACCGCATCCTTTCCAATCAATTAAAATTTCTTTTATATAGAATGATTTTGTTTTTTTTAGTTTCTATCTCCAAATCATCACCTTCTTTTAAATTAGCTTCTTTTAATTTTTCTTCAGGAATATTAACTTTATATTTAAAATAAGATTTGCCTTTATATTCTCTTGATTTTTCCTTTAATATTTTCATAACATAATATATAAACCTTTATTTATAAATATTTAGAGACCGAAAGATTTATATATTTTAGAGCCCTAAATATATTATGATAATTAATCTATTAAATTTTATACCAAAATATATAGAGGGAAAAGAAGTAATTGTCGGATTACCTGGAGAAAAATTTCTAATTGGTAAAAAGATAAAAAATTTTAATGAGAAGATTATTGATGTAAGGATAAAAGAGATTAATGATAGAGAAAATCCTTTTTATAGGATAATGACAGCTCTTTCTTCTGAAAACATGGAATTAGAAAAATTAAGTAAAAGAACTGGTTTAACTCATGAAAACTTAAGATGGTACTTAATGAGAAGTAAAAATTCTTTATTAAATGATGGCTTAGTTCTGATAAAAGAAAGAAAGTTTTTTCCACATAAAAGAACTAAAGGCGGTGTTGTTAAGATAATATTTAGATTGACTGATAAAGGTAAAATAGAAATGGAGATTATTAAACAAAAAATAAATCTCCCAAAAAGAAAAGAACTAGTAATTATAAATACAAAGGGAACAGAATTTGTTTTATCTAGCTGGTGGTCTTCATGGCTTAAACCAAATGCTAAAGATTTGGAATTTGATAAAATTAACCAAAGATTCTTATGGAAAATTCCTGAAAATACCATTCTCGTTCAATATGAAAAAGCTAAAAATGTTTTATATTCAACAATCCTACCAAAAGAGATCGAAGTTAATGATGAGAAATTTATCACCTCCTTAGGTCTTTTACTTGGCGAAATGAGAACTAGAAAAGGAGAAATATCATTCTCAAATACAGAATCT
>ERZ1292629.2383-Hain-H43-01um-R1-2383-length-15969-cov-4_pt1 | contig 15969 bp, 13 predicted proteins | sample MGYA00564399_ERZ1292629 | MGnify/ENA primary metagenome ERZ1292629 (study PRJEB36523, sample SAMEA6512636) | groundwater metagenome | collected 2019-01-08 | study: AquaDiva: Metagenomics assemblies of 32 groundwater samples
TCGGCGCAGAGCGACAGCCTACCTCTGACTGCCGCCAATCTTTGCAACAGAGCCCCGCCGCCTGCTCTCGCGGCAGGCGTCACCGGTGCCGTCGACAATGGAGGAGAACGGCCATGACCCGCGTTTCACTCGACGATGCCGATATCCGGATATTGGGCGTCCTGCAGGAAGATGCGGCGCTGTCGGTGGCTGCCGTCGCCGCCCGGGTCCATATGTCGCAGAATGCGTGCTGGCGGCGGATAAAGCGACTGGAGGAGAGCGGCGTGATCTCGCGCCGCGTGACGATCCTCGACGCCGGCGCGCTGGGGCTCGATCTCACCGTTTTCGTAAGCCTGCGCGCATCCGAGCATAGCGAGGCCTGGCTCGAAATGCTCAACTCGGCGATCCGCGACATTCCCGAGGTCGTCGAATTCTACCGCATGACCGGCGATGTCGATTATCTGCTCAAGCTGAGGGTTGAGAACATGGCCGCTTATGACGCGGTCTATCGGCGCATCATCCGTTCGATCCGACTTACCGACGTAAGCTCGGCCTTCTCGATGGAGGAGATCAAGTTCACCACCGCGCTCCCGCTCACGCCGCGCCCGTCCAGACCTTGCGGGGCGGGCGCGGCGCCGGGGGTCAGCGTGCGTAGCGCTTGCCGAGCTCCGTGGCCCGCGAGGTCAGCGGCTGTTCCTTGCCCGCGATGAAGATCGCCGTCGGCTGGGTGAGAGGCTCCAGCGGATCGCCGTCCCATATCACGATGTCGGCCGCCTTGCCGGGAGCGATCGAGCCGAGCAGATCCGAGACCCCGAAGATCCGCGCCGGCGCGAGGGTCAGCGCCTCGATGCCCGCCGCATAGGGAAGCCCGCGCGACACCGCGAGCCCGGCGTTGTAGCGCATCTCGCGCACGCGGTGGCCGGCATCATTGCCGCCGATCGCGATCTCGACCCCGGCAGCCTTCAGGATCGAGGCGTTCTGAAGCGAGGCGCCGAGCATGTCGAAGCTCGACGGAATGTTGGAGGTCGGGTTGATGAGAACCGGAACCCTGGCCGCCGCGATCTCCCCCGCCACGCGCCAGGCCTCCTCGGCGCCGCTCAGGATGATCTTCAGCTTGTAGTCGCTGGCGAGCTTCAGGACCTGCCGGATGTCGGCGGCGCGGTGCACGACGACGATCAGCGGCATGGCACCCGAGAGCACCGGCCGGCGCGCGGCCAGATCGGCCTGTGACAGTTCGAAGGGATATTCCTCGCGCGGGGGCTGGCGCGCGAGGTCGAAGATCTGGCGCAGCTGAACGAACTCGGCGGCGCGCGAGCCGCCGACCCGCGCGGCTCCGTCCTCGCCCAGTTCGAGCATCATGCCGATACCGGGGCGGTGGAGGATATTCGCGCCCTCGCCGAGAGAGATCATCGCGGCCTTGCCGGCGAAGGGCAGCTCGCGCGCCACGTCGCTATCGTCGTAATCCGGCATCACCACGGCACGGGTCACGCCGCCGAGGCGCGCGATCGGGATCAGCGTGGAAGCGGGGTTGAGGCCGTACTGAACATCGAACGAAGCGCTGATCCCGGAATTGGTGGTCTTGCTGTCCACCGATCCATCGACCGAATTGACCTCGACAAGCCCGAGCGCGGTGTTCACCGCAATGAGGCCGGGCGTGACCGTCGCACCCCTGGCGTCGATGGTGCGGACCCCGGCGGGAACCGCGACGCCGCTGCCGGCGGCAACGATGCGACCGTCGCGCACGACAATCGTGCCATTCTCGACCTCGCCGACGGGACCGGACGTGACGACATGCGCGTTGGTGATCGCGAAGGACTGTGCTGCGGCGGGGCCGGCTGCCGCCGCCGCGAGGATCAGCGACAGGGCGGCGAAGGCGGGAAATTGACGCGTCATCTCATTCCTCCCCGACCGGCTGGCCGATCTCGAAATCGCTTCGGTAGCGTGTGGCGGGATCGCTCGTGTCGAGGACGAGCGCGCCGTCGATGAACACCTTTTCCGCGATCGCGTAGACGCTGAAGGGATTTCTGCTCCACAGCACGACATCGGCCATCTTGCCGGGTTCGAGCGATCCCGTCCTGTCGGCAATTCCCATGATCCTGGCAGGATTGATGGTGATCCATTTGATCGCCTCTTCCTGCGGGATGTCGATACCGGCGCGGCGGCCGGCGGCGAGCGCCACGGCACTTTCGATGTTGAGGCGCTGGACAAGACGTTGCTCGTCCGAATGGATTGCAACACAGGCGCCGGCCTTGCTCAGGATGGCGGCATTTTCCTCGATCGCGTCATAGGCTTCCATCTTGAAGCCCCAGCGGGTCGCCCAGGTGGCGACACAGACATCCTCGGCGGCAAGCATGTCCGCGATCTTGTAGGCCTCGACCGCGTGGTGGAACGCGCGCGTCTTGTAACCGAACTCGTGGCCGACATCGAGCATCACGGCCATTTCGTCGGCGCGGTAGCAATGGTTCTGGACGAGAATATCGCCCTTGAGCACGCCCGCTAGGGTTTCGAGCCCGAGGTCGCGCTTGGGCGCCTCGGCCGCTTCGCCGCGCGCGCGCTTCTTCTCATAGGCATCGACCTTGCGGCCGTATTCGGCGGCATCGATCCACGCGCGGCGGAATCCCGCGACTTCGCCCATCCGCGTGGCAGGAGCGCGGCCGCGGCTGCCGTAGCGGCCCTTGGGATTCTCGCCGCACGCCATCTTGAGCGTGTAGGGCGCGTCCGGGAATTTCATCTGCTGCACGGTGACGGCGGGCACGTTCTTCACGCTGACGCCGCGGCCGCCGAAAAGATTGGCCGAACCCGGCAGGATGAGCAGGCTGGTGACGCCGCCGGCGCGCGCCTTGGTGAAAACCGGATCCTGTGGCCAGACCGAATGCTCGGCCCAGACATGCGCGGTATAGGGGTCGATATTCTCGTTTCCGTCGGCGTGGCCCTGAACTCCGGGGGCCGCGAAAACGCCCAGATGCGAGTGCGCGTCGATGATACCGGGCGTTACCCATTTGCCGCGGCCGTCGATCACGCGGACCCCCGGCTGGACCGCGATGTCGGTGCCGACCGCGAGGATCTTACCCGCCGCCATCAGCACGGTGCCATTGTCGATCCGCGCCCCCGTGCCCGTGAGGATCGAGGCGCCCACGATCGCGGTGTCGGCCGCGGGTAGAGGCTTGTAAGTGCTTGCGAAGGGCGCTGGCGCGGGTGCGGGCGCCGCGCTCGGAGGAGGGGGCGGCGTCGCCGCCGGGCGCGCCGAGGATGACGCGGCCGAACAGCCGGCGAGCAGCGCCAGCGCAGTGCCGAGAAGCACGGTCCGCGCGGCACGGCGATCGCATTGGCGCGGGGATGTCTGTGGAAGCTGTCGTGTCACGCCGGGATCACTTTCTGCGGCAACGATGGAACGGGCGGCAATTCGACCGCCGCGCGGGGGGATACGCGGCGGTCGGATCGGCGAGCGCATGTCAGAAATTCTTCCTCACGCTCACATACCAATAGCGGGGGTTCGGCGAGTAGAGCGAGCCCATGTAGCCGAACGCGCTCGAATCCAGCGGCGGGCGAGCATTGGTGATGTTCCGCACCCCGACCCTGAGCTGTGTGCCGTCGGTGAACCCGCCGTCGAAGTCATACTGCAGATAGAGGCTTCCGGTGGTGTAGGCCTTGAGCGTCAGATTCTCGCCGGCCACCGTGATGTCCTGGTCGAGGACGCTGCCGGTGTAGCTGACGAAGCCGCCCGCGGTGACCTGGCCGAGCTTCCAGGTGAGGGCGGCGGAACCGCGCCACTTGGGAAGCCCGTCCAGTCGGAGGAGGCTTCCGCCTGCGGGAATGATCGTATCGATGTTGATCTGACCCGCCGCCCGCGCATCGAGCAGTGTCTGGATATCGGGCGAGGCATCGCGGAAATATTCGAGCAGATAGGCCGCATTGGCGTTGAGATCGAAACTGCCGATGCCGGTGTCGCGCAACGACAGGTTGAGCCCGAAATCGATGCCGCGCACCGTTTGCGGTTCAAGATTGCGATACCTGTCGTCGACGTATTGCACCTGGCCGACCGGCGCGATTCCGGTCCCGGCGAAAAGCGCGATATCATCGGCCGTCGGCGCCAGCCGCACCACATTGGGATCGGTCGAACCCTGGAGGCGCAGGAGATAGTCGCTGATGAGCGCATTGCCTTCGCCGTAAACGCCCACGATGCCCTGCTGCTTCACCTGCCAGTAATCGACCGTGAAGGTCGTGCGGAGATTGCCGCTGTTGAAGATCGATGGCTGGAGCACGGTCCCGACGGTGAAGGTCGAGGAGGTTTCCGGGCTGAGGTCGGGATTGCCCGCGCGGCGGCCCGTGGTGACGAAACCCTGGGCGCAATTGCTGAAGCTCGTGATGCGGCCCGCCCGGAGGTCCGCCTCGCAGCGGATATAGTCGGTGCGCGTGTTCCCGCGGGTCACGACGGTCGCATTGGTCTGCTCGAGGTTGGGCGCACGGAAACCCTGCGCCCATGAGGCGCGGATGCGCCAGCCATCGAACAGATCCCAGGCAGCGGCGACCTTCGGCTTCGCGATGCTGCCGAAGTCGGAATAATGCTCGTAGCGTCCCGCAAGCTGGAGATTGAGGCTGCGAATGAGCGGGACGTTCATCTCCGGCGAAACGAGTGGAACCGCGAATTCGGCATAGGCCGCCATGACCGTGCGCGAGCCCCTGGTATCCGGCGTCGGGCTGACCCCGAAGAGGTCGCTCGGCTGGACGATGCCGGCGACGGTGTCGGTCCAGGTGATCGTGCCGTCGACCCGCTGGTCGCGATCGTCGAGTTGCGAATCGCGCCGCACCTCGCCGCCGATCGCCATGCCCACATCGCCGGCGGGCAGCGCAAAGAGATCGGCCTTGGACGCTTTGAAATCCCACATCGCGAGCGTCGCCTTGCCACGGCGAACCGTCTTTATGCGGATCGCGTCGAGAGCGGCCTGATTGCTGGGGCTTGTGTCGATGCCGGTGGGATCGGCGGGATTGCCGCCGTTGAACGGATTGTAGGCATCGGGAGTCGAGAGCGCGAGATTGCGCTGGAGCAGCGTGGCGCTGATCCCGTCCTGGGTGTCGCGCACCGATGCCTCCGAATAGACGAGGGCGCTTTCCCAGTGGAAGCCGAGCGCATCGCCGCGAAGGCCAAGCACCGCGCGATACTGGCGATTGGTCACGTCGACGATCGTCGGCCCCATGTCGGTGAAGCGGTAGTTGGTCATTGTCACCGGCAGGCCGGCGGCCGGGGCGTCGATCCCGGACAGCCGGTTCGGATTGGTGCTGCCGTTGGCGAAGGTCACCGGGCCGAACGGATTCCAGTAATTCGACGACGGGATCGACATGCGGATCGAACCGATCGTGAAGACGCTGTCCTGGGTGCTGCGCGTCCTGCCGTAGTAATAGCCGGCCTCCCCGAACAGCGTCACGGCGTCGCTGAGTTCATAGTGGCCGCTGGCGAACACGTTGACCCGGTCGAGCTCGGGCGAGATCGAGATCGGATAATTCGCCTGGGCATTCCAGCGCGTGTTGCGGTCCGCGCCCGTGGTGGCGCGGGTGCCGTCGTCGATGCAGATATCGTTGGCGAGCGTGGCCGAGCAGCCCCCGTTCGCCGTCGGCTGAAGCGAGAAGGCGCCGGCGGTGGAGGTGACATTGGCCCCGTTGCGCCGGACGCGGACGCCGGTGCTGAAATCGCCCCACGGCGAAAGCGGGCTGCGATCGTCGAGCGCATTGTTGCCCGCAAAGACCGTGCCCGCGAAATCGGCGAAATCGCGGTGGTCGGCGGTGGCGGTGAAATCCTGATCCTGCGAGGTCAGCGCGCTGCGCCGCGTGTAGTTGAATAGCAGCGAGATATTGCCGCGGCTTTCGGCCAGATCCTTGCCGAGATAGCCGGAGGCGTTGAATTCGCGCAGCCGCGTGCCCTCGGCGCCGCCATATTGCAGCGACAGGCTGCCGCCGTCGATATTGTCGCGCAGCACGGTGTTGACGACGCCCGCGACGGCATCGGTGCCGTAAAGAGCAGCCGCGCCATCGCGCAGCACTTCGACGCGCTGGACTCCGTAAACGGGGATCGCATTGGTGTTGTAGGTGAGGACAGGCGCGAGCGAGGCGCTTGCCTGGCTGCCCGGATGCTGGACGACGCGGCGGCCATTGAGCAGCACGAGCGTGTTGCCAACGCCGAGGCCACGCAGATCGATCGAGCCGATATCACCGCGCGCAAAATTGCTGCTCGTCTGGCCGTTGCTGCTGTTGAACGAGACATCGCCCATCTGCGGGATCGAGCGGAAGAGATCGTCGCCCGAGATTGCGGCGGTCGCCGCGATCTCGCTTTCGCCAACGATGGTGACAGGCAAGGCTTCGGTGATCTTCGAACCGATAATGCGGCTTCCGGTTACCACGATCTCGGACTCGGGAGATTCGTTCGCGGCGGTCTCGCTTTCGTGCGCGCTGTCCTGCGCAAAAGCGGTCCCGGCCAGGCACAGCGACGACGATGCCAGCAGCAAAGCCCTGCAAAATGACAATTTCTCAACAAGCATGCGTTTGCCCCTCGTTATCGACCCTGTATCGTCCATCCATGCAAACGGATGGATCGTTGGCGTCCATCTTAATGTGCTGTGACGCAATGCCCGCGAAAATCCCCACCCTAGCTTGGCGGAAAATTTCAGGGGGTTACATGGCGGAGCAATTTTATACTGGGAGAGCCATAGCGGCCTCCCGGGTATCGTCTCCTGGCCAGTCGCTGATCTCGCCGGGCAGGTTCGGCTGGACCGCCAGAGTAAAAATCCACGGCAGCCAGGTGCCTGCAATCTCCCTCGGCTGGACGATGGGACGATGGCGCGGAACCCCCGCCGCTATGCCGAAATCAACGCAATAGGCACCCTTGACGACACCGTTTGCGTGGGGTGGAGAGCTGCCCCGACACATGAATGGTCCTGCCGGATGGGCGGTGGGGTCGCCCGCCACGGCTGCGTCACAGCAGGGTGGGACAATCAGCCGAGGAGAAGATCGACGTGGCCAGGTTTCGCAAGATGCTCGCAGCTGGAACAGCCATGGCGGCCGGACTCGGCTGGACTGGCCCGGCGGCGCTCGCGAATCCGGGCGACGAGATCGTCGCGATCACTGGTGCGACCATCTTCGACGCGACCGGAACGGCGCCGTTCCGTGGCACGGTCATCGTGCGCGGCGGACGGATCGAGGCCGTCGGAGCCGATGTGAGGATACCCCCCCGCGCGACGGTCGTCCGCGCAGAGGGCAAGGCGTTGCTGCCCGGCTTCATCGACGTCCATACTCACTGGTCGCCGGCAGGCTCGCCGCGTACGCTTCCCCAGATCGCCAGCGCCTATCTCGAGAGCGGCGTGACGACGGTGAATGATTTCCACCAGCAGCCCGAAGCCTTTGCCCCGCGCCGCGCCTGGCTCGCCGGCATCGAGGCGCCGCACGTCAACTTCGTGGCGCGGATGAGCACGCCGGGCGGCCATGGTGCCGACTGGGGCGATACCAGCACCACCAAATGGGTCGCGACCGCAGAGAGTGCGCGGCGCGAGGTGCAGGCACTTCAGCCCTACAAGCCCGATTTCATCAAGGTGTTCGCGGATGGCTGGCGCTATGGCCAGTTGCCCGAGGAAACCTCCATGAACGTCGAGACGCTCACCGCGATCGCGGAGGAGGCGCACAAGAACGGCCAGCGCGTCCTCACCCACACCGTAACGGTCGAGCGCGGCAAGCTCGCGGCGCAGGCCGGCATCGACGTGATCGCGCACAGCATTCAGGACGGCGTGCTGGACGATGACGCGGTGGCCGCGATCAGGAAGGCCGGTACCTCCTACGCGCCCACGCTCGCGATCTATCAGCTCAGACCCGACGAGATGGGGCCGGGGCGCAAGGACGATGAAGCGACTCGGCTGCGTATCCGCAAATATGGCTATGCCGAGGAGAATGTCCGCAAGCTGGCCGCTGCCGGGGTGCCCATCGCGCTGGGAACCGATGCGGGCATCGGAAGCGCGAAACACGGCATCTCGACCTTGCAGGAAATGGAGCTGCTGGTCGCGGCCGGGCTGACTCCCAAGGCGGCGCTGCTCGCAGGCACCTCGAACAGCGCGCTGGCACTCGGGCTGCTCGGCGATCGCGGCACGATCGAGAAGGGCAAGCGCGCGGACCTTGTCCTGATCGATGGCGCGCCGTGGGAGACGATCGGCGACGTGCGAAAGATCGAGCGGGTGTTTGTCGACGGCAAGCTGGTCCACGGCGCCGGTGCCAGGCGGTCTCCGGGCAATCTTGCGACCGCGCTGCCGGCGGTCCCCGCCGCGCCGCTGATCGATGATTTCGAGCGCACCGACGGACGCAGCACCCTCGACACCCTGCGGCTCGTCGACATGGATGGCGGCGTCGAGCGTTCGCGCGTGGTGACCAATCGCGTGACCCATCCCGGCGGCGGCGGCAACGCCCTTGCCTTCGCGGTCGAGATGTCGCCCAAGGAGAAGCCGGAGGGCGGTGTCCTCGTACCGCTCAGCCGGGGCTCGGTGACCCCGGTCGATGCGCGCGGCTTCACAGGCGTGCGCCTCGATATGCGCGGGGCGGGCCGCTACCTCGTGGTCGTCAACACGCTCGCGGGCGAATGGACCGCCTCTGTCGAGGCGAAGGAAGACTGGACGGAACTGCGCGTGCCCTTCAGCGCCCTCGTCCCGACCCGTCCGCGGCGCGAGAACGCGCCCGTTCCCGCATGGCGCGGCGACGACCTGGTGCAGGTCGGCGTGGTGGTCATGCGCGAAGCGGGCGCGAGCGCCTGGGGCGAAATCGACAACCTCGGCTTTTACTGAACTCGGCTTTTGTTGAAGCGGCGGCCCGCGCGCCGCATCGCCGGAACACCCCCATCCACGCCGGCACCCGTGGCGGTGCGGGCGGCGCGGCTTGCTGCATTTCCGGCATCTGCGTGACGGGACTGCGGCCCCGCGCGAGCGGCGAAGCTGGCCCCAAATTCCAGGCCCACTTCGGCAAGGCCCTGGCGAGGCGAGCGAGTTCCGAAGCCGGGGAGCGCGCATCGCCGGCTGGATGAACGGCTGGTGGGGTCCGCCCGACGCGCTGCGTCTCAGCCAATGAGGGCGGGCCTGTCAGGCCGAATCAAGCGCCCGTCCTCGCCCCGCAAGGAGTCGCTGCCTGCCATGATCGCGAAACTGCCCTGCCTGCCGCTCCCCGCGGGGTCGGCCCCCATGCCCGATCCGTCGGCGACAGGCGGCTGGACGGCGGCACAGCCGCGCGCGGCCGGTCCCGGGCACCAGCACCAGCGCCAGCGCCTCGAACCCGCACTCCTGCATCCCGGCACGACACCCTCATGAGCGCCTTTCATCACCTCGAGCCCGGAGGAAGCGGAGATGCCGCGCTCGCATCCGCCTCCGCGCAGATCGCGGCGACATCGCGCGGAGCGGCGGCGGTGCGCGCCTTCTTCGATCCCGCCACCTCGACGATCAGCTATGTCGTCCACGACCCCGTGACCATGCGCGGCGCGGTGATCGACAGCGTGCTCGATTACGACGCGGCGGCGGGGCGGACCTCGACCGGCTCGGCCCAGGCCATTCTGGATCATGTGCGCGCCGAGGGCATCGCGATCGACTGGTTGCTCGAGACCCACGCGCACGCCGACCATCTTTCGGCGGCACCTTGGCTGCGCGAGGCAGTCGGCGGGCAGATCGCGATAGGCGAACACATCCGCGAGGTGCAGGCGGTGTTCGGCGAGATATTCAACGCCGGGGCCGACTTCCGCCGCGACGGCTCGGACTTCGACCGGCTGTGGTCCGATGGGGACCGCTTCGCGATCGGCGCGCTGCCGGTCACGGTGCTTCATGTTCCCGGCCATACGCCGGCTTGCGTCGCCTATGTGATCGGGGGCGCGGTGTTCGTCGGCGATACCATGTTCATGCCCGATTACGGCTCGGCACGCGCCGATTTCCCGGGCGGCGACGCGGGCACGCTGTTCCGTTCGCTGCGGCGTATTCTCCAACTGCCGGGCGAGACCCCGCTGTTCATGTGCCATGATTACCTGACCGAAGAACGGCAGGACCATGCGTGGGAGACGACGGTGGCCGCGCAACGCGCCGCCAATATCCACGCCCGCGACGGCATTTCGGAACAAGAGTTCGTCACCCGTCGCCGCGCCCGCGACGCCGGGCTCGCGATGCCCCAGCTGCTCCTGCCGTCGGTGCAGGTGAACATGCGTGCCGGCCGCCTCCCGCCAGCCGAGCCGAACGGCACCGTCTACCTCAAAATCCCCGTCGACCGGCTGTGAAGGCCGCCCTCCCCGACTTGCGAACGGAGACACCATGACCCCCAAGACTCTGACGCCGGCGCTTCGCGTGTCACCGCAGATCGCCGCATCCGACATGGCCGCTATCGCGGCATCGGGCGTCCGCTCGATCATCTGCAACCGGCCCGACGGCGAGGAGGCGGGTCAACCGACCGCCGCCTCGATCGCGGCGGCGGCCGAGGCGCATGGCCTGCGCTTCGCCCATGTCCCGGTGGCTGCGGGATATGGGCAAGGCGATGTTGCGGCGATGGCGCGCGCGCTCGCCGAGCTTCCTGCGCCCGTGCTCGCCTACTGCCGTTCGGGTGCCCGCTCGGAACAGCTCGCCACAATGGCGGCGGCGGTGGGCAAGGGCGGCGATGCCTCGACCTGGGATATCCTCGTCATCGGCGGCGGCAGCGCGGGAATAGCGACCGCGGCCAGCATCCTCCGGCGGCGGCCCGGCATCCGCCTCGCGATCGTCGAGCCGAGCGGGGATCACTACTACCAGCCGGGCTGGACGATGGTCGGCGGCGGCATCTTCGCGCCCGAGGATACGCGGCGCGAGGAGGCGGCGCTGATCCCCGCCGGGGTCGAATGGATACGCGCCGCGGCGGCTTCCTTCGACCCCGCGAACGATCGCGTCGTTCTCGCCGATGGGCGCACGCTTTCATACCGCGTGCTGGTCGTATGCCCAGGCCTGAAACTCGACTGGGACGCGATTCCCGGCCTTCCCTCGGCGCTCGGCCAGGGCGGCGTGACTTCCAACTACCGATATGATCTCGCGCCCTACACCAACCGCCTGACCCGCGAATTCCGGGGCGGGCGAGCCCTGTTCACCCAGCCGCCGATGCCGATCAAATGCGCCGGCGCACCGCAAAAGGCGATGTATCTCGCCTGCCATCGCTGGGAGCGCGAAGGGGTGCTCGACCGGGCCCGGGTCCAGTTCCATGCGGCAACCCCCGCGTTGTTCGGGGTCGCCGCCTATGTTCCCGCGCTCGAGGCCTATATCGCGCGCTACGGCATCGACCTCCAGCTCCGGTCGCGCCTCGTGTCGATCGATGGCGCGGCGAAGGTCGCGGTCTTCGAGCAGACGCGCGGCGAGGAGGTGCGCCAGGTCGAAGAGCAGTACGACATGATCCATGTCGTGCCGCCGCAGGTCGCCCCCGACTTCATCGCCGCGAGCCCGCTCGCCGCACCGTCCGGCGTCCTCGCGGTCGATGAGGCAACCCTGCGCCATCCCGGCTATGCCAATGTATTCGCGCTCGGCGACGTGGCGGCGACCACCAATGCCAAGACGGCGGCCGCAGCGCGCAAGCAGGCGCCCGTGGTGGCGGTCAACGCGCTCGCCGCGCTCGATGGTGCGGCGCCCGTCGCGGCCTATGACGGATATGGCAGCTGCCCGCTGACCGTCGAAGCCGGAAGGATCGTGCTGGCCGAATTCGGCTATGGCGGCAAGCTGCTGCCCTCCTTCCCCAAATGGCTGATCGAAGGGACGCGTCCGTCGCGGCTGTCGTGGCTGCTCAAGGCGAAGATCCTGCCGACCGTTTACTGGCACGGGATGCTGCGCGGCCGCGAATGGCTCGCCGCGCCGCGGCCCATCGGCCAGACCATGTGACGCTCGACGCCGTCCAGTATCTCCTCGGCGCGCTGTCGGGCGGGCTCGTGGGCTTCACGCTCGGGCTCGTCGGGGGTGGCGGATCGATCCTCGCGGTCCCGCTGATGGTCTATCTCGTCGGCGTGCCGAACCCGCATGTGGCGATCGGGACAAGCGCGCTCGCCGTCGCGGTCAACGCCGCATCGGGGCTCGCGCAGCACGCCCGCGCCGGCACGGTCAAATGGCGCTTCGGGTTCCTCTACGCGGGCAGCGGAATCGCGGGCGCGCTGGCGGGGTCGACGCTCGGCAAGGCGGTCGATGGCCAGAGGCTTCTCTTCCTCTTTGCGCTGCTGATGCTCGTGGTCGGCGCGCTGATGCTCCGCAGGCGCAAGGATCCGTGGGTCGAGGGCGCCGCCTGCAACCGCCACAATGCGCCCCGCGTGCTGGGCTACGGGCTCGCGACCGGAGGGGTATCGGGCTTCTTCGGCATCGGCGGCGGCTTCCTGATCGTGCCCGGACTGATCGCCTCGACGAGGATGCCGATTCTCAACGCCGTGGGCACCAGCCTCGTCGCGGTGACCGCCTTCGGGCTCACCACCGCGCTAAGCTATGCGCTCTCCGGCCTTGTCGACTGGACGCTGGCGGCGATCTTCATCGCGGGCGGAATCTTCGGCGGCCTTGCCGGCACGCGCGCGGCGCGGCGCCTGTCGTCGCGCGGAGGGCTGGCCACGGTTTTCGCCGGCCTGATTTTCCTCGTCGCCGCCTATATGCTGGTGCAAAGCGCGGGGGCCATCTGGGCCGGGGCGTCCGGCTAGGAGCGGGGGAACGCATCGATGAACCCAGAAACCACCCGGCAGGCGCCGCCCACGGGCATGGCGCGCTGGAAGCTGGTCGGCCCCGGGATCGTCGTGGCGGCAACCGGCGTCGGCGCGGGCGACCTGGTCGCCACCCTCGTCGCGGGCGCGCGCTTCGGCTACGCGCTGCTGTGGGCGGCCGTGATCGGCTGCATCGTCAAGATCGCGCTCGCCGAGGCGACGGGCCGCTATCACCTCGCAACCGGATCGACGATACTGGAGGGCTGGCGTTCGCTGGGCCGCTGGACCGGGTGGTATTTCGGATTCTACATCATCCTGTGGGGCTTCGTGTATGGCGGAACCGCGATGAGCGCGACCGCGCTGCCACTGGCGGCACTGTTTCCCGATGTCCTGCCGTTCTGGGCCTGGGGGGCGCTCTCGGGGGTGCTGGGCGCGGCCTTCGTGCTGCTCAACCGCTATGCCATCTTCGAGGCGGCGATGAAGTTCTTCATCGGAGTGATGTTCGTCGTCGTGGTCGGGCTGGCGATCCTGGTCGCGCCCAATCTGGGCCATGCGCTGGGCGGCTTGGTGCCACAGCTTCCCGAAGGCTCGGCCATCTACACGCTGGGGCTGATCGGCGGCGTGGGCGGCACGATCACGCTCGCCGCCTATGGCTATTGGGTCAATGCCAAGGGTTGGAACAGTCCGGGCTGGATGGGCATGATGCGCTTCGACAACCGCGTGGCCTATGTCGTGACCGGCATATTCGTCGTTGCGATGCTGATCGTCGGCGCGGAACTGCTGCACGCGGCGCAGATCAGCCTGGCGGGCGGCGATCGCGGCCTGCTCGACCTCGAGGCGGTGCTGGCCAGGCGCTTCGGGGCGACCGTGGCGACGGTCTTCCTGATCGGCTTCGTCGCCACCACCTTCTCGTCGATCCTCGGCGTCTGGCAGGGCGTCTCGCTGCTGTTCGCCGACTTCGTGCGGAACCTGCGCGGCACCCATGCCGCGGGGGATCGCAGCGATCTCGAAACCAGCCCGGCCTTCCGCTTCTATGTGCTCTGGCTGACCTTCCCGCCGATGGTTTTCCTGACGCTGGGCCAGCCCTTCGCACTCATCATCGCCTATGGCGCTTTCGGCGCATTCTTCATGCCCTTCCTCGCGCTCACCCTGATGTGGCTGCTCAACCGACCCGGCGTGCCGCCCGAATGGCGCTCTGGCTGGCTCTCGAACCTCTTGCTGGCGCTGTCATCGATCCTCTTCATCATTCTGTGCGTTCACCAGATTCTGACCTTCCTCTAGGTCCCGCGAAGCCAAACGCCGCAATCGACGGGATAACCGCTGCCGAGAAGCGGTTATACTTCAAATGCTTGTTATATTGGGAAAGCTGGCGCACCCGACAGGATTCGAACCTGTGACCTCTGCCTTCGGAGGGCAGACGTCAAGCCCTTTTCCGCCCATCTGCATGGAATGTTTTAGGCGAATTTTCAGGCACTTAGCCTGTAACGAGCGGTGGGCGCGAAGGTCGGATTTATCCTCACGGAAGCACCACGGAAGCAGTTTGCTACGCTTCGGATGTCGCAGAGACAAGCCGCCGGAAATGCGGTGAACTGGCATCGGCCCACACTGGTTTGCGTTGACCGGCGACCGTCGATCCATGTAGGGACGGCGGACTGCACCCGTAGCTCAGCTGGATAGAGCGCCACCCTCCGAAGGTGGAGGCCACACGTTCGAATCGTGTCGGGTGCGCCAGCTACCGTTAAATGTCGACGAGGCAGCCCCGGACCTCGACTGTCTAGCGCGTGCCCGACGTGCAGTAGTCGTCCAGCCAGGTTGTTCTTGCGCCGGCGGCGGACCACAGCATCGGGAAGAAGCTCTCGTTGAGGCCGGCGTCGCCGGTGATCTGATAGCGCCGGTAGATGTAACCTCCGCGCCGATCAGAAAATCGAGCTTGGCCGGAAACGAGATGAACCCCGATCGACCGGCGCATTTGGCCGGTGGAGCCGTTAGGTCCGGACCCATGCCAGGTTTCACCGGCGTGGATGACGACGGACCCCGCCGGAACCTCGGCATAGTATATGTCTGGCATCGGTGCGTTCGCGGCGTGGGCGGCAGCGCGAAGTTGGCCGCGATAATCCCCTGCCGCATGGAAGCTGGAAGGCATCGGCGTGCAAGGCCATTTGTGTGACCCGCGAGCGTATTCGAGGGTTCCGGTTTGGCGGGTCACATCGTCGAGGGCGAACCAGAAGGTGATCGTCTCTTGGGGATCAAGGAAGTCCATGAATGACGTGTCTTGGTGATACGCGATCGGCTTCCCACCGGGCGGCTTCCACCAGATCGTGTCCTGTCCGAGCTTTGCGCTTGGCCACCCGGTGAGACGGCAGGCGGCTTTGCCAAGGTCTTGAGACAGGCTGAGCGCGGCGATCGTGAGATCAGCTTTCCAGGCATTCGCCATGTGCCGCGTCACGTCAGGTTTGCTCAGTTCCTCTCGCCAGTACCACTCGTCCGGGTAAACGCCCGTATCAAAGTCTCCGGCGAAGAGCGGTTCAAAGCGGGAGCGGAGTTGTTCGACCGCCGTCATAGGCAAGACGTTCTCAACTGCGAGGAAACCCTCCTCGCGAAACTGCTCCACCTGCACGTCGGAGAGTGTTTCCAACCGGTTCATGGCAAGCGGCGACATGGCGATTTTCCTATGTAGTTTTCCTTCTGTTGACGTATAGAGGCGCTTCATCTGTCGTTCAAACGAACGAATTATGGCATTTGAGGCATATCATCGAACTTGACCGAATAGATTTCGCCATTCTGGGCATTCTGCAGGAAGACGCGCGCACGACGGTCAAAGCGATCGCTGCGGAAGTTGGCCTAGCCCCATCCTCCGCACATCAACGCATTCGCCGGTTGTGGGAGACTGGCGCGCTGAAGGGTCTGCACGCGGAAGCCGATCCAAAGGTTTTTGGCATCGGTCTCGAGGCGTTGCTCATGATCGGGCTGACCAAGCACAAGCGTCAGACGGTCGACGATTTCCTTCGGGATGTCACCGAGATCCCGGAAGTGCGATCGGCTTACCTAGTCACGGGACGCTACGACCTGGTCGTGCATGTCGCCGTCCGCGACACGCTCCATTTGAAAGACGTGGCGCTCGATCAATTTACGAGCCGGCCCGGCGTCACCCGTATCGAAACATCCATCGTCTTCGAGGCCCGTCGGCGCGACAGGTTGCCGAACTATCACAGCCCTCAAGACGCGACCTGACAGAGGGGGCGACCATGCTTTCGCAGGCTCTGTTGCAAAAATCGTGAAGCTTGAGCATGCTTGGCGGAGATTGGACGGAC
>ERZ1292629.2384-Hain-H43-01um-R1-2384-length-15963-cov-6_pt1 | contig 15963 bp, 13 predicted proteins | sample MGYA00564399_ERZ1292629 | MGnify/ENA primary metagenome ERZ1292629 (study PRJEB36523, sample SAMEA6512636) | groundwater metagenome | collected 2019-01-08 | study: AquaDiva: Metagenomics assemblies of 32 groundwater samples
AATTTTTTTCCTTTTCTCTCCCCGCCAGTCATATTTAAATTTTATCCTATCATTCCCTTCCCGCCTTGTCATTCCCGTCCGCCTCCGCCTCCGCCAACTGACGAATGGCAGAGGAATCCAGTCCCGAGATTCGCTATTTGCTTTTTATTTTACGTACTCTATAAACTTTGAACTTTCTCCACCGCCCCCCTATACCGGCAATAATCGCAATCCGCCCCCGCCGCCGGTATTTCCTTCTCCTCCAGACATTCTTTTATCTTAAAAAGTGTCGGCTCCACCCATCCGTCGTCTCCGGTGTATGGAATTACTTTTACATCAAACTCCAGTTTCCCGTCAAATGCTTCTCTGTCCGTCCGCCCGTTAGCATAAACAAAATATCCCGTATCCGAAACCACAAAACTGTTGTGCCGCAACAGCCACTGATAAACTTCCATCTGCCGCTTATACCCGTCCTGCCACGCCGCGTCTAAATTAACTTCCCCTTCCTTACTCGTCGCCTTATAATCAACCACAAAAAGCTTCCCGTCCCGCCCCATCCAAATATCGTCTACTCCTCCCTTCACCGGCAAACCGGTCGGCTCATGATAAAATTGCACCCCCGCCCTTAGCGAATCTCGCCACTCATTCATTTTAGAATGCCGAAAAGGCACCGCCTCAATCCCGTACGCTTTCATCAAAGGATGCGTTGTTCCCGCCGCCCGATGAATATCAAATTCTTTTTTTAACAAAGCATCCACCGCCGCGTTCAGCGAAAACGGATACCCCGGCGGCCGCGCCACCCCCAACTTATTATCAATATAAAAACAGCGCGGGCACTCCTTAAACAAATCAATCTTGCTCCGCGACAATTTCCAGTTCCGCCCCCCGTAATTCCACTCCGGATTTCGGTTCGGTTTATAATACTGCGACATAACCCACGGAGTATAACTCACCTCCGCCCAAACTTAAAGAGTTTTCTCTTGCCCCGCTAAAACCAACTCTCGCTGATGCCTGCTTCGCTCCCGGTTATACTTTTTCTTGTCAAACCCGTGCCGCTCCAGCATCTCCACTAAATAACGTCTACCTAAATAATGCGGCATAATCACAAAATGCGTCCCCGCTTCATAAAGTTTTTCTGCTTCGCTAACCGCACCGGCCACCGTCACAAAAACCGCTCGCGAATGTATCTTTTTCAAATAATTCATAATATTTATCGCCGTCTCCGCCTCTGGAATGGAAGATATGATCATCTTCGCGCTCTTCAGTTTTAATTCCTCCAGAAAATCCGGTTCTCCCGCGTCGCCGAACACCGCCAGCACCCGCCTGGCTTTAAGTTCCGCCACAATTATCGGGTCGTAATCCACCACTAAAAATTTAACCTTCTTGCGCTTCAAAGAAGCAATCACCCCGCCCCCCAATCGATGCGCGCCAAAAACAAACACCTCATACTCCTCTCCTTTTTCCTTATCTTCCGGGTGCGCCCGCCCGTCGCTGAAAACTTCCAAATACGGACGCAAATATCGGTACAGCCCGTCCGCGTAAGTAATCATATAAGATGAGGCCGCGATTGTTACTAATCCCACCAGTGTTCCCAGCGCCGCTACCGCCGCCGGAATGTGTCCCAGCGACACTCCCAATACTAAAAGTATCAGTGAAAATTCGCTTATCTGCGCCGCCGTCAGCCCCGCGTAAAACATTGTCCGTAGCGAATAACCCATCACCTTCATTACCGTCATCACAATCAGCGGATTGCCGACAATTATAAAAAGTGAAAATACCGCCGCCGGCCACCAATTCCCCGCTAAAGCCGACGGTTCCAGCGTGAATCCCAGCATCACGAAAAACATAATCAGGAAAAAGTCGCGCAGCGGTTTTATCCTGGCCGCTATTTCACGCTGGTGCGGCGAGGAAGCCATCATCACCCCCGCCAACAACGCTCCCACTTCCGGCGGAAATCCCAAGTATTTAAATGCCACTATCACCCCGAAACAAACTGTCAGCGAAAAAACAAGCAATGACTCGCTGCTCTTGACAAAAAACTTATCCACCCGCGGCAATACGAACACCCCCAATAAATAAACCAAAAGCGCGCCAGCGGCAAAATTAAAAACCAGCAAACTTGTGAAACTGTCCCACCCCGCCGCCACCCCGCCCGCCTGTTGGAATAAAGAAATGCCAAGCAGTATCACCATTGCCACCAAGTCCTGCACCAATAACATTCCTATCACTATCCTTCCGTAAAGTTTTTCCGTGTCTCCCCGCTCATGCAGAAGCTGTACGATTATAATCGTGCTGGAAAAAGTAAATGCCACTGCCAGATACAGGGCCGTAACACTGGCAAACCCCAACAACATCGCGATTCCATAACCTATCACCGCCGTAAAAACAATTTGCCCCAGACCTACCGCTGCCGCCACCGGCCCCATCTCGTAAACCAAGTGTGGTGCTATCCCCATCCCCACCATAAACAAAAGTAACGCCACTCCCAAACGCGCGAACGACTCAATGGACGCAAAATCAACCCAGTTTGCCAGGCCGATACTGATAATAAGTCCCGTCGCGATATAACCCACCAGCATCGGCTGGCGCAACCATCGCGCCAGACACGACACCGCTACCGCGATGCCCATTACCACCCCCAGTTGTAAAAAAACATCCGTCACAAACTGTTAAAAAAAGTCGTAATAGTCCCTGAGTTTATCGAAGGGCTACTTTAATTAAAAATTAGTAATTTAATTATACCAAACACGCCAAAATAAAACTGGGCACTTATACCCAGTTCAAAAAAATATTCTAAATTTAAAAAAAATTAATATATATCCCATCCCATCACAGCAGTTTCCGTATTCTCCACATCCTTATTTGAAGATTGAGGAAAATAATTGGCAACTGGTGCTACTAAAGGATAACGGTCGTCGCTGAACACCGTATCCGCCACGCCGTTTCCATTCCTGTCTGTCCAGTAAGAAACATCTCCCCCCCAATAATTTCCCAGATAACCGCGCTGCCGGCGTCCAGAAAAAATGTAATTCAACTCCCGCGGCGAATTCCACACAATCAATCCATCCGAATAATCCGACTGACCAATATAGTCATTTCCGCCGAAGTCATTGAGATAAATATAAGAAACCGGACGCTCGTTTAGCTTTTCCGTCTCGCCGTTCCCATCTCTCAATAAACCATTCTCCTCAAGCCAAGAATATATTGAATGGCCTACTCCATCTTCCAGTTTATCTATTATTTCCTTAAGTTCAGATAATATTTCCTGTTCAACTGGCGCTCGTTTCAAATCGGCTACTATCAACTTTGCCAATTCCACATCCCGCCGCTCCACTAAAACTTTTTTCAAACCGTCGCGGCTGTCTAAATTCAACGTCAGTTCTGCTAAACGTCGCGCCGTAGGCAATGCCCATTCGGCGTGTGGCACAAACTCCGTCAGCCCCGGTCCTAATTCGTAGTAGAGTCGAATTGCCTTCTCGCTTGCCAAATTATCGCGGAAAACTCTGGCTTTAGATAACCACGTTCCGCTACTGGTCTGTTCCGCTAAAACCACCGACGGGCAGGAGCTGGTATCCTCGGTAAAAACAGAGATATCACTACTCCCCGCAACCGACGACATCATTAATGTATTACCGAAAGAAGCAACCCATCCGAAACCACGCTCATTGTTATCCATGACAAATCTGGAAAAATAATTATTTGACGAAGACCGTATTTTCAACCCCACCGAGTTTCCAAAAGATATACAATTGCGCGCCGTCGTCCGATTGGCGCCCGTGTCCACAAATAAGCCACCGTCATCCTCGCCGTGTGCCGAACCGCGCAATACTATTCCATAAAAACTCGCCCCCGGCGCTTTAACCGTCAAAGTGTCTTTATCTATCCTAAAAATCTGCTGAATCGTGTCCCAAACACTGTTCCTCTTATAAATATCGGCATAGGTTTTGAAACCAGTTGGCCGCGCATAAAATTTTATCCCCGGCGTCTCCACCACCACTCTTTCTAGATAACTGCCAGCGTCAAGAAAAATGATATTGCCGGTTGCCGCCTCAATCAGCGCTTCGGCTATAGAACCGTAATTGCGCTGTAGGGAAACATTATGCACCCGTAACGCTCCTGGCAACAAAGGATACTGCGGACCGTAATAACTAATCGCTTCAATCCGATTACTGTTGTAAATATCGAGCGGCGAAACACGAGAATTTAATCTGAAAAGTTCCGGTACGTCTACCGTCACCAGATTAACGCCTCTGCCCTCATTCCAATAAGCCGCCCACACTAATTCACTGCAATACCAACTTTCATTATTCACTGAAGTGCGCGGCGCCCTAAAAAAATTCAAGTTGTACGGTTTTCCTATTTGCCGCTTGACAAAATTAACTGCCGCCGCCTTCCGCGACTGATCAACTTCCAGCGGCCGCAAAATCCAGGCTTCCTGCTGGCCATGCCACGGATCCCACGTCTCAATTCCAATAAAATAAACACCATCACCCGTTAATGTCGACTCAATCACCTGATTGTCCCATCTCCGTCCCCCATATTCCAAACTGCCAACGTAAATCCCTATATGGCCAGTTTTTGTATCATCTCCGATCCCAAAACCGTAAGGGTCATACAATATATCCCCCAACTGTATATTGGCACGCCACTGGTCAAATCTCGTAATCCCTTCCTCTGCTGATTGTGTTATCACCGCTACCATAACCAGCATTACTATCAACAACCGTTTGCTTTTCATCACCCTTCTCCCTTCCGCTGTTTTTTATTCTCAAACTTCTATTTTTAAATTAACCATAAAACACGCGGCTTTACAACACAGAATAAAAAACGTTCCTGCAATAAAATAAAACATATATTTTATTTTGTGTTTTTACTAAAATAATTAAAAATAAAAAGCCCCGCTAACGCAGGGCTGAATGTACTCTTTTTTTCACATCGTCATCTTCCACTAGCTCAATTCTGCCCATCGGCAATCTTTTCTTAGCTCTTTGTTGCCACAGATTACCGGGACGCAGAATATCACGAAGAGCTTTTTTTGATATTCTTATTATAATATCATCCGACCAAACCATCCTTCCGTCCATCAGTATTTTACGAACCTTCACCTCAATTGAAAATCCGCAACGGAAAGGAATATACTTATTATGTTTTAAGCATTCTCCTACTGCTTCCAACCGCTTCCAAACTCGCTTCTCGTCATTACAGGCACTGCATTTGTTTGATAGCCATTCTCCCAAAACTAGTTCCATTTGCTCAACAAAACCAGCTCCTTTTAGAGGTTTTGGACAGAATCTAAACAAAGCCGCCGGCGAAGCATCCTCGCATATAAAAACAAAACACTCCATTTCTATAACCGAGAACTTCCAAGAGGCAATCACAGTCGTCTTGCCCGGCGCCCGATAATAACACACCGGCGGTATTTTGTGCCTTCCGCCTAATTTTTTAAACTCAACGAAAGGCACTTCAATAGGCGGCTTCCCGTCAGCCGGAAAAATAATAATAAACTCCTCGCTCTTTCCTCCCGGCTGATAGCGAATCTTTATCATCTCCACCCCCACTCGGTTCTTTCTAGCTTTTCTAAACCACCAGAAAACAAGTCCGGCACTTATTACAGTTGCCGCGGCAAAAAACCCATCAACATACAATAAATAGTATGCCGCCACTCCCACAAACACTCCCGAAAGAGTCACGTAAACGGCGCACAAACTCGCCAGTAAAAAGAAAACCGTGGCTACCACAGCAATGTGCGCTCGCCGTATCAATCGCCCGCACCGGTCAAGATGCGCTACCAACTTCCCGTCAATCACCGGCAACTTCTTTCCATCCGCTTTCCTTATCATCTTTTTTCTCCCTTATTTATTTATTTTTTTATTATCAAAGTTATTTAACTTCAATTAGTATACCACATCCATCAAAATCAGTCAACAACAACACCGCTCCTAAAAATCAAAAGCTGTCTTTTTTTGTAAAAAGACAGCTACCTTAACTCCACTCAAACACACCTACCTCCACAACTCCTTCCACCACAAACTCCGACCGAAACTACGACTAAAAACGTCAGTGTGTCCCCCTTTATTTTCCACCACTATTTTTTTGATTTGCTCTAAACGCCTCCTTGTTACTCCCGTAAAAAACTTTTTCCTATTCTTATATTTTCCAAAATCTTTCCACAAAGCCCTACCCGCCAAAAACCCCGCCGCCCCATTCGCCGTCGCCACATCAACCTGCCTCTTAAACACGTTAAAATCATCTCCTGCCGAAAGCAGTATCCATTGTCTGTCTCCAAGCACCTCCGTTATTTTCCGGCACGCCTCTGCCGCTTTTTTCCTTCCTGCCGCCGTTTTAGCGTCTCCCGGAAACTCCAGCTTCCATACATCCACTTTCCCCGTCTCTAATTCTTTTATTGATTTAATAATCAAGTCGGCTTTTTTTTCTCTCCCGTCAACTTTATACGTCATCACTTCCAGCAAAAACGGAATTTCCTCTCTTCGGCACTGCTCCGCCGCCCGCGCCACTGTCTTTTTCACTTCCCCCGCCCCCTTCGCCGCCGGATTATAATAAACCAGTAACTTTGCTCCCCCCGCCCCCGCCTCTCTTATCTCTCTCGCCGAGTGCGCCAGCCGCGTCCGGCGATTATTTTCCGTTCCCGTCCACCCGCTCGCCTCCATCGCCAACAAAAACGGCTTGTTTAATTTTAACTTCCGGTAAGCCGGCAATCCGTATTCCATATCCAGCAACACTCCCGACGCCACCCCCGCAAGGCCACCCAACGCTTCTTCTTTCCACTCCGTCATTTTCCGCTTGCCGCCACTCCCCAGCATCTTCATCAAACTCCGCCGATGGTCCAGCGCTGCCATCGCAAATATTCCCTGCTCCTTAAAATCAAACAAATTCATTTTATAAAAAATTATTTCTAACCGCCTTCGTAATTTTACCACAAACCGAAACTAAAATCTGCCTTCGGTTGTGTATAAAAATTAAAGCCTGCCTAATTTTTTACTCATGTAAAAATTTAGGCAGGCTATCTTAAATATAATTTCTTTCCCCTCGGCACAATCCAATCGACAAAAACATTCGCCAGAGCCAAGTGTACAGTAAAAGATAATTGTTTGTGAGACCGCGCGGAGCACGGCGGTGCGAATCAGAGTGATTTTCCAGCCAGAAAATACACGTGTCTCACAAACAATTATCTTTTACTAAAACCTACTTCTTCTCCCACGTGCCGCCACTCCCCTTCGCGTATCCCGCCGCCGCCTCCGGCAAAATCGCAATTGCCTTGTCCGGCGAACCCATCACCACCCACTTTCCTCCTTGTTGTTTTATTTCCGTTTTGTAATAGCCGATAGTCGCCGGTACCTCTCCTGCTGGCGTCATCAAATTAATAATCAGCGTCTGTTTACTTTCCCCATCCCCATATCCCACATAAGCGAACGGTTGTCCGATAATTCTGACTACCGCCTCGCTCTGCCATTTTTTTCCGGCCGCCGCCGGTTCCGGCGCGAACTTCGGCAAATACTCGTCCAGTACCGCCGCGATTCTCTCCGTCTCCGGCGCCTCCACTCCCAACAGTTTCCAGTCCGGCTCGTTCGGTGTCGGGTCAATCCGCTTATATGTTTCTTCAAATACTTCCCCCTTGCCCGTCACCACTACTTGCGTCCCGTCCGGCAAAGGCACATAAGCCGTATCCGGTTCTTCTCCTTCTCCCCGCACCACCACCGCTTCCTGCCCCCCAACCTGAACCGTCTCGCTCCGGCTGACTTCCTCCACCGGCAACGTCACCGTTGTTGAAGCTGTTTCAATCTTTATTGTCTCTCCTAACTCCGGACTGGAAAGGGTAAGCCCGTTCCCGCTAATCGTCGCCTCCCAATTCTCCGGCACATCCGCCGTAAACTTCCGATTCTCTCCTATCGTCGTCGTCTTCCACTCCACTTCCCGCTTAAAAGAATCCTCAACCAGCGCCATAAACTCTGCCGGCAGTTCTCGCCAGGAAATACCGTTTTGTTGTCCCCACCACCAAACTCCCCCCACCGCCACCACCATCACTGCGATAAAAAATATCTTCCTCATTTGCTTTTCATTATACCACTTCGCCCCGCCGAAGCTCGACAGAGCGTAGGCAGGCTTCGCTTCCAAAATAAAAAATCCCTTTGATATCATCTCCGGGATTTATCTTTTACTTCCGTGTCATTCCTGCGAAAGCAGGAATCCAGTCCTCTTCATTAAAATAAGTCCATCGCCTCCTCCACACTTCCAAAAATACGGAAAATCGTATCAAAGTGCAATTCTCTTAAAAAATTCTCCATTAACAAAGTTAGGTTAGCCAGCACTATCTCCCCGCCCTTCGCTTTAAACTCTTCGTTCTTGGCGGTTAGTACCGCTAAAGCATTAGCGGTCATACGGCTGACGTTTCCCATATCAACCACCAACTTTCTTACTCCTTCATTCATCCGGTCGCCTAAAACATCGTTTAGAACTTCAAAATTCGTCACATCCAGCACCACTTCTTTCTCAAATTCTAAAACATATGGTTCACCAAAATACTCCGGCTCCTTTAAAATTATATCCAGCCACGTACTTTGTCGTTTTGCCTTATTAAATGAAATCATGGCGCTATTTCCTCCTTTACCTTCAAAATATGATTTTAAAATTTCTGCCTTCATCATAAATCCTCCTTCCCCTCCCCGTCAACAAAAATCCGCCCCGACTTGAGGTCGAGACGGATTTTTATCTTATCTATAATATTTCCGCTCCCTTTCTGTCATTCTGAACGCAGTGAAGAATCTCTCCTCTCTCTATCTTATATCTTCCATCTATTATCTAGTTAGAACGGCATAAACCACCGTCTGGCCCCATATCCGGCCGCCGCCAAAATCGCTATCGCCGCCGCGTACGCCGCCGGTGACAAATTGCTAAACAAATCCACCACCAAAGCTCCTAACGGCTGTACCGGCTGTTCCGTTGTCTCTGTTACCGGCGCTTCTGCTTCAGTTCCCGCCGTCGGCGCTACCGAAGTTACTCTCGCCGCCGGCGTCACTATCGTCGCGGCCGCCACTGGCGTACCGGTAATCGTTATCGCCGTCTGCGCCAATCCGCCGCCAAACTCATTTAAGCCGCGTCCATCCATTGCCACCGAGCCGCTGTTAACGGACACCGTTGCCGTCCCCGGCCGCTTGGCATTAAACACCACTCTCATAAAATTCCGGTTTGAATCCAATCCGCGAGGGAACCCAGCCGTCCGCACCAATGTGCCGGCCGCGTCCGACGCGTTAATTCCGATAGATAAAGGCATCCATCCGTTTTCATAACTCACTTGTGCCACCTCCAGCATATTCGCCGAATAGTTAAGCACTAAACGGGTAGTATAAATTGGGTTTGAACCCGGCAGAACTTCAATTGTCACCGCCACCTGCCCGCCAGTGCGTGCCTCGGTAATAATCGGAGACAATCTGAAAATCGTGTCCGCCGCGCCGCTGCGAGTGGAAGGAACCGCCCCATCCCACCCCGCCATCACCGCGTTGAAATCTTTTATGTCCGTAACTCCATCACGGTTGATGTCAGTCGCTCCCGCATTGTTCCAGCCGGTGATAACCGTCGCCGCGTCCCCAATATCAATCGTTCCATCAATATTGACGTCGGGCGAACCCGGTTCCGGCATCGGCGCTGCCACCGCGGCCGGCTCATACCGGATAGAATCGGAAACCGCTTCCGAATAAACGCCGGTCGGACTGCGGAACTTTATGTGCACTCGCTTCTCGCCCGCCCCCGCCGACAATGTCCACGTCTTACGCTCCGCGAACGACTCCAGCACGGAATTTTCAAAAATCGGCTCGTCGTTAGCGATTATCATATCACCGGCATAAGTGGCTACGATATAAAGCGTTACCGTTCGGCTGTTAGTCGTCTCCGCTCCGTTGTTAATACGAACGGAAATACCACTGGGCGGAACAATCGGCGCTCCCGCTCCCCCGCCACCAGCCGCCAAAAGCGGCCCCACGGAAGATGAACCGCCTCCGCCACCACCCGCCACTGACAACGCTCCCAAACTCGTCGCGCCATTTACAATTCCGGTAATCGCCGCGCCGCTGTGAGTGATATTGCCACCCGCCGTTCCCGTCGGCCGCACCCGCATTGATTTAATCGCTAAATCAGAAGCCGGCACTGACGGCGACTGTATCTGAAACGAAAAAGAACTCGCTCCCGGATTAAGTGAAGTAGGAGAAATCACCATAAGCGAACTTGTAGTGACAATCTCAACCGTGCCGCTGGTATCAAATTCCCATCCGGCCGGAAGGTTAATTATGTGCGTTCCCACGCTTATCTCCCCTCCCACTACCTCACTGATAAACACATTAGTTAAATTCACAAATCCCGACCCAGTTGGCAGATTCTGCCCGCCGTTTGCTGGAGTTACGCTTGCCGCCACGACCACCGGCGCACCCGAAAACAAGCTGGTAATAACCAAACCGACCACTAACAAACCTACAAACTTATTAATCATAAATTATTGCTTAAAACCTAATAAATAAACGCCCTAACCGACTGAATATTAATTCCGCCGTATTATATACCATATAAAAACCCTTGTCAACTCCCTCTCCTTTTCTGTCACTTGCCCGAACAACTCCGTTGGGCGGGTCCCAGCGAAAGCTGGAATCCATCCCTTCCGCCTTGTTATTCCAGCGGAAGCTGGAATCCAGTCCCCTCCTCTGTCATTCCCGTGAAAGCGGGAATCCAGTTTCCTCTATTTTTCTACCAACTGCAAATTATCAGCCGATAGCCCGCATTGTTGACATTACAATAAAAATATCCTATAATCTGACCGGTTCTTAGATAACTAAATATTGGAAAAAATTCCAAAAAAAAGGAGAAGGAAAATGAAAGCAACACCGATCACCGCATTAGTATTGGCAGTATTGTTAGTATTCTTTTCGGCAACACCAACATCAGCGTTAACCATCAGCTCCGGCGCCACCCTTAACAGTTTCGGCGTTTCTCTAGAAATTAGGGGGGATGCCGCCCTGATAACCCATATTGTTATCAGAAAAGCTGACCAGCCAGGTTTATTCCACAACATCGTGAGCTACAATTCCGCTGGTAGTTCTTGGGCCAGCCCACCGCTTAACTTCTTTCATACGTTTTACAGTAACGGTAGCATTCCGTACGCGGGAACTGGCGCCTCACTAAACAGTATTCAGACAAGCAGTAGTTTCGATTGGGCTACTATCGGCACCGCCGGTGGTCTTTCTACGCCCTTCCTAAACTATGCAAGTCCACTATTCTATGTCCAAGAAATCACCTTTCTTAAATCAGGAGGTGGTAGTTTGTACATCGGAAACCTGACAGTGGACGGCGTCAGCCGCAGCGCTGGAGAGTTTACTTACTCTCCAACCGCCACCGCGACTCCCGTACCGCCCACTTCCACCCCATCCGGTGGAGGTAGTGGTTCACCTACTGCCACTCCGGTACCACCTACTTCCACCCCATCCGGCGGAAGTGGCGGAAGCTCGCCCACCGCAACGCCAGTACCGCCCACCGCGACTCCCGCCCCTTCGGGCGGCAGCAGCGGCTCCGGCGGACAAAACAGACTTCCTGTTATCAGCAGACAGATGAGGGTAAGGACTTATATAAACACGCCTTTACCCATTCTATTGCCCGCCACCGATCCAGAAGGTGATCCGTTATCTTTCTTCATAATCCCCCCACCAGAGTTTGGGCATTGGGAAGAAAGTGACATCACTGTGATGAACCGCACCGGAAGTTTTACCTATGTCCCAAACAGAGGTTTTAGCGGAGTAGATATCATCCACTGGTATGTAACCGAGCGTAACAACAGCAATTCAATGACTCAAAGCGGAGACGTGATAATCGATGTGCTCCCATTTGAGTCTCCTTCGACTCCCACCCCCACCCCAACGGTGACATCAACGCCTATACCGATAGCCACCGCGACTCAAACACCGACTTTCACACCAGTCCCGGCCACCGCGACTCCTACAGTCGCCGAACCGGAACCGATCGTGACCTCGGTGCCAACCGCAACCCCCGCTCCATCCCCCACCACCACCCCCTCCACACCGAACATTATCATCTCTACATTTCTGTTCGGCTCACGTTCCTTGGAAAACATTCTTCAAGGAACACAGGGTGTGTCTATTCTCATCACCGCCGCCGAACCATCCGGCCGCCCAGCGGATCTCTTAGTGTTTGGAGACGAAATCTCCATCATTAATGAAAGTGCTGGCGCCATCCTCGCCACGCTGATAACATCAGCGACGGGAGAATTTGAAATCTCCATTCTCGCCTTTAACAGCGAGAATCGACCCCGAATTCAAATATTAATGTTTTCGGTGGTCGATCCCCAACCCACCGCCACCCCGACATCAACGTCGGCTTTAAGTATTGGCACGACCAATACCCCGACACCGACTGCCACCGCTACGCCGACCGGCACTAACACCGCCACTCCCGCCAACACCGCGACGCCACGTCCAACCGCGACTCGCGTCCCGCCCACCTCCACCCGCACCGCGACTCCAACTCGCGTCCCACCCACCCCCATCCCCTCGGGTCTGGCCTTCTTCACCGCTGAAGAAAGTAACGTTCCTCTTTCTGTAGGAATGTCGGCTATCTTCAGCAACCCCTCCGATCCGCATTTCACGCTTCGCTGGGGATTGAATGCTCAAACGTTATATAAAGATTATCATTTATACAACGAGCGAGCGGACGGCAATCCCTTCGGGAACTTTTTGGGCCGGAGCGACCAAAACGGGGATTTTCGTTACTGGGAGTGGCACAACAATATGTCTCCCGGAACAACCGGCCCCCAGTTCTTGAATGTTGTCTTCGGAGAATACCGACCCTGGCTAGTAGCGCTAACTCTTTCGGGAAATCCACGCTTTGACGGCCCCTTCCGCGGGCCGCAAGTAGTATTTCTTCCAAGAGTAACTGGCCAGAACGTCGGCGTTTTTTCCGCCACCGAGGAAATTATTCTCGCTTTTGACAACGTCCAAGCGGGAATAAATTCAAACGGCATAGAGAGGTACCACTGGTACGTTAACGGGACCTCTCCCTCTAACTACCTCGGGCAATCCGTTGGTAGTACAGAAAATATGTTTCATTGGTACCAAACGCAAGACCGAAACACAGCGGTCACCTTCCGAGCTGGCCCGCAAGCCGGTGAAACTTATCGGTTTTCGGTCTTTGTTATCTGGAAAGACAACAACCGCCGGGCGCAGCTGTTTAACGGCCCATCGATTGTCTATCAAACCGTGCCGGACCTTCAACCGGTGTATCCAACCAATACACCGCTTCCGACTGCCGCACCCACCGCCACACCGACACCAACCGCAACCCGTACCCCCACCACAACCCAAACTCCGACTCCAACAAACATCGGAGCAACCGCCACGCCGACCCGCATCCCTCTTCCCACCCCCACCCCCACCGCCACCCCAATTACGGTCTGGCCTCCAGATGTTAACTTCCAGGGAGCCACGAATGGCTACTGGAATGGGTTTGACGCCAACTCGGACTTCACCCTCATAAGAGGAATTGATGTTCCGGGTAGAACCGCCAGACCCCATCTGGAGCGAAACATCGGTCTGGGTTGGTTCTGGGCTGAAGAAAATCCGGCCGGCCTTCCCGGTATGTGGGTAGAACCGGTAGGCGTAATGCCCGCCGACCGACCAAATCTAGCCATCGGATTAGTTAGTCCCAGAAACAACCAGGGACAAACGTTCGTCATTCTCCCCGGTTTGGGCTACAGAGAAAACGGGGATATGATCTGGGAATTTCCCTCTGCTACCCCCTCAACCGAGCAGATTGGGAATACCTGGACTGCTCACTTTCTGACATATGATTTTCTGTCAGAACTTGAGTATCTTCATCCGGAAGTTCCAGAGCGGCAGTTCTACATAAGCGAATTATATTATGTAGTTGCTGCCGCTCCTGGCCACCGTCCGGAAATAATGATTGATTATCGTTATTTCCTGACCGACGCGGACATTAACTCCCCGCAGTGGTCCGGCCACCGAGACGCTTTAAGGCAAATCTTCGGCGCCTCCCCTTCCAGCAACAAAACGGAGGAAGTGCAATACTTCCTCCCTCCAACCTCGGTGCTGTCTCAACTCGGCGGCACCGTCCACAATCCCGCTGGTTACCAAAGCTTTCCGGAGTAACCAGAACCGCACCTTGTATTAAAATGGGGCGAACGCAATGTTCGCCCCTTTTTTTTATTCACCACTCACTTGGATTTAAATATCTTCCGGCGGAGCCGTAAACACGCCCAGCACTATTTCTTTTTGTTCTAATAGCTCGCCGCTCACGCTAATCAATATCTCAAAAGGCAATGAGTTCTTTTCAAATATCGCGTCAATTTCCTTCAATATTACACCTATTTCCCCTTCATCCATTCCCGGCCAAATCACCGCAATTTTTACTGGTTGATTACCGCTTTTCTTCAGCGCCTTCCAAACCAATAGGTGATTTTCTGACCATTCCTTAATCTCATCAACCAAACTCCATTCTATTCCTGACATAATCACCCGTGCCACTCTCAACAATAACTGCTCTGATGTTTTATCCATCGCCTTCTACTCCTTTCTTTCGGTTCTTGGCCTATATTGTGTTTCTCACTATGTCCTCTCCATCCGGCAAAACCGCTCCGATATCAAAATCATCATTCCTCCTCTGCTTCCAGACCCACGCCCTCTTCCGCCTTTCTCTTTCCAAACAATCCAAAAACCTTTTCATCCACGGAGGTTCTTGTTTATCGCGTTCTTTTTTTCCTCTCTTCTTTCTCTCTTTCCTACGCTCTATCGTTGCCAACACAACCTTATACAACACAATCATTTTTGTCGGCAGTTTAATATCCCCTTCATACTGTAATCGGTAATGCAGGTCGTTCATCCGGAATATCTTGTTTATTCCCCCTCTAAACGTATCAAACATCCTTATGTCCTTACCCGGCCACACCACCGATGCTCTCACTGGTTCGTTACCATTTTCTTTTAACGTTTTCAAAGCTGTCCAATGGCTTTCCGACCATTTGATTTTCTCAATTCCATACCAGTCCTTTTCATCCGGCTTAAAATATTCTGTATTCTCTACCTTCTCCAGAACTGCTGCTCTCCAGCCGCCTTTTCTAACCGTCGCCTCATCATTCATCTCATTTCCTCCCTTATTAAATTTTTAACACTAACCTAACTCAAACCCTACCCCTTTATTACTAAAGGTGTCAATATGATATAATCAAAACAATATGAAAAGAAACCTACTTGCCTACTTCGGCCAAAATTTATCCATAGTCATCGGTTTAGTATTAATCTGGCGCGGCGTCTGGTACGTGCTGGACTGGCTTGATCTCCGCTTTCTAAACAACGAACACCTCTACACCGCCTTAGGCGGCATTATTGTTGGCCTCCTTATCCTCTACCTCCCCGACAAAGACCTCAAAGAAATCAGTAAACTCTAACCAAAATAAATCTTATTCTCCCTTTCGTAAAGGGAATGTCCGCGGGACAAGGCCCTGCTCACATTATTCCCTGAGCAAGTCAGAGAGTCGAAGGGCTATATTATTATTTTCTCCACCTTCCCATTCTCCCTTTCGTAAAGGGAGTACCCCGTAGAGGGGAGGGATTTATTCTCCCTTTTATAACTTGTCCCGCCCGGAACTCCGACCGAAAGCGTCGGAGTAACGGCGGGAAGGGAATATCCTATCTTCCCTAATCACTCTCCGTAGTAACCCCGTCAAAGTGGTCCGCCTCATCCGCCTCCGCCTCCGCCTTCGTGTGGTGCACCGTTCCATCCTTATGCTCCGGCGGCGAATAAATCGTGTAGAGTTTCAACTCCCCACCCCCCGTATTAACAACGTTGTGCCTCGCCCCCGCCGGCACTACTATCGCCGACCCGTCTTTTACTACGTGCTTCACCCCGTCCAAAACCGCCTCCCCCTCCCCCGCCTCCACCCGCAAAAACTGGTCTAAG
>ERZ1292629.1715-Hain-H43-01um-R1-1715-length-20516-cov-6_pt2 | contig 15955 bp, 19 predicted proteins | sample MGYA00564399_ERZ1292629 | MGnify/ENA primary metagenome ERZ1292629 (study PRJEB36523, sample SAMEA6512636) | groundwater metagenome | collected 2019-01-08 | study: AquaDiva: Metagenomics assemblies of 32 groundwater samples
AAAGTTAATTTTAAAACGGGAGAAGAGATAAATTATTTATACCTCGTTTTCCCGTAATTTAACCCCCCACCGAAAGGGAATGCAGCTTTCCTGTAAAATATGTTTCAACATCGTCCCATAGGGAGTGCCAACGGACAAATCATTAAATCTTATGAAAAAATCGTCTCAAAGCGGATTTTCCGCAACGATATTAGCGGTAATTATTATTTTGATAGTTGTCGGCGGGGGACTGGTGGCTTGGAAACAAGGATGGATACCAGAATTTCTTATAACCGAAACGCCGATGCCTTCCCCGACTTCGGGCGGAACTGCTGGTTGGAAGACCTTTACTTCTGCCGATAATGACGCCACATTTCAATATCCGGAAAATTTACCTGCCTCGCCGGCAGGCGGGTCAACCAGCTACATCCGCCCTCAAGAATGGCCTCCAAAATTGCTGATAACGGATGACGCCGGATTTTCATGCGAAGAAGGTGGGCTTGGAATAAATGGCCGTCCCGGCATGACCATACAAAAACAAATTAACAATATTGTTTATTGCATTGATGGCGTTAGCGGGGGCGCGGCTGGAACATTTTATACGGACTATACTTATACGTTCTTGAAAGACGGTAAATTGGTCAAGCTTAGCTTTACCTTAGCGTATCCGCAATGCGAAAATTATGATGATTCGCAAAAAACAGCCTGTGAGCAGGAACGCCAGACTTTTGACCTGGATGTTTTAATTAGTCGTATTGCAGAAAGTGTGCGGTTATAAAAACAAATGCCGGCTGTTCAAAAACATCCAAAACGGATGTTTTTTATTTAGAATTGACAAAATAGCGATGATACGCTATCTTATTTTTAGTTCCTAGAAAACCAAATAAGAAAAAATGGGTTTATTCGGATAAACAAAGCCAAGGAGGAAGAATGTGTCTATTTAGAAGAATGGAGAAGGAAGTCCATCCGTCATTGGGCGGACATTTGAGAGAAGCCGAGAACGCCATTTATCAAAAAGCGAAAAAGGAGTTTTTGAACCGGCTTGATAATTCATTGGAAGGCAAAGAACGGGTAGAAAATATTTTTGCCTTGGTTGATGAACTAACTTTGGAATTTCTGAAGGATAACCCGATTACTTGCCATTACGGTTGCGCTTGGTGTTGCTATCAGCTGGTCTCTTGCACCACTCTGGAAATGGAATTAATCGTGGACTATTTAAAATTTCTTCCCAGAAAACCAAGGCGCGTCATTATTCAAAGGGTCAAAAAAGAAACTCTTCGGCTTAGAAAACTTCACCGAAAAATTGAGGCCAGCAGTCCTCCCGGTCTGCCGAAACGTTGGGAATTATTGGCTGAACCCTTGGAGAAAGCCCATTACGGCCGGCCCTGTTCTTTTTTGAATTCAGCGCAGTCCTGCAGCATCTATCCGGTCAGGACGATTGACTGCCGAACCGCTAAAACCAATGATAATGTCTGCGGAAAGACGTTGGAAGAAACACAGGCGGAAGGAGTTGAAGCAATAAGATTATTGGAAGAAGGACCCAAACCAATAAGATTATTTTTTGACCAAGTCGCTTCTGATCTCATCATGGAGGAAGAAGAAAAAATTTATGGAGCAATACAAGTAGTCCCCTTAGCCGCTTGGTCGTTTGTCCCTCAATTTGAAGAATTTTTCTTTTAGTCTCCAAATCCTTGACAAGATATCCGGGATGTGATACCCTATATTTAGCACATTAAGGAAGCCGCCTAGCGGGCTTTCCGATAGTTAGCGGACAGCTGGGTCCCTGCACAAGACGTTTCCCGGTCTTGCGAGGGAAAAACAGGGATCTTCCTGAAAGTGGATGTGTCCCGGCACTTCAGGGAGAATAATCGGGCACACTGAGATTGTACCCGGGTCGTGAAATATAAGCGACCCGGTTTTTTTATTTCTTTCAGCTTTCTGGCAGGGCTTTTTTATTTGTGATACGATAAAAACGACAAAAAACAGTCATGGAATCAATAGAATTTATAAAATCAAAAATAAGAGAAATTCCCGACTGGCCGCAGAGGGGAGTCAGCTTTAAAGACATCACGCCTCTGCTTCAGGATAAAAAGGCCTTTCGCCAAACAATTGATCTTTTGGCCGCGCCTTATTTGGGGAAAGAAATTGACAAAGTTGTGGGGATTGACGCCCGCGGTTTTATTTTGGCCGCGGCCTTGGCTTATAAATTGAAAACGGGTTTGGCGATTGTCAGAAAAAAAGGGAAATTGCCCGCCGAAACCATTTCCCAAAGTTATTCGCTGGAATATGCCAGTAATGTTTTGGAAATGCATGAAGACGCTATCTTGCCCGGAGAAAAAATTCTTTTGGTGGATGATGTTCTGGCGACCGGCGGGACAATGAAAGCGACTGTGGACTTGGTTGAAAAACTCAAAGGGAAGATCGTGGGAATTGATTTTTTGATTGAACTTAGATATCTTAAAGGAAGAAAAAATCTCAAAGGCCGTCAGATAAAGTCTTTGATAAAATATCATTCCGGACCAAAGGAGAACAAATTAAAAAAATTGGCGGAAATCGGCATTATCGGCGGCACCGGCTTTTATGATTTTTTTGGAAAAAACGCCCGAGAAATGGAAATTGAGACAAAATTCGGCCGGCCCAGCGATAAAATCACCGTGGGAAATATTTTTGGCAAAAGAATCGCTTTTTTACCGAGGCACGGGAAAAATCATCAGATTCCTCCCCATAAAATTCCCTATAAAGCCAATATCGCCGCCTTAAAGGAAATCGGGGTGGAAAGAATAATCGCTCCCGCGGCGGTCGGCTCTTTGAGGGAAAAGATTAGGCCCGGCGATTTCGTCTTTTGTGATCAATTCATTGACCGGACAAAAAAAAGAGAGGACACTTTTTTTGACGGGCCGAAAATCGCCCATCTGGAAATGGCTTATCCTTATTGCGAGGATTTGAGAAAAATCGCCGTTTCTCAAGCCAAAAAATTAAAATTAAGATTTCATTCCAAAGGAACCGCCGCGGTGGTTGAAGGACCAAGGTTTTCCAACGTGGCGGAAAGCGTGGCTTTCTCCAAAATGGGATGCGATCTGATTAATATGACCTTGTATCCGGAAGTGGTTTTGGCGGGGGAGCTAGGCCTTTGTTATTTGAATATTTCTTTGGTTACCGATTATGACGTGGGGATTTATTCCCGTTCAAAAACAGCGCCGGTTTCCATTGAACAGGTTTTGGCGAATTTCAAGAAAAACAATGAAAAACTTAAAAAACTAATTTCCGAGATTATCAAAAACTTGCCGACGAAGCGAACCTGCGATTGCCGCGCCAAAGCGGAGCGGGCGATAATGTAAAAATTTAAGCTAAAAAAATGCGGACTTCTTTTATTCTCACTTCCGCGACGGAACATTTGATGGAAAATCTCAAAAAAAAGGCGTCAAACAAGAACCTGGAATTTATCTTGCCGGAAAAAAATAAAGAAGGAGAAAGGTTTTTTCCCGACGGCGAGGTTTATGCCAGGATCTCGGGGGTGAAGAATTTGAAAAACAAAAGAGTGGTTGTTTTACATTCGGGTGCTCCTCGCCCCAACGACGGCCTGATGGAATTGAAACTGATCCTTCATATTTTAAAAGATTATGGAATAAAGCCGGAGTTGTTCTTCACTTATTTTCCTTACGGCCAGCAGGACCGGGCGTTCCAGCGAGGAGAGACCAACGCCGCCGAAAGCTTGATTAAGAAATTTTTCGGCTATTACGGGGTGAAAAAAATCTACGCGATTGACCCGCATTTTGGAAAAATGGCGTGGATGGAAAAATATCGTCTGGCCAGCGTTTCGGCAATTCCTTTTTTGATAAAAAAGGCTCAAGAAGACTTCAATCAAAATATTTTGTTCCTTTCGCCGGATAAGGGAGGAAAAAGAAGAACGGGCATCTCGGGCCTGAAGAAAAAAAGAATGGATTCTTTCAGGGTGGAATGTTTCTCGCCTAAAAAAGCCCTAAAAGGGGAAACAGTCGGAGTGATAGATGATCTTTTGGAAACCGGAGGCACTCTTTCAAAATTTCACGAAGCGGTGAAAAAATCCGGAGCTGATGAGGTCGTCGCTTTGATTACTCATGGACTGTTGGGCCCCGGCATTAAAAGGATAAAAGAGCGATTCTCAAAAATTTATTTGACCAATACGATAAACAGAAAAGAGGCAAATGTTGATATAAGCGAGTTGATTATTGACGCGGTGAATAAGTAAAATGGGAGATTCCTTGACAAAAGCAAGTAATTCTGATAGAGTTAAATCAGTTAAGAAGAGACCTAGTCGAGTTTCTAATTAAATATAAAAATAAACAGAAAACAAAACCGCATGAACGGAGTTATCAAAACGCTCACGGAAAGAGGATTTGGATTCATTTCTCGCGAAGGCGAAACAAAGGATCTTTTTTTTCATTCCAAGGAGCTCAAAGGTGTGGCTTTTGATGAATTGAAAGTCGGCGATGCCGTTACTTTTGAAGTCGTTGAGAGCGACAAGGGTCCGAACGCTGTAAACGTGTCTCGAGCCTAACTTTAACAAAAAGCGTCCCGCCAAAACGGGGCGTTTTTTTGTCCGGTCTTGTCCAAGAATTTAAAATATGGGAATAATATTATTTTTAGGTTTGATCGATTTGAACGCCGCCATCTTATTATTGGGAATGGCTTTTGGAAATGAAATTCCTTTAATCTTGATTATTTTTACTTCGGTCAGTTTATTTTTAAAAGCTTGTATCTGTTTGGCGGACATTGGAAGCGTCAGCGATTTGGCGGTGATGGTTTTATTCATCGTCAGTATTTTTACGGCCGTACCGGCTTGGATTTTAATAATCGGCGCGATTCTGATCGGAGTGAAGGGACTTCAAACTTTTGTTTAAAAAGAAGATATTATTGTTAAAAATTCGTGCATGTTAATTGACGACGTAAAAATTAAAGTGAAAGCCGGTCGGGGCGGGGACGGCGCGGTGGCTTTTAATAAAGCAAAGATGTCGCTGGGCCCGACGGGCGCCAAGGGGGGCAATGGCGGCAGTATTTGGTTTGAGGGCGTGTCGGATCTGGGCGCGCTCGCGCAATTTCGTTATAAAAAAGAACTGGCGGCGCCGGACGGCGAAAGAGGAAAAACCCAATTCAACGACGGGCAAAATGGCGACGATCTGACCTTAAAAGTGCCCGTCGGCACGGTGGTCCATAATTTATCTAGCGGCCAAAAAGACGAAATTGTTTCTATCGGCCAAAGGTTTTTAGCGGCCAGCGGCGGCCGGGGCGGGAAAGGAAATTTTAAATTCCGTTCGTCAACCAATACAAGTCCCATGGAATCTCAAGAGGGTTTGCCGGGGGAAGAAAACGAATTCAGGCTGGAACTCAAATTGATCGCCGATGTCGGTTTTATCGGTTTGCCGAATGTCGGCAAATCAAGCTTGTTGAACCGGCTGACCAATTCCAAAAGCAAAGTGGCCAATTACGCTTTCACCACTCTTGAGCCGAACCTCGGTGTTTATTATGAGTTGATCTTGGCCGATATCCCCGGGCTTATTGAGGGGGCTTCGGGCGGCAAGGGACTCGGTATTAAATTTCTGCGCCATATTGAGCGCACCAAAACGCTTTTCCACTTTATTTCCGCCGATTCAGCCGAAGTGGTTAAAGATTATCAGGTTGTTAGAAACGAGCTGGAATCTTATGATAAAGAATTATTAAATAAACCGGAATACGTTTTTTTGAGCAAAGCCGATCTGTTGGATAAAAACGAAGCGGATAAAAAGCTGGACGAATTAAAATCCGTCGGTCAGGAAGCGATGACGATTTCAATAATAGATGATATTAGCGTTAGTCGAGTTGAAAAGTTATTAAGAGAAATTATCAAGCAGAAATATTAGAAAGAATTAATTTTTTTTGTCGCGGTATAAAAAAGCGCCCCGCATCATTTTGCGGGGCGCGCGGTGGTTTCAAAGAACGCGGGAAATATTTAAGGAGCGGATTTGAAAACGAGATCGGAAAATCTTTTCGGATCAATCTGTTTGAATGATTCGGTTTCTTCGGCGACCGCCGCGTAGGCCCTTTCCACTTCGCTCATCTCGTCTCCCTGTCGGAATTTCTCTTTGCTTAATTCTTGCCACTTCCAGTCGCGCAGGCGCCAGCTGTCATTGTCAATGACATCGGCGATGAGGAGCTTTTGGGCGGAGCTGACGCCGAATTCCACCTTCATGTCAATCAGGCGGCATTTTTGCCGAAAGAAAGCTGTTTCCAGGATCAGAAAGACGGTGGAAAGAATTTCTGTCATCCGCGGAACGGCGTCGGTAAAGCCCGGTGGGAGAATATCGTCTCGCTGGACCATTCCGAGAAGCGCCATTTTTTCCACGGTTTCGTTAATGGGCTTTTTGGAGTGGAAAAGATTCCAGACAGATACGTGGGGTTCAAAAATCCAGGGATCTTCTTCGCCTTTCAGGGGATCCAGCCCCTGAATCAGAATTTCCCCGTCGGGCCGGACGAATTTCCCTCCGGTGGTTTTGAGAAAGAATTCAATCTTCGGTTTCTCAAATTTGAAAGGCGGAAGACCTTCGGCTGTTTGAAAGCCGGGACACCTTTTGAGGAAACTGCCCACGGCGAAACGTCGGGCCACGACTTCCAGCGGAATCATTTGGCAGGCCGGCGCCAGAAATTCGGTCTCGGAAAGCTGACGGTCAAAAGCCACCGGCGCGCCAAACCTTTTGAGAAGGTCAAACACGTTGCAGGCGGTCTGGGTGGCAAAAATGGCTTTCCGGCTGAATTCTTTGGTGAAAGCCGGGTCGTCAAACGCCGTGATGTCATTCCGGTTTTCAATGATAACGCTGCCGGGCATTCCGGGAATTTCCCAGATATTTTTGGTTTTGCCTCGGGCAAGCAGTTTACCGCGAGAAAGATTTCCGTTCATCACAAGCTCCTTTCGGTTGGGTTTTAATAAAGATCATCAGCTTGTTCGGCGTAGTGAAGAGATTTAATAAAGCTTTCGGCTTCGTCGGCAATTTCCAAGGCTTTTTCTTTGGCGTCGCCCAGGTACTTTTGGGGCTGGCCCAGAAGCCGCCAGACATCGGGCGGAACATTGCTTATCGCCCGAGCCAGTTTTTCATCCGATTGGGCCACAAACTCCGCGGCTTTTTTCAAAGAAATTTTACCGCGCTGGGCCATCGGAACGAGTTTTCGGTTGACGAACTCGTGACCGTCGCCTTCAAAACCGGCCATCTGCAGAGCGATATAAAGCGGTTCGGCCAGAATCACTTTGGCGCTGGTTTTGAAATTTCTGGCGCAGGCGCTGGAATCCACGGTCAGGCGTTTTAAGAAAGGTACGCCTGCTTTGTTTTTACGCAGCAAAGTATTCATCTGTTGTTGGAGATTGACGACGATTATCGGAAAATCGCGTATCACCGAGCTTCCGGTCAAATCCCTTTGGTGTTCGCTGGTTAAAGTGTCCAGCACTTTGCCGAATTCGCTTTTGGTGCGCAGCCACATGCCTTCCAGATTTTCAAAATTTATCGGGTTGCGCTTGTGCGCCATGGTGGAAGAACCGACTTGTTCTTCTTCAAAGGCTTCGGCTATTTCGCCGATTTCGTTGCGCATGAGATTCCGGCCGTCGCGGCCAAATTGGCCGAAAGTCGCGGACATCATGGTGCAGGAAAAAAGAAAATAAACCAGAGGCTCGGGCGGCAGAATTTGAGTGCTGATAGGCGCGGGCTTTAAACCTAGTTTTTTCAGCACGCGTTCTTCAAAAGTTTCCTCACCGACGTTGAATTTCATGGCTATTTGGGCGTTATGCGCCCCCACGGCTCCGGAAATCTTGCCGACCAGATTTTTTGAAGCGTCATCCATTTGTTGCCAGTTGTTGATGATGCGATTCAAAATCGTAGCGAGCCAGAAGCCGACGGTAATGGGCAGGGCGTGCCGGCCATGAGTCCGGCCGATTTGGATCTGACCGGCGAATCGGCGCGTCAATTCCGCCAGAATCAGCACGACTTCTTCCAGGGAAGGCTTGAGCGCTCTCTCATAAGCCTTTCTAAACTGCAGAATTCTGCCTGTATCCAGCGGGTCGTAGCTCGTTAAAGGAATATGAACCCATTGAGCCAACTCGGGCGCGTCTTTCTCAATCAAGATTTTCTGAATGATTCTGACGAGCGCCCGGATGTCGTGTTTGGTGATTTCCCGTTCAACTCTATCCACTTCGGTAGTGGCGATTGAAAGAAGTTCTTCGGTGATTTCGGGAGTGAGTTTTTTTATAACTCCTTCCGAAATTACACCGATTTCAGCCAAAGTGTATAAAGTGGCCAATTCCACTTCCACGGCTTCGCGATAAAGATTGTCATAGCCGAAGAAGGGTTGGAGTTTCTTGGGCTGATAGCGGGGGCTACCGGGCAGAATGACGTTTCTTTCTTCCATTATGGGTCTCCTTTGTGTTTTTAAATTGTAAAGGTGCGGGTTGATATTTAATCGTAAGAAAAAAGTGGAAAAAAAGCAAGATATGGGATATTATTAATATTATGGAAAAAACGGTCAAAAAATTTGATTTTCTCACGGAACACTGGTATTACAAATACCCGGAATTTTGGGAATTATTTAATGGTTTGGAAAAAGACGCCAAGATTGTTGACGCGGGTTGCGGCAAATCGGCTACGGCCAATAAATTGCTGGAGAGAGGATTTAAAAACATAATTTTGTTGGATATTGAGGACCAGCGAGTTTTTGAAGAAACGAAAAAATTGCCGTTTTTCAGAGCTGATTTGAATCGCGACCGATGGCCCTTTGACGATGGCTCAATTAATTGCGTGGTGGCGACGGAAATAATTGAACATCTGGAAAATCCCTGGTTTTTTACCAGAGAAATTCACCGGGTTTTGAAACCCGGCGGAAGATTGATTCTGTCCACCCCCAACACCTGGAATATCATGAGCCGGTTGCTTTTTTTGAAAAAAGGAATGTTGGAATGTTTCGGTCATAATTTTCCTCACCATCTTTGGTCGCCAAACAAAGAACTTTTTGAAATAGCCTTGAAAAATTTCCGGCTTTTAAAAAGATTCTATAATCAAAGAGAAAGGCTGTATTTTTTTGGATTATGCCTCAAAATAAAATTGCCACGAGATGAATTCTGGGGCATGCATACATGTTATCTATTTGAAAAATTGCCGAGATGAATTTATAATACCTAGAAAGGTCAATGGTTCAAAATAATAATTAAAATAAAAAAATGGAGAACAAAATGACTGGGATAGAGAATAAAGAGGAATTGACCATAAAGATTTATGGAGAAACATTCCAATCTTTTACGTGGCAATTGCAAAAATCCACCCACGAGGAATACCTGAGCTTAAAAGACAATATTAACAAATTAGTCGCATCAAAAGTTAAGCAGGAAATTCAAAACAGATAAAAAATTATGAAAAAGAAGAGAATAAAAATAAAAGACGGCGAGAAGCTTATTGACGTCAGTTGGTATTATTTCTATCCGGAATTTTGGGAGTTGTTTGATTCTTTGGATAAAGATGCCAAGATCCTTGACGTCGGTTGCGGTAAAGCCGCCGTCTCCAGCAAGTTAGTGGAGAAGGGATTTAAAAATCTAACCTTGATGGATATTGAAGACCTGTGGCTCTTTGAGAGGTCAAAACAACTGCCATTTATTCAGATCAATTTAAGCCACGACAAGCTTCCTTTCGCCGATAATTCAGTTGATTTTGTCATCGCGACGGAAGTGATGGAACATCTGGGAAACCCCTGGTATTTTGCCAAAGAAATTCATCGAGTTTTGAAACCGGAAGGGAAATTAATCTTATCTATGCCAAATCCTTGGAATATCGTCAGCCGATTGCTTTTCTTGAGAAGGGGCATGTTGGAATGTTATGGTTATCATCACCCCCAGCACGCCTGGGCGCCAAATAAAGAACTTTTTGAATTGGCCACTAAAGATTTTAGGCCGATCAAAAAATTCTATTACCAAAGAGAAAAATTATATTTTTTCGGAATATGCTTCAAGATAAAATTGCCGCGGACCGAATTTTGGGGTTCTCATGTTTGTAATTTTTTTGAAAAGCCGAAATAAGTTTTTGCGGCTTCGGGTTAAATATAAAAAGCGCCCCGCATTTTGCGGGGCGCTGGTTGGTTTTAAAGAGCGGAAGAAATATTTACAGAGCGAGCTTGAAAACGAGATTGGAAAACTTTTTCGGGTCAATCTGTTTGAATGATTTGGTCTCTTCAGCGACCGCCGCGTAGGCCTTTTTCACTTCGTTCATCCCATCTCCCCGCCGGAATTCCCCAGATGTTCTTGTTTTTGCCCTTGGCCAGCAATCCGCCGCGAGAAATGTTTTCGCTCATCACAGACTCCTTTTGTTGAGGCCTCCTTCTAAAATTTTTAAGTTGTTAAGGTGCGGGTTGATATCTAATCGTAAAAAAAATAGGAAAAAAGCAAGATATGTGTGATATGATTGTGATATAATAAATATATATAATTGGTTCGCCTGCCTGCCGGCAGGTTCGGTCAAAGAGAAAAAATGAATTTTTCTCTTTGACCTTACTGCCAATTATAAGCGAAGCTTGAAATCGGTTCGCTCGGTCAAAGAGAAAAAATGAATTTTTCTCTTTTCCCTTACTGCCAATTATAATTTTATTGAAGAATTAAAAAAATAGCTCGGTTTGAGGCCGAGCTATAAAGGTGGTGGAAAGGAAGAAGAAACTAGATTAGTAAGCTGTTAAGGATCGGCATAACTTGCTCTCTTGCTTTGGCGACAGAGCCGGTTATCTCTGAAACATTGGTTAAAACTCGGGGAACCCCAATGGTCATAATCACCTTTTTGGTTCGGTCGGGTTTTTCATGAACCCGCAGGGTGAAATGGTTTGCCGGTAACCTGATTCCCCAGCGCTTTTGAATTTCCGAACATTTTTCGGAAACTTCAGAGATGAGCTCCGAAGCAGCAGCTAATTGAGCATTCAATCCCATTTTTCCTCTCCTTTTTGAATTTGTTTATATTGATTTGTTATAGAAAAAAAGAACAACTGCTAAACAGTATAGCAAAATAAAATTATTAAGTCAAATTTGAACCTGTGGATTACTTAACTTTAGTGCAAAAATTCGTTGAGCGGGGAATTCTAAAAACCCCCGAAATTATTGAAGCGTTTAAAAAAATTAACCGGGCTGATTTTTTATTGCCTCATTTAAAAGAAGAAGCGGGCGGCGATTATGCCTTACCTCTGGGTTTTGGCCAGACGATTTCTCAGCCGCAAGTCGTGGCATTTATGCTGGAACTTTTGGCGCCCAAACCGGGCGATAAAATTTTGGATGTGGGCGCTGGGAGCGGCTGGACGAGCGCCTTATTAGCTGAAATCGTTGGCTTGCCTTGCCCAAGCTCTTTTCGGCGAAGCGTCGGAGAAAAAGGAAAAGTTTTGGCCGTGGAAAGAATTCCTGAACTTTGCGAATTTGGCAAAAAAAATATTTCAAAGTATAATTTTATTGAAAAAGGCAGAGTAGAATTTTTCTGCCGAGATGCCAGCGGGGGATTATTGAAAGAGGCGCCATTTGACAAGATTTTAGTTTCGGCCGCGGCCCAAGAGATTCCTTTGGTTTTGAGAGAACAATTAAAAATTGGTGGGCGTCTGGTTTTGCCCGTCAAAAACAGTATTTGGTTGGTGGTCAGAAAATCGGAACATGATTTTGAAGAAAAGGAATTTCCCGGTTTTGTTTTCGTGCCACTGTTATCTGATAAAAAATAAATGACTAATGGAAAATCCAGTTAGCGAAAATCAAATAATTCAGGCATTACCTAAAAATAACCAAGGCTTTGTTTTTTTTATTCTTTTATCGGCCTTGGCCGTTTTAATAATTTTAGCCGGCGCCTCTTACGCTTGCGTCCAGATATTCTTGTCGCCGGACCGCAAAAGCTACGACGCTTTTGAATTTGAGGTTAAAAAGGGGCAGGGGGTCAAAGAGATCGGTTGGGCGCTGAAAGAACAAAATTTGATCCGAAGCTCTTTTTGGTTTAAAACTTATGTTTGGCTCAAGGGCGAGGGTTCTTCGCTGAAAGCCGGCAAATATTCTTTGAGTCCGAGTTTTAACATTCCTTTGATTGTGGATGCTTTGAGCGGCGGCAAGGTCATTTTGAACGAGGCGCGGGTGACCCTGCCCGAAGGCATGAGCTTGGCGGAGATCAAAAATAAATTATTGGAAGCGGGCGTGCCAGCGGCAGCGCAAATCTCGGAAGAGAAGACCGGCGATTTTGCTCTCCAATACAAATTTTTGAACGAAGCGCCGGCGGAATCTTCCTTGGAAGGATTTTTATTTCCCGACACCTACCGTTTTAAAAAAGACGCGAAAACCGAAGAGATCGTGAAAAGATTTTTGGAAAATTTTGACCGGAAACTTTTGCCTGCCTGGCGTGAAGAGATCAGCCGTCAGAAAAGAACGCTTTACGAAATTTTGATCATGGCTTCAATAATTCAAAATGAGGCGGGCAGCGCGGAAGAAATGTCATTGATCGCCAGTGTTTTTTATAATCGTTTGAAGATCAATATGGCCCTGGAATCGGACGCCACGGTGAATTTTGCCACCGGCAAAAACAATCGCCAACCCCTGCTGGAAGATTTGAAAGTTAAATCGCCTTATAACACTTATTTGAACCGGGGTCTTCCGCCCGGTCCCATCGGCAATCCCGGGGAAGCGGCGATCAAAGCGGCCGTTTATCCCGCTTCTTCCAATTATTATTATTTTTTGCATCCCTTGAATTCTCCGGCGGTTTTTTCAAAAACCTTGGGAGAACATAATGCCAATCGGGAAAAATATTTGAAATAAGCGGGAAGCTTGACAAAGAGATAAGAACGAGTAAAATAGATATAACAATCAAATAAATGCCCAAGACAGTAGGTTCTGCTAATAAGTGGAATAAATCCTGCTCAGGCGGAAAATAGCTTATCGCAAATCGCGAATGGCTAATCGTTTTCTGCGCCTGGGGCGCAGTTTTTTATTTATAATTTTTATAATTTGTGTCATCCCGTATTTGATACGGGATCCAGGCGAATCTGGATTCCCGCTTTCGCTCGCCTCGCTGCCGCCCTTGGCGAGCCTCGCCTTCGGCGGGAAGCTTCGGCGAAGCGGGCGGGAATGACAATCTGACGGTATGCAGACCAAAAAACAAAAAGAAGGCATTGTTAAAGATTTGGCGGAAAAACTGCAAAAAATCAAAGCCGCGGTTTTTGCCGACTACACGGGTCTTTCGGTGGCTAAAATGACGGAGTTTCGGCGGAAATTAAAAGCGGAAAATTCCGAAATGAAAGTGGCCAAGAAAACCTTGATTGATCTGGCTTTAAAACAGGCGGATTTGCCGGTGGCGGAAACAAAAAAGATGTCGGGGCAAGTCGCCTTGATCATGGGTTATGATGACGAAATTTCGCCGGCGAAAGCTTCTTTCGCTTTCACGCGGGGAAACGAACATTTCAAGATCTTAGGCGGAATTTTGGAAAAAAGATTCATTGAAGCGGCCCAAGTTTTGAGCCTGGCCAAGATTCCCGGCCGGCAAGAACTTCTTGGAAAATTGGTCGGCTCCATCGCCGCGCCAATGTCGGGAATGGTGGAAGTTTTGCAGGGAAATTTAAGAGGATTGGTCAGAGTATTATCACAAATTAAAAAGTGACGCAAAGCGTCATCCTGAGGCGCAAAGCGCCGAAGGATCTCGTATAGATTACGGGATTGCTTCGTCGCTTCGCTCCTCGCAATGACAGCTTAAATAAAAATGTCAGAAGAAAAAAAAAATGTTGAGGTGCCTGCCAAATTCAAGGATTTGGTAAAACAGATAGAGGAGCTTTCGGTGCTTAATTTGGCCGAACTCGTCAAGATTTTAGAAGAAAAATTCGGCGTTTCGGCGGTCGCCCCGGTGGCGGTGATGGCCGGAGGCGCGGGCGCCGCTGAAGATGTCGTCGCAGTAGAAGAAAAAACAAGCTTCAATGTGGAGCTTAAATCAGCCGGCGACCAGAAGATCAACGTGATCAAGGTGGTTCGGGAGATCACGGGCCTGGGTTTGAAAGAAGCCAAAGATCTGGCGGATGGCGCTCCCAAGATCGTAAAAGAGAATGTTAAAAAAGAAGAAGCGCAAGAGATAAAACAAAAATTGGAAGCGGTTGGCGCGACGGTAGAAATTAAATAACGAAATGAAAAACCCCGCAGAACGCGGGGTTTTTCATTTGGGGCGATATTTTGTTATCTGAAAATTTCTTCCAGGCCGATGGGCGGCGTGATAAAATCGGAATTTGGTTTTTCCGGAGCCTCAATTTCTTCTTTGGCGATTTCAAGCATCAGAGCGCAAAGCAAGGGAAGCTTTTTTTGTTCTCTTAGAACTTTTTTGATCTGCTCGGAAATGGATTCAATCCGGGGCAAAGTCAGAATTTGTTTAAATCCCGATTCGTCAATGAAATTAAAAAATCCCGGCGTCAAAAAAAATAATTTATCGGTCGGTTCAATTTGGCCCGAGACTACGCTTTGAAAAGTTTTGGCGGGATGGGGTTTGTGCGGAGGGGGGACGGTTTTTTTGGTGATATCGGCCAAGTTGCCTTCGCGGCAAAGAAGGGCCTTGGTTTGGCCGGTTTGGGTGAGAAAAAGGTCTTTTTCTTTATTGATAACCGCGCAGAGGAAATGGAGCTTGCCGAGCCACCCTACATTTCCTTGGTCCGCGAATTCGCTCAAGGTTTGATTGGCTTTTTTGAGACTGGCTTCAAGAGAAGCAAGCGGCCCGCGATGGGGAGAGGAATAGTACTCGCGCTTGATCAAAGAACTTAAAAGATTTATAAGATGCGAAGAGTCTTTTCCGTCTTGAAGCTCGGCGACCAGATAGAGGTTTCCCAGCGCCGCTTCTTCAATATTCTCGGGTTCATAAATGAAAATTTCGCCGAGTCCTCCTTGGGCGTGCCGGCCGGATTTAATGAGAATTTCTTCGATTTTTATCATAAACCGATTATATCATTTTTTTCTGAAGTCAAAAAGATTTCAGATCCGGTCTTGCCTGAAAGCCTTTAATCTCTTAAGATGGAATAAGGAATAAACTAAAAGGCAAGGAGGGTGCTGGATCCCATATGTCAGAACAAATTCTGGAACATTTATTTGATTCGCCGGTCAAAGTGAGTCTTTTAAAACTTTTTTTGCGCAATCCCGACCGATTTTTTTCTTTAGCCGAGATCATTTCTAAAACTCAAGCCAGTTCAAGAATTGTGAAGCGGCAAGTGAAGAATCTTGAAAGCATCCATTTTTTGAAATTCAAAAAAATTAAAACCAACCGGCGAAAGAATATCAAGAGCGGAATTCATTTTTCCGTCAATCAAAAGTTCGCTTTTTTCAATGAATTGCGCACATTGGTCCTGAAGTCCAGTTCAGCTTCAAAAGGGAAAATGCTGAAAAAAATAGCGAAGTTGGGACGGATCAAGTTGGCTTTAATTTCCGGCATTTTGCTGGATTCGGAAGGCGGCGGTCGAGTGGACCTGTTTTTGGTCGGTGACGACATCAGAGAGAGAAACTTGAAAAAATTTTTGGGAGAAATGGAGGCGGAAATGGGGAAAGAGATCCAATATGCTTCCATGGAAACCAAGGAATTTGAATACCGCTACCACATGTTTGACCGGTTCGTGCACGATATTCTGGAAAAGCCCCATGAGAAGTTGATCAACAAAATTAGGTTTGTGGAATAAATAAGGGGGGGCGTTTAGCTCAGCTGGCTAGAGCGTTGCATTCACATTGCAAAGGCCGCTGGTTCGAGTCCAGCAACGCCCACAATTGACTGGTATTTGTATTTTGATACTCTTTTTTAAGCTCGTTGAGGCTCGAAGGGGGTTGGATGGAAAAAATGGTTATCGGCCTGCTGGGCAAACAGGGTAGTGGTAAGAATTCATTTACTGGGTGTTTGGCTAGAATTATCATGGGCAAATCTTTTGAACATGTTAAGTCAGGAGGAATTTTGGTAGAATTATTAAGAATATTAGGCCAATC
>ERZ1292629.2385-Hain-H43-01um-R1-2385-length-15954-cov-7_pt1 | contig 15954 bp, 24 predicted proteins | sample MGYA00564399_ERZ1292629 | MGnify/ENA primary metagenome ERZ1292629 (study PRJEB36523, sample SAMEA6512636) | groundwater metagenome | collected 2019-01-08 | study: AquaDiva: Metagenomics assemblies of 32 groundwater samples
AGGAAGATTTTCAATTTCTTTAATCTCATTTATAGTTCCTATGCTTATCTTCACAGGGCCAGAATAAGGAACATTTCCAACATTAGTTATAATCAGAGTTTGATTCTCCAATTCAAAAGAAGCATTCTCATATTCTTCTACTAAAAAACTTTTCACCATTTCCAGACCATCTAATTTAGCATCAATCCTCCACTCGCCTGGGGCATAATTATTTCCTATCAAGATGCTTTGGGCTTGTCCAGTTCTAACAACATTCTTATCAAGGACAAAATCGTTCGGACCATAAATAACTACTCCCACATCAGCCTCAACATTCTCATCAGCCTGATCACTTATTAGTACAGTATACTTCAATTCATTCGAAGGTTTTATGGCCTGAGTGTTTAAAGCTATTCCAATTTCTTTCATAATCTGTTTAACTTTTATTGTAGATTCCGCCGTACCTTGATTTATAATCTCATTTTTCTCATTTTTCTCATATGCTTTTGCCTGTATCTTATATGTGCCAGAAGATGCTTTTTGAGGGATAGTGAAATTAAAATTAAATTCCCCAGCATTAACAAGTCCTGAAACTTTAAAATCGATTTCTTCTACTTCAGCTTCCAAAAAGCCATTGAGAGGCTTGCCATTCACCTTCTTGGCTTTTCCTTTTACATTAACATTATCTCCTGGATTCAAAAGCAGATTACCCAGTTCAAATGTAACGTCCACATCATCAGAAATCTCAAACTTTTGACTTTTTGCTTCTTCATCTCCAAACCTAACATCAAGATAACAATCTCCTCGCGCATTCCCTATTAAACTCTGGCTTAATTTAGTAGTCAGAGGTATATCTTTCTGCACACCTGCTTCAACAAAATAAGGGCTCTTCAACAAATCAACTTCAGTGTTGGAACAAATTAAATCAGCATTCACAAATTCATTTCTCTCACTCTGAGACAATAAAACAATGCTAACATCAAACTTATCTCCAACATTATAAATAGGTTCAGTTTGTTTTATGAGAATTTCCGCACCAACGTTTCCTATAAGAAACATCAATAAAATAAATAATATAGCACCCTTTCCTCTTTTAATCATGTTTATCTGTGATTTTTTTAATATATAAATTTGTTGATTGCTCGAAACAATAGAATTTTACTTAACAACACAAGAATTATAAACAAAAGAGAATACAAAAAGGAAATGCAACTATCATTGAGCAATTTTCCAAAATGCAAAGACTGCGGTTCAGACATCGTTCCCCTGTATAAAAAAGAAAGAGATGAAGAAAGCAAAGCAGATGTTGAATCGATTTGGTGGAGATGTTCTTCTTGTGAGAGAGTTGTTGAATAGTTTTAAGATTCTATATTTTCTGCCTAATATCTTGAAAGGTTAAGAAGTTTACAAAAGATGAATTTTAATAGATTGATTATTCATTGTTAATATAACAATGGAAAAATTAAAAAAATTATTTTTGATTATTTTAGCCATACTAGCATTAAGTATTATAATTGGGACAATAATTTTTTTAATTTTTGGTTTTAAAATATATGGTCTAAATAAATTATGTTCATCAATAGGAGGAATATGGTGCTACTGGCCTTTATGGTTTGGAGTTTTTACTCTAATAATCTCCATACTAGCAATTATCCTAATTGTATTGACAATTCTTTTTGCTGTCAAAAATTTGCAAAACAAACCAATATTTAAATATCTGAAAATCAATTAATGCTATGAATAAAGAGGAATTTTCTCTAAATCCTTGGGAGGTTGTTGGAGAAGTCAATTACGAAAGATTGGTAAAAGAGTTTGGGATAAAACTTCTTGCATCTAAACTCCCTAAACAATTCCAAGACAACTTGCTTTTCAGAAGGGGAATAATATTCGCACACAGAGATTTTGAAAGAATACTTGAATGTGTTGAAAAAAAGAAGAAATTTGTAATGCTTACAGGCTTAATGCCAACCGGAAGATTCCATATAGGACACGCAATAATTGCAAAACAAATGATTTTCTATCAGAGTTTAGGAGCTAAAGTTTACATAGCAGTTGCTGACATAGAAGCCTACAATGCACGATCCCAATCTTTAGAAGAAAGCAAAAAAATAGCATTTGAGGAATACATCTCAAATTATCTAGCTTTAGGATTAAAAAAAGAAAACTGCGAAATTTACTTTCAAAGTAATAGATCAAAAAACTCAGAAAAGTCAAATGCCTATTACAGATTGCAAAATCTATTAGCAAGACATGCAACTTTCAACGAGTTCAAAGCAGTTTACGGAGAAATTTCTCCAGGCAAAATGATTTCTTCCTTATTACAAGCATCAGATATTCTACATTCACAATTAAAAGAATTTGAAGGGAAAATTCCAGTAGTTGTTCCGGTAGGAATAGATCAGGATCCACACTTAAGACTTGCTCGTGATCTTTCCCAAAGAATAAAGGATTTCGATTTTATTCAAGTGAGTTCAACATACAATAAATTTATTCCAGGATTAAAAGGAGGAAAAATGTCTTCTTCCGACCCAACTTCATTTATCTCTCTAGCTGATTCTTCAAAAGAAGTCGAGACAAAGATAAAGAAATATGCTTTCTCAGGAGGAAGAGATACATTAGAGGAACACAGAAAACTCGGAGGAAATCCAGACATAGATGTTTCATTCCAGTATCTTCGTTTCCTTTTCGAAGAAGATGATAAAGTTCTGCAAAAGATTTACAACGATTACAAATCTGGAAAGATGCTCACATCTGAACTAAAAGGCATAGCAATCGAAAAAATAAATTTCTTTTTGAAAGAGCATCAGAAAAAGAAAGAGCAAGCAAGATCAAAAATTAAGGATTTTATCTAGTCCATCTAGCTCTAAATCCTCTAACATCTACATGGATAAACTTCTGTCTAGAATAGTATCCTAAACCGCCATTTGCAAATTGTTCATCTGCAAGCCTGTATAATTCTTTCAAACTTTTTCCATTTGAAGGAGTTATGTCAACAGCCTGTCCAGATTTGTGTCTGCTGTCCAATTCACCACCACATTTAGCATTATAAGTCAAATTTCTAAAAGGGCATATGACCGTTAAAGAACTCCCAAAAGTGTCTCTTAGTTTTTGCATATCGTCTACAATTTTTGGATCCATTCTTATAAATCGATGGTATGTGTTTTTATTAACGTGGCTAACAGGTATTAGTTTTCCCTTATTATATCCTGGATTTCTAATAATTGCGAACTCTCCAAGTGTAAAACTATCAGAAACTTTTTCACTTAATCTTTCCTCAGGTACATAAACCAATTTACTTCTAGTTTTGTTAGGATCCATATATTCTTGTGGAATTCCAGCATCTTCAGGTTGAACAACTTCAAGTTCAAGTCTTCCAACTTTTAAAGTTCTTTTTTGTTTAGTCCCAGCTTCAGCTACATTCATCAAATATGGAGCAATTAAAGTTCCAAAGAATATTTTCAGCGCGTCCCTTCTATCAATTAAATTATTCATAAAAGCCCGCAACAAAAACAATATTTAAACCTTTCTATAGTGTAACTATTGTATAGTTATTACTATTTGGGTTAAATACCTCGCAGCTTGGTGTGATTTGGATAAAGAATTTTTAGGCAATCTCTTTATTAAATAATTAAAAGTATAAAATTACTTTCTCGGCGCTAAGAAATAAGCATGGCCGGCAAAAACTCTTCCCGTCTTTATACATTTCCAAATTCCAGAAGAGAGTCTTTTTGCTTTCCCAGTTGGGTGAAACGGAGAAGGTTGAAGTCTTCTTTGTTGAGCCTCGACAGCATTAAATCTATCCCTAACATTTTTCCCATATCCTGCTCCAAATCTTCCAGCAGCCTTTATTTTTTTCTTCTTCGCTCCCATAAACAAACCTATTTCATATGCTTTTTAAATTATTCTATATGGGGCTACCCGGATTTGAACCGGGGTCACGAGCTCCCAAAGCTCGGATCATAACCAAGCTAGACCATAGCCCCTCACGAAAACTTATAAAAAAGAGTATAAAAACCTTCCCCGTCAAACTAAGAAAATATTCCAGATATAAACTTGACGATATCAGCTATAACAAAACCAATTAAACCAAGCGTAAGAAGACCCAAAGCAGAAACCTTCGAGACAGTTTTAAACTCTTCAGCACTAGGTTTCTTCAAAATATGCCATACTCTCTTACACTGCAATACAAAAGACTTGAATCTCATTAAATATTCCATTACTTAGATAAAAAAGGAGGTTTTATAAAAGTTTGTTTCTTTAGCCTAAAATGAGTTTAAAAGATGGGGAAGAAAGACTTATTGAAGAATTGAGAGAACATTTTGGAAGGGTTAGTACTCAAGATGTTTTAGAAAAAGCAGATGAGTTATTAAGCTTTGCAAGAAGTGTTGAAGGTCATGATTTTTTTAGAGGTTATAATTCTCTTGAAAGTTTAATATCAGAGGAAAATGGTTGGTTTTTATAAATTATTTTCAGATCGAGCTATTGAGAATCCAGAAGAAAGAAAATTATACAGCGGAATTTTGATATATTCTATTGAAGCATCAAAAAATATAGTAGAAAGAGAAAAGTACCAAGAATATATGAAAGAAATAAATAATTAATTTTTCAGATTTTTTTCATCGTTTTAACTAAAGCCTACTCTTCTTCCTTAACAAACTTAATACCTAATTCATCTTCCAAAGAAGAATCAGTCTTGTTTGCAAAGTCTGTAGAACCAAGGATTTGAGAACTTTTTACTCCCGTAACAATAAGTAAAACCTTAATAGATTTCTCCATGTCTGCAGAAATCTGCGCTCCAGAAATTATCTTCGCATCAGGTGCAATTCTTCCTCCAATAACTTCCATGACTTTTTTATATTCATCTAAGGACATATCACTTCCACCAACGATATTAACTAAAGCTCCAGTCGCTCCAGATATATCAACATCAAGCAAAGGATTGTTTATTGCTCTTTCAACAGCTTCCAGTGCTCTATTCTGAGAGTTAGACTCACCTATTCCTATTAATGAAACTCCTCCATTAAGCATTACAGCCTTAACATCAGCAAAATCTAAATTAACAAGTCCAGCTTTAGTTATTAATTCAGTTATTCCTTTGACGCTATTAGTTAAAATTTCATCTGCAACTTTGAAAGCAGTATGGATGGGCAATTCAGGGGCTATTTCCAAAAGTTTATCATTAGGAATTACAATCAAAGTATCAGCAACAGAAGCCAACTTCTCCAATCCATGTTGTGCGTTCTCAATCCTTTTTTGTCCTTCAACAGTAAAAGGAAGCGTCACAACCCCTATAGTCAAAGCTCCGGCCTTTTTTGCAATTTCAGCTACAACAGGGGCAGAACCAGTTCCTGTCCCACCACCTAAACCGCAGGTGATAAAAACCAAATCAGCATTTCCAATCTTTCCTTTAATTTCCTTCTCTGATTCCTTAGCCGCCTGTTCTCCTATTCTTGGATTGCTTCCAGCTCCCAAACCTCCAGTTAGCTCTTTTCCAATTAAGATTTTAGTATCAACATTAGTATAAAGAAGATCTTGTGCATCAGTATTTATGGCAATGATTTCACATCCCTTTATACCAATCTCTTTCATTCTTGAAACAGAATTGCCTCCACCTCCTCCACATCCGATAACTTTAACTTTTGCAGATTGTTGTTGCAACAAAGATTCAAGTTCTTCATCTATCGATTGGGATTTGGAAGCCTCTTTTTCGTAATATGTTACAGGCATTAAATAGCCACGTTTTAGCAATTTATAAACATTATCGCATTAAGATCAATGTTTATGTTCGTGTTCTTTCCCATGTTCATGGTTATATTTTTCTTCCTTTTTTTCTTCAAAAGTCAGATCTTTACCAACCAATTCTTTAAATTTTATTTTGTGCAAATCAATAAGCTTTTCAAGATTTTTAGGCAACTTAACAACTATCTCTTTTTCCCTAGACTCTGTATCAGGAGAAACTCCTAGAAAAAACTTAAAATATGCTTCAGCCTTTTCTTTATCATCTTCAACTTTTCTTACTATTTTTATTTTATATTTAAGATCTTTTCCCGCCAAAGGGTTATTTAAATCAGCAACAACTCTAGCGCCAGAAATCGCAATTACCTTGGCTAAATATTGATCCAATGCAAGAACCATACCTACTCTAGGCATAACTTCTTTTCCTTTGAAAGCGCTTAAAGGAATAGTTTTTATCAACTCTCTTTTTCTTTCACCAAAACCTTCTTTGAAAGGCACAATTATTTCATATTCTTTTCCTATTTCTTTTCCTTCAAGATTTTTATCAAGTCCAGGAACAACCATTCCCTCTCCAACAACAATCACGCTCTTTTCAGCTTTAGCATTTTCATGAAGTTTTTTCACATCTTCTTCAATATTAGAATCAAAAACTTCACCGTTTGCATAGCCTGTATACTTAATTTCAATAAAATTTTTTTTCTTAGCGGTCTCAATTTGCATGAATTCTGTTAATTAGTAAGTTTTATAAACATTTCTTGTGAAGGAGAAACATGGTTTTAAGAATAATCGATGCAACGTCGGCCAAACCAGGTACAATAATTCTCTCTGATGGAGAACCGTATTCGGTTAGATCAAACGATATAAGCAAGACAGGAAAACACGGAGCCAGCAAATGTAGAATTGAGGCAACCGGAGTTTTCAGCGGAAAAAAGAAAATAATCACAGTTCCAGGTGGAGAAAGATTTGACGTTCCAAATGTAGAGAAAAGAAGAGCTCAGGTTTTAAGCGTGTCAGAAACAGCAGCTTCAATAATGGATCTTGAGAATTATGAAACAATTGACGTTCCATTTATGACTGAACTCAAAGACCAGATAGAAGTTGAGAAGCAAGTAGAATATTGGGACATCGAAGGTAAAAAAGTTATAATGAGGGTATACTAAATATGGGAACAAAATTACCAGCAGCACAGAAGAGAATGTTTGCAGACGTTTTCGTTTGTAGAAACTGTTCAAAGAAGATAAGATCACAAGCAGTAAGAATAATCGCAGGTAAAGTTAAGTGCGTCAGATGTAATAGTCGGTCTTTTAGACCAATTAGAAAAAAGAAATAAGGTGAAATGGAATTCCAAAACTACGATTTAGCGTTTTTAACAGCTTTTATTATATTCGTAATTGTGTTTCTTTCAACGAGAAAACACAATTTAAGCAGACAAGGAATTTTATTTTTGTATAGGACACAATTTGGAATAAAGTTTATAGATAAATTCGCAGAAAAATACAAAAAAATTTTAAGACCATTGCAGTATGTTGTTATTCTATCTGGCTTCTGTCTTATGTTTGGTGGAATTTATTTTTTTATTCAATCAACTTATCTTTATTTGAAATTACCTATAGCTTCTGTCATTAGAGCGCCGCCTATTGCTCCCTTGATCCCATACTTTCCCAAAATTTTTGGCTTAGAATCCTTTTTCCCTCCATTGTATTTCACTTACTTTTTAATAGCCTTAGCAATAGTGGGAATAACCCACGAGTTTTCTCATGGAATTTTTGCTAGGCTTCACAAATTAAAGATAAAATCTACTGGTTTTGCCTTTTTGGGGCCTATATTGGGCGCTTTTGTAGAACCAGATGAAAAACAATTAGAAAAAACAAAAAAATTGCCGCACATGTCAATTTTAGCAGCCGGAACTTTTGCGAATCTTTTAATGACAATACTTTTTGGAGCAATTATAATTTTATTCTTCAAATTTTCCTTCATGCCTGCAGGAGTAAACTTCAACAGTTATGCGGTAACACCAATAGATCTGGGCGAAGCAAAAATAATCTGGAATAGTTCTTACGAAAAATTTGCAAAGTTAGAATTTAATGGTAAAAATTATTTCGTGGATTCCAGTTCGTTAGAAAATTCAATAAAAAATAAACTTCCATTGATATATGCTTACGATGATTCTCCTGCGTTTAAATCAAATCTCAAAGGTCCAATAATGGAAATAGATGGGGAAAAAATACAAAGCAAGGAAGACTTACAAAGAATATTATTGGCTCACAAACCTAATGATAAAATAAGAATAAAAACAGCCGTTACAAATCCTGGAACAGAAGTAGTAAATGAAATAAAAACTTATGATATAGAATTAGGGGAAAGAGAAGGTAAAGCATTTTTAGGAGTAGGTTTTATAGATGGTCAAAGCAGAGGATTTATTGGAAAAGTATATACCCTCACACTTGCAAAAGTGAAAAAACCTGGTATCTTTTATTCTTCTTCAATTGGAGAATTTGGTTGGTTCATTTATTATCTGTTATGGTGGATTGTTGTAATCAATTTTCTAGTAGCTTTGTTTAACATGCTTCCTTTAGGGATTCTAGACGGAGGGAAATTCTTCTATCTTACTGTTTTAGGCATAACAAAGAAAGAGAAAATAGCCTCCAGAGCTTATTCATTTGCGACATGGTTTATGCTGGCTCTTTTAGTTATTCTTATGTTGAAATGGGCTTTTTCTTTTTTCTAATATTGTTTTAACCAAGTCTGCATAATTATAACTCAATCCCAAACGCAGATATTTTAAAATGTAATTAACAAGATTTCAATTTGTAAATTCTATTCCATTTTTTGTGAAAACCACAAACCTCACACCAACGGGGATTGAAAGTAAAGCAGAAATAAGAGCCATATGTTCCTTCCCAGTCCCAGAAGCTATAGATAAAGAAACTTCAAACTCCTTAGATATTTCTTCCTTTAATTTTTCCTTCATATCATCCTTTAAGGAAAGTAAGTCTTTTGAAGAGTCTATCTCAATTATTTTACATTTTTCATTCTGAGGAAAACTATCAGCCTTTTTATTTTTCAAAAGAACAATTTTTTCAGCATCTGTTCTATTCAATAAAGCAGTTACCTGCCCATAACTTTCTTTGTCTTCACCAATTAAAACCACCAAATTCATAGAGAAAAAAGAAACATTAGATTTATAATAATTGCTGTTCTCCAAAGCGAATGGTGAAAGATCTTCCTTTAATGGAAATAACTCTAAGAAGGTACGAAAAACCTTATGATTCTTCGAAAAGAGATTTGGTAAGGAAAGTGTGTTTAAGTCTTGGTTTGCTGCAGCCAGGAGATTCAAGAGACATAATAGTGGATTTGTTCCTTATTCTAGAAGACTCTAGAAAACAATCTGTCTGGCTTTCTTCTTTTGAGATAAGAGACAAAATAGAAGAATTAAGAAAACAAAATTCTTTAGACAATAAAGGATTAGCGGAGTCAAATATAAGAAGACAGCTTAAAAGATTGCGAGACATAATGTTTGTTGATAAAAAAGAAAATAAATACCGTTTGTCAGAATTTGCCCCACTACCTGAAATTTTCAAAAATAAAGTAGAGGCTTTTATTGTCCCGCAGACGATCGAGAGAATAAAAGAATACTTAGAAAGATTATAAAACAAAGTTTTTTAAATTAGATTTTATTAGATAACATATGCAATCTAAGACGGGATCAATTTTACTCTTAATAAGTGGGATTCTTAATTTAGTCGGCACTTTGTTTTTGTTAGTTTTTTTCTTTCTTTTTGCTATAGTCTCTGAGGACAGAGGCCCAATAGGATTTTACATTGTTCTCTTTACAATCCTTACAATACTCTGCTTAGCTTCAGGTCTGCTAAAATTATATTCTGCGCACTTAATGAAAGATTCAAAGAGAGTAAAGAATGGCGGAATTTTAGGTCTAGTTCTTGGAATCTTAACATTTGATGTTTTGGCAATAATCGGCGGAATCCTAGGAATCATAGACAGCGGTAAATAGTCTCTTCTTAATAATTAACATAGGTTTGATAATCTTCTCCAGTCAATCTTTCTGAATCAGCAGTTCTCTTATTTAGTTCATCCCATCCCAATCTTCTCATTTCGCTATCAACAGCATCCAAGAAACTTCTTCGTTCTCCTTCACTAATAGGTTCAGGATAAAAAACTCTTGCACCAATGATATCAGTCAAGTTTACACATTCAGTCATTCCACAATAAGCTATCAATTGCTTTTATAATTATCTTTCTAACATAATAAATAATGTAACTTATAAGTAGTTATAAGTAGAAAGGTTTAAATTCCTTTCAAATATAAAAAATTATGGGAATTATCAGATCATTTAAAGAAAGAAGAGAAACAAAGAGACAGAGTCAAGAAGAAGCCCTTAAAGAAAGTTTGTTAAGATTGTGGAGTAAAACACAAAATTATCTATCCAACGGTGTTACAATTCATTTTTCTTCTCCAGAACCGTGCGCAGAATGTTCCATGTTTGATCCAAAACAGCCTTACCCAATACAGAACTTATTTGACTTAGCAAAAAATTTATCAAGAACATATAGCGTTGAAGATATAAATTCTCTTCAAGATGAACGTGGAAATTTAGAAAAAGTTTTAGGAAAGTTAGAACATTCTTATAGAACAGGAATGGAAGAAGGTAGACCTTCTGACATTTATCGAGCTAAACCTCTTCAACTCCTAAGGGTAAAAATTATGTTGGGCACTTTAAGAAATAAAAAATTTGTTAATCGAGTAGGAGAATTAATAGATGAAAATACGTTAGTAGGGGAAGCAGAGGAAGTTGGAGGTTATCTTAGATTTGTCGAGGGTTTTTTAGATTTAGTAAAAGTTTCTTCAATCCACAACAAGGTAAAAGCTTATTCTTGGAGAAGAGGGCATTTTGTTCATATACCTCACTTAGCCAGATTTCATCTTCACGCAACTTCTGAAGACTGCAGTAAATATGCTGGTCCTTCTGGGTCTGAATATCTTACAGGTTCTTTTGATTTTCCAGAAGAAGGTTTTTTCGAAAATCCTTCTGATCTTTTAACTTCCAGACGTGAGTCTGAGCTGACAGGTGAATCGCATGACGTAGTTATAACAAAATTAAAAGGACGTAAATTCAATGTAGATTATTACGGAACTCAAATGGGGCATTACAATCCACATTTGAGTATTATAGATTTAGGAAATTATAAATATTGAAAAAGAAAACCTTTAAATAGACAAATTTACAATATTTTAGATCTACTTCTTTAGATCAAGAGGTAGCGGAGCCTAAGCAAGATGATATTTATCATAAAAGTAACGACGAATAAAGAAGAAAAAGCTATAGAAATGATAGCACAGAGAGCAAGAAAGAAATCTCTAAATGTTTTCTCCTTGGTTAAACCTCATGGTCTTAAAGGGTACGTTATTCTTGAAGCACTTGACAGAGATTCAGCTGAAGAAGCAGCATTTAATTTACCATATGTAAAAGGCATTATAGGAAAAACTCTAGAATATGCTGAAATACAAAGCATGTTAGAACCTAAGATTGAAGAAATAAATATCGAAGTAGGAGATATCGTCGAGATCATAGGACAAACCTTCAAAGGAGAAAGAGCAAAAGTAACTCGTTTAGATAAACAGAAGGGAGAAGCTGTAGTTTCCTTGCTTGGAGCTTCAGTACCTATCCCAGTTACTGTAAAGATAGATAACGTAAAGGTTATAAGGCGTGAAAAAGAAGAAAAAGAGGCTGAAGAGCAACAAAATACGGAGAACGAAGATGAAAGTGAAATTTATAGTTGATGGCGGTTCTATGAAACCAGGTCCAGCAGTAGCTCAACAGCTAGGTCCAATGGGGATTAATTTAAGTAAACTTATAGAGGATGTAAATAAAAAAACAGAGGGTTTCAGAGGAGTTAAAGTTCCTATAGAAATAGACGTTGATTCTAAAACTAAAACTTACAAAATAGAAGTATTTTCTCCACCTGTTGCTGAAATGATAAAGAAAGAATTAGGTTTAGAAAAAGGCTCAGGAGAACCTAATAGGGTAAGAATTGCTAATTCTTCAATAGAAACTTTAATAGGTGTAGCTAAAGCAAAACAATCTTCATTACCTACAAGAACATTGAAGGCAGCACTTAAATTAGTAGTTGGTACCTGCGTTTCAATGGGTGTTTTAGTAGAAAGCAAAACTCCTCAGGAAATAGAAATAGAAATAGATTCTGGAGTATATGACTCAGAAATTAACGAAGAAAGAACTCAACCTTCTCTTGAAAAGAAAAAAGTTCTTGATGAATATTTCGCAAAAATCAAATCAGAACAAGAAAAGAAGAAGAAAGCTGCTGAAGAAGCCAAAGCCGCTGAAGAAGCTGCCAAAGCTGCAGAAGCAACAGTTGCAGGAACAACAGCTCCAGGAGCAACGCCTGTCGCAGGAGCTCCAGCCGCAGGAACCGCGGCTCCAGATGCTAAGAAAGAAGCAGGTAAAAAAGAACCTGCAAAGAAAGAGCCTGCTAAAAAAGACGCCAAGAAGAAATAATTAGTATCGCAATTTTCTTTTAAAATTAATTAAAAATATAATTTATTTTTTTATGTCTACTATGGTACCAGTTATTAAATAAGGTCTTGCAGATTCATCTTCAGCCTCAAGCTTAGCAACAAGTTTTGATCCTACTCTTGGTTTAGGTCCTAGATGTTTTGACAAATCACTAATCTTAACAATAAATCCTTCTTCATCTTTCTCAACGTTTGCTTTGCTAGGGTCGTAGAAACCAAGAACTTTGTATTCTCTAGTCTCTCCATCTAAACTAGAACTAACGTATCTGTTTCCATCCCTTTCAACTAGTTCATAATTGGTTCCGCTTCTAGTAGTCAATGTGACCATTAAAATTCCTCAAATCTTTACTATTTAAGAATTATTGTGATTTTTTGTTTTCAATCTTTAAAAATTTTAATGCAAAAATCTATATATTATTTTATCTTAAAGATACAAGAAATAAATTCAGGTGAAGGAAAATATAGATTAAGATGGCAGACTATAGAAAAATTTGGAGGTTTAATTTAGCAGGTTTATTCTTGGTGTTTTTCTTCTCTTTTGTGTGGGTGAAGTTTATCCATGATGCTTACACATTCAAGGAATTTCTTGGAATGTCTTATTTCATAGGAAGAGAAACTTTCTTTGTTCTCGTTCTCTCAATAGCTGGTAGTTTAATAGCCACAACAATACATTTAGAGATAAAACAGAAAAAATACGAAGGAAATCTTTTTCTTGATAGTCTAACTTTTCTAATTTTTTCTTATGTGGTGGTTTGGATAATCTGCTTAACTTGTTGGGTCTTGTTAGATTTAATCTTTTGACTTTTTTACAAACCCCTCAAAACAAAAACCTTTAAAAAGCTTCAATCCAACTAAAAATATCGTTAAACTACATCCCTCAAACATATCTAGGGTTAGAGGTCATAGTGTAGGAGATAAAAATGAAGATTCAAGAAGCACTAAAAGAATTAAGAAGCTTAGAGAAGAAAAAGTTTGATCAAAGCATAGATTTAATTGTAAATCTTAAAAAAATAGATCCAAAGAGAGACCAAGTAAACACAGTAGTTACTCTTCCTCATAAATTCAAAGAAAAAAAAGTTTGCGGTTTTCTTACAAAGAAATCAACTCTTGTTGAAACAATCACAGAGCCTGAATTTCAAAGATATAAAGATAAAAAAGAATTGAAAAATCTAGTAAAGAGATACGACTATTTTATTGCAAGCGCTCCATTAATGGGAAAGGTTGCAACTGTTTTTGGTAAAATTCTAGGACCAGCAGGAAAAATGCCGTCTCCTCAATTAGGAGTTATTATGCACGAGGATGATAAAAACATAAAGGAAAGTTTAGACAAAATATCAAAATCTCTTAAGATAAGATTAAAGGAAGCAAGTTTGAAATTAATAGTAGGAAAAGAAACATCAAAAGACGCAGATATAGAAGAAAATATCTTGGCTGTCTATAAAGCAATAGAAAACGCTTTGCCTAAGAAAAGAGAAAATGTAAGAAATGTAATGATAAAGCTCACGATGAGTAAACCGATAAAGATCGAGGTAATATAATGAAAAAACAATCTCCAAAAGAAAGAATAAAGCCCGTTCCAGAATTTAAAAAGGCGCAGGTAGATGAAATATTAAAAAAGTTAAAACATAGCAGAACTATTTTAGTGGCTTCAACAAAAGGTCTTCCAGCTTCACAGTTTCAAAAAATTAAGAGTGATTTAAGAGGTCGTGCTGATATTATGGTAATTAAAAAATCAATTCTTTTAAGAGCAATAACTTTATCAGAGAAAGGCATGTTGCAGCAATTCAAGGAAAAAGTTAAATCAGATTGCGCTTTAATATTCTCAGATATAGACACTTTCGAATTATCTGCATTGCTTACGGAAAGTCAAAGTTCTACAAAAGCTAAAGCAGGAGATATTGCTCCTGAAGATATCAATGTTGAATCTGGCCCTACAGAGTTGATTCCAGGTCCAGCAATTTCAGAATTATCCTCTGTTGGTTTGAAAGTAGCGGTTGAAGGAGGGAAATTAGCTGTTAAAATTGGTGCAACTATAGTAAAGAAAGGTGAAGCAATAAAAGAGAACGTAGCAAGCGTCATGAGTAAATTAAAAATAAATCCTATGAAAGTCGGTTTCATTCCATTATTTTCCTACGATTCAAAATCTGACATGGTTTATGAAGAAATAAAGATAGATAAGAAAGGAGTATTTGATGAACTTAAACACTCAATTTCAAAATCTCTCGGTTTCGCAATACATCTAGGTTATGCAACAAAAGAAACAATCTCATTTTTAATTTCCAAAGCATCGATGCATGAGAAGGTCTTGGAGAGTAAAATAAATGCCTCTGGAGGAAGTGAAAATGCTTCAAGTTGAAGAACAAGATTTAGATGAAGAAACTTTAGAATTAAGAAGTAGAGCGTTAGATAGAAACATAAGGGATGGACATTTCAATGAGTTGAGTCCAAAACAAATGGGTGAAATGATAGACCTTGGATTAGCAATAGATTTTAGTGCAATTGGTGTGGACATGGACTATTTCAGCAGACAAGTTGAAAGTATTCAACGCCAAGCAGATAAAGGAGACTTATTTCAAGCACGAAGAGAGTTGGACAGATTTTATAGAACGCTATGTGGTGGATATGAGGCAATTAAATCAACGCTTAGAACCCAAGGTTTAAGAGTAGATAGAGGGTTACAAGTTGTCCCGCATCTAATGGTTGAACTATTGGACGCAACATCATCTACAGGTCAGGCTTTATCAAATCGCTTTTATGTTCACCATTACGATGAAAGGAGGACAAAATAAATGGAATATATATACGCAGCTTTGCTTTTGCATAAGTTAGGGCATCCTGTAAATGAAGACAGCCTAAAGAAAGTTATCTCAGCAACAGGAACACATCCAGACGAATCTAAAATAAAAGTTTTAGTAGCAAGTCTACACGGTGTTGATATCTCTAAAGAACTTGAAAACGCAAGTATCATGGCTTCAGCTCCTGCAGCTGCTCCAGCAGACGCAAAGAAAGTTGAGAAGAAAGAAGAAGAAAAGCCAAGTGAAAGCGCGGCAGGTCTTAGTGCTCTTTTCGGATAAATTTATTTTTTTATTGTCAAATTGGGTTCAATACACCACAGCAGAGCTGTGCCGTCAATTTGGCAATTAGAAATTTCCATCTAGAAACCGAGCGTAATACTCCATCAGCTTGCTGTGGGGATAGCGAAGGTTTAGGAAATTTCTTTATTGTTCGAACTGAGTTTAACACTCTGCAGCTTGTTTCGACAGTCTCAGTTTGAGGCTTAAAAATGCCCCACAGCTTGCTGTGTTTAGGATTTTTATTTTTAATCCCTAAAGACTTTTGTAATCTTATTAATAGAACAAACAGTCAGTAAAATAGCAAATTCTAAAGCTTTATAAGTCATTATTAATTTTGTTCCATATGCCAAGGTGGCTGAGTGGTCCAAAGCGTCGGTCTTGAAAACCGATTCCCTCTGGGAGCACAGGTTCGAATCCTGTCCTTGGCGTTCATGTTTTACAGGATTCACCTGTAAGGTTAGAATCACTTTCATTCGTGAGAATGGAAGTTGCCGGGAAACCAAGTTTCACGTGTATTGTCGTCAGCGTTCAGATAAGTAGTATTCAAATTGTAAAGGTTTGAGTAGGATAATCAAAATTGTAAAAACAAGAAATGATGAAATTTATGAGGCAGGT
>ERZ1292629.2388-Hain-H43-01um-R1-2388-length-15942-cov-6_pt1 | contig 15942 bp, 11 predicted proteins | sample MGYA00564399_ERZ1292629 | MGnify/ENA primary metagenome ERZ1292629 (study PRJEB36523, sample SAMEA6512636) | groundwater metagenome | collected 2019-01-08 | study: AquaDiva: Metagenomics assemblies of 32 groundwater samples
TTATTTTAGCACTTGGGTTGGTCTTGAGGATAGGACTTTTGACCAAAGTTCCGTCTGAGCTGTTTGGAGACGAAGTTGATGTGGGTTATCAAGCGTATTCTTTATTGAAAACCGGCCAAGACATTTACCGCCAAACTCTGCCTTTTTATGTTCATTCCCTAGCTGAATGGCGGGCACCCCTTCTCATGTATGCCACCGTCCCGACAATTGCAGTAGCCGGTCTCAATGAATACGGCGCCCGCCTGCCAGAAGTGATTTTTGGGGTTTTAGGCATAGCCATAATATTTTTATTGACGAGGAAATATTCTGTGGCTCTAGCTTTGGCAATTATGCCCTGGCATATTCACTATTCTAGGGCTGCTTTTGAAGTTGTACTCATGCTTGATCTAATCATGCTGGGAACACTCTTGTTTCTCAAAAAACGTTTTTTGTTAGGTTTTATATTTTTTGCCCTGAGTCTTTATACATATAGTACTGCCATGTTGTTTGTCCCGCTGTGGATAGGCTATTTACTTATCAAAGAAAAAGCTTTTCCAATCTTGCAGGGACTGGTTTTTGGATTGTTGATAACACCACTTATTTATTTTATTTTTTTGGGTCCTGCCCGCGACCGGTTTGGGATTCTGAGCCTGACAAACAACCGCGAAATAATTGACAAAGTCTTTACACTCAGAAAAGAATCTTCTTCTCCTTACATAAAATTCTTTGTAAATAAATATTTCATGGTCGGGGGAGAATGGTTTATGAATTATTTACGGCCCTTCTCGTCCGAATTTTTGTTTGTCAGGGGAGACCCTGTTATGCGCCATAGCATTCAAGCGATCGGACAATTATTACCCCTGATGGCACCATTTTTGTTAATTGGTCTCTATGTCTTGGCCAAGAAAAGACAATGGCTGTGGCTTGTCTGGTTGGCTCTTGCTCCCATCCCAGCATCTCTGACTTCTGATGGTGGCTATCATGCCACCCGCCTGTTTCTAATGGTCCCGCCACTTGCTGTCGCCATCGGCACCGGTCTCTCTCAAATTAAAAACCGCCTGTTACTTGTCTCCTGTCTCCTGTTACTATCAGCCCAACTGGTTTGGGCCGGCTACTATTACCTCAATCATTATTCCAAACAATCCTGGCGTTGGTGGCATGTGGGTTACAAAAATATTCTTACCCAAATCCCCGCTCTCAGTGAAAATTATTCCAGGATATTTATAAACAACACTTATGAGCCGGCCCTGATGCGGTTTTTGTTTTGGACCAAATATGATCCTGCTAAGTTTCATAAGAACTTTACGGATGACAAACCCTTAGACAATATTGTTCCCGGATATGACGGCTTTAGTCTGGATGGTAAATATTTCTTTGGCGCTTTCAACGGAAAAGAAAAACTTTTTCTTCCGGGAAGTCTATATATGATATCCCAGCGCGATGATGTGGGGGGAGATTGGGATTGGCGGGAATCACCTCCTGATAACATAAATCTAATAGGCGCCAGTAGCAATCTGTACGGTCAAGCGGTATTTTATTTGGTATCCAAAAAATGATTCGTAAATTACTTATATTTTCGGTAGTGATTATATTATTTGTCTGGCGGATTTTTCTTTCGGTCAACGCCAAGCATGGCGACATGTACAATAATATTAGCTGGGGAAGGGTAGCCTACAAACAGGAAGGTCTGGCCGGATATTATGAATTACCCAAAGAGGTCTGGTCTCACAGCCGGCCCAACCAGCCACCTGGTAGCATTTGGCTTCATCTTGCATCAGAAAATATTTATTACTCAACTGATAAACTGATAAACTGGCTAAACGGTAAACTACCGGTGTTTCCCTCAACGCTGGTTTGGTTTTGGCAGGATCATGGTGAGGTTATCTCGATCAAAATATTTTCAATATTAGCTGACTTTGCGATAGCCCTTTTATTGTATAAAGCCGGCGGAAAAGGATTGGCTTTGATTTACCTGGTTAGTCCACCCATGTGGTACAACTCAAGCTACTGGGGCCAGACGGATCCGATTGTAGCGGCCTTAGCACTCTGGTCAATATACTTTCTGATCAAGGGAAAACTAGCCAGATCCGGCATACTTCTCGGACTTTCTTTGATTACCAAGGCTTCGTGGGCGCCACTAACACTCTTCTATTTAATTTATTTTTGTCAAAATTTTCCCAGAAAAGTCTATAATTTGGTATTTATACCAGTAACGGCTATTTTGACTGCTTGGCCGTTTCACCCACAAACAGATCTCGTTTTTTGGCTGTACGATTTGTTTGTGACCAGAATACTGCCGGGAGAAACTGCTTTAGCTACCGTGGGTGCTTTTAATCTACATCACATAATCTGGGGTCAGATGGTCAACCATTGGTTTTCGACTATTTTAGCCATGATTATCTTAATTCCCTTAATTATATATATGGCCATTAATTTGTTTCGGAAATCCGACCCCTTGAGACTTATTTATTGGCTGGCTCTCTTATTTTGGGCTTTCTTTTTGTTTAATACCAAAATGCACGAACGCTACCTTTATCCCATTTTTCCGTTATTATCTTTTTTATTGGTTTTGAAACCGACTATAAAATTATTGATAATATACGTGCTAATCTCGCTGGTATTTTTGTTTAATATGTACTACATGTGGTATGCGCCCAATATCCCATGGTTGATGTCGCTGTATACACCCGAAGTTCTAGATTTCGTGAGTTTGGTTAATATTATTTTGTTTATCGCCTTTTTTAAGCTAAAATCAAGTTATGTTCAAGACTAACTGGATAGTGGTAGGATTTATGGTCTTGGGATTTGTGCTTCGAACAGTTTGGCTTGCTAAATATCCGGCTGGTTTCACCCCGGACGAGGCTGCCTTTGGCTACAATGCCTATTCAATCTTGCAAACAGGTAAGGATGAGTGGGGAACTCCTTGGTGGCAATTGTTTTCCTCAAATATGCGCTCTTTTGGCGATTACAAGCTTCCCCTCTATACTTTCTTGGCCATTCCTAGTATAAAACTGTTTGGTTTAAATGAATTTGCCACCAGACTTCCAAATGCGATTATTGGGACATTGGCCATAGGGGCGATATATTTATTGACAAAGAGATTGTCCGCTGCCGTAATTCTGACACTCTCGCCCTGGGCAATTAGTATGTCCCGGGGGGCATTTGAAGCCAATCTCGCCACCTTGTTTTTGCCTCTGGGAATATATTTATTTTTGAGAAACAAATATTGGCTCAGCGCAATTATTTTTGCTTTGAGCTTTTATTCATATCATTCAGCAAGACTCGTGACACCAATAATCATTCTCATTCTGGTTTTGTATAAAAAAGTGAATAAAGAAGTATTACTACCAAGTTTACTTTTGGGTATTTTGTTAATTCCGGGATTATTCTCGATGGTGTCTCGAGGTAGTGCCCGGACGGCCGATGTCAGTATCATCAGTCCGACTGGTGGTTGGAGTGCAGTAGCCGATCGGAGATTTGAAGCCATTGTTGTTGGACTTCCGGATTCTGTCAGCAGACTTTTTTCCAATAAACCAATTTATGTGGTATCGGCCTTTGTCAAAAATTATTTGTCATATTGGTCACCACAATTCTGGTTTACTAGTGGGGCTGGCGAAGCTACTTATGGCATGATTACCGGCCGCGGGACATTTTATTATGTTGAAATCATATTCTTGGCTGGATTTTTAATATTATTTATCCGAAACCCCAATAAAGAATATTTGTTTATCCTGTTACTGGCAGCTATCAGCTTTGTTCCATCAGCTTTATCCAAAGGTCCTGGATATGCTGCCAACCGTGCCGTCATCGCCCTGCCATTTTTAATAATGATGTTATCTATCGGATCAAAATTGATATTAAAGAAAAAATCCTTAATTATTCTAACTTCTATCTTCTACCTTCTATCTTCCGTATATTTTATAGAGGACTACCTCTACCATGCACCCAAAAATAGTGCTAGGTCAATGAATTATGGCTGGACGGATTTGATGCCGAGGCTAATGCCAATAGCCAGTAGATTTGAAGACGTCAGATTTAGCAGATCACTTTCCGAGCCACATATATTTCTGGCTTTTTATACCAAGGCCGATCCAAAAGTTTATCAGCAGTATTCTTCGGGGTGGCTGGAATTTGAAAAGAAGGGCCTGAAATTTCTGGATCAATATGATGGTTATTATTTGGAAAAATTCCGCTTTGGGGATTTGAAGTATGGAGAACAGGTAACTAAACCAACCTTATATATAGGTAGACCGGATGAATTTCCGGACGATACCGGTTACTATATCAAAACGTTTTATCCGGACGGAACGCCAGACATGATGGTAGCAGAAAAACAACCATGAATAAATTTCTATTAGTTTTAGTCCTGCTTTTGATTCCTGCTTTTGGCTTGATGCTTAGACCTGGAGTTTATACCATGCATGATTTTCATGTCTTCCGCCAGCAACAATTTGAAAAATGTTTGCAGATAACCAAAAACTTTCCGTGCCGATGGTCCGGCGATGCCGGATTAGGTTATGGAGAACCAGTCTTTAATTTTTATGGTCAATTCCCATATTGGATTGGAGAAGTATTCAGAATATCAGGATTGTCAATTTTGGATTCTGTCAAAGCCAATTTTATATTGACATTAATTGCATCGGCGGTGGCGATGTACTTTCTTGCCCGGAAATTTTGGTCAAATTCAGGAGCCTTAGTCTCTGCGGTATTCTATGCCTATGCACCTTATCGGGCTGTCGATATTTGGGTGCGGGGAGCACTCAATGAATCTCTGGCTTTTATCTTTTTTCCTTTGATACTTTTATTTATCAAAGAATTTATATCTACAAACAAGAATAAATATTTATTTTGGCTAATATTATCACTGGCAGGACTGACACTGACACATAATTTGTCGCTTTTGGTTTTTGCTCCATTTGCAATTATATGGAGTATATTTTGGTGGTGGAAGAGCAATAGATCTATTCATTTAATTTATGATTTGACTAGCGCAGGATTAGCAAGCGTTCTGTTATCAGCCTTTTATTTATTGCCTGTCATATTTGAAAGTAGTTTAGTAACTCTAAATCAGACAACTTCCGGTTATTATGATTTTCATTTGCATTACGCGACTCTGCGACAATTATTTCTTTCCACTTTTTGGGGATTTGGCGGATCTACCTGGGGTCCCAATGATACCATGAGTTTTGCGGTCGGACATTTACATTGGATATTGGCAATAATATTAGTCGTGTTCGTGTTGATAAAAAAAAGAAACAAAGAAATATTATTTTTTATCTCTCTCGGTCTCTTTGCTATCTTTCTTACTCACGGTAAATCAGACTTTATCTGGAATCTGGTTAAACCCATGGCTTATATCCAGTTTCCCTGGCGGTTTTTGACTATGTCCACCTTATTTTTATCGCTGGCGATGGGAGCCGTTACAAAATTGATTCCAAAACCGATATGGATTGTTTTATTGGTGCTGGGAATAACATTTTATGCTGGGAATTTCCACTCGGATATCTGGAGAGATATTACAGACAGTCAGCAATTCAGTGGCCAATTATGGGATGAGCAGAGAAGCTCGGCCCTGTCAGACTTCTGGCCAAAATCGGCCAAGCTTCCAAATAATTTCGCTCCCAAATCACCTGAAATAATTCTGGAGACTGACAGCTATCAAAAAATCCGCTATCCGATTGTTTATTTTCCGGGTTGGACGGCACGAAGCAATAAACAAAAATTATTTATTTATCCAAGTGGGGAATTAGGTTTGATTACTGTGAGGGCTCCGGTAAATTCAAATATAAAATTATCTTTTGAAGATTCGCCGGTCAGAAAAATCGGAAACATTGTCAGTCTGATTACCTTATTTGGATTAATGATTTGGATGTGGAAAAAATCTTAATAATAATTATTCTTGTGACCGGCATCGTTTGGAGATTGCCGTATTTTGCACCCTCTAGTTTCAATTGGGATGAAGTTTCTCTCGGATATAATTCTTATTCAATGTTGAAGTCTGGAGCGGATGAATGGGGTATAAAAATGCCAACAATATTTCGAGCTTATGGTGATTACAAGCTTCCGGTATATGTCTACATGACCACACTCTGGCCGCAATTCCCCCGCACTACATCTATCATTGCAGGCGTACTGACAATGCTGATTTCCTATTTATTGGTCCGAAAAATATTTAATAAAGAAACTGCGCTTGTTACTTTGGCACTTGTCACTCTGTCACCCTGGACAGTCATGCTCTCTCGTTTGGCTCTCGAGGCAAACTTAGCCGTTTTATTTATTTCCTTGGGCATGCTCTGCTTGGTCTCCAAAAAACACCTCTGGTCAATAATCTTTTTTGGCATCTCGGTTTGGACTTACAACAGTGCGCGAGTATTTACTCCTTTATTTTTAGCTTGTTATTTAATCATAAACAAAAATTATAAAAAGTTTACTTCTATGAACTATATACTATTAATTATTTTCTTTTTGCCGATGATATATCAATTATTAAACTCCACAGGTCAAGCACGATACAGTAAATTGTCACTTATAGACGACGGAGCTATAGGCAAAATAAATAAATTACAAACAACTCAATGGGGAGGACGCATGGTTTACAACAAAGCCACTTATTTTGCAGCCGCTTTTGCCAAAAATTATGTATCATATTTATCACCCAGTTTTTTGTTTATCAAAGGTGGCGATCACTATCAATTCAGCGTCCAAAATTATGGTCTTTTGTATCTAATATGTCTGCCTTTTTATTATATTGGATTAACAAAAGTTTTTAATAATAAATTACTTTTATTGTGGCTCTTAATAGCTCCAATCGCAGGAAGTATTACCCGTGATAGTCCTCACACCCTTCGAGCCATCACAATGCTGCCATTGCCAATGATACTTACCGCTCTTGGTGTAGTATCTATATTAAAAAAATATTATTTAGTAATATTGCCAATTATTATATTATCTTCGATAAACTATCAACTAGCTACTAACTCCTATCTCCTAAACTACTCATGGTCTTGGCAATATGGCTATAAAGAAGTAGTTCAATTAATCAAACAAGACTACGATAAATACGATCAGATTATTTTTACCAAAAAATATGGTGAACCGCATGAATTTGTAGCCTTTTATTGGCCCTGGGATCCGGCTGATTTTGCCAAAAGTAAATCCTGGGACTATCATGCCAATTGGTATTGGGTCAACGAACTGGATAAAATTAAATTTGTAAATGATTGGGAAATGAAATCATATGTATATAAACCCAAGACACTAATTATCGCCAGTCCGGAAAATATTCCCGCGGGATCCGAAATCAAGCGAATTAATTTCCTAGACGGCAAACCCGCTTTTATAATTAAAGAATTATGATAGTATTTATTGATGAGTCTGGGATTCATAAGCAAATAGGTCATTCGAGTGCTTCGGTAGTTTACGTTTGGACTCAGGATTTGGATAAATTTGAAAAAGGAATTGAGAGTTTAAATCAAAAGTTGAAAATAAATTATTTTCATTGGACTGAAAGTAGTTGGGAATTAAAAGAAAAATTTTTAGTCGGTGTCAGAAAATTAGATTTTCTATTTAAAGTTATCGTTTTTGATAACCCCATTAAATATCAGCAAATAATCGAGGTGGTCTTTAAGCATTTATTGGTGGAAAATGTGGATAAAGTATTCATTGACGGCAAAAAACCCGAATGGTATGAACGGAAACTAAAAAAAGTTTTAAGGGATATGGGAAACTCGGTTAAAAAACTGAAGACGATAAGAAATGAGTCGGCACATCCAGGAATCCAATTGGCAGATGCAATTGCTGGTTTATATAGGTACCAAGCCGATAATCCAAATTCTAAAATTGCGTCGGAGTTAGTGAAGAAATTAAATAAAAATGAAGTAATGTCAAGTAGCTTTAATGCCGATAATTATTTTACCAAGAAAAACCCCGACAAAAGCCGGGGTCAGCGTCCCGGATAGTTCACCATTGGTGTACTTTTCCACACGGGAATTTGTCACCGGTAGCTAGTTATGAGATTATTATACGATAACTTATGAAAATGTCAAGATTAATGATACTAATTTTTATTGTTTCTCTTGGTCTTACACTTAGACTGTTTTACTTAGACTCGCGTCCGGTGGGTTTTACCTGGGATGAAGCGGCCTTGGGATACAACGCCTATTCATTACTAAAGACGGGAAAGGATGAATATGGGAAAATTTTGCCGGTGGTATTTAAATCCTTTGGCGATTACAAGCCCGGATTATATATATATCTTACTGTCCCGGCCATAAAAATATTTGGTCTGTCAGAATTCGCCACCCGATTACCATCAGCGATCTTTGGAACGTTATTAATTGTCGTTGTGTATTTATTGGTTTCGAAATTACTTAGCGCTCAGCACCTAGCCCTTAGCACGGCATTTCTTCTTGCGATTAATCCCTGGTCCATTCACTTCTCCCGTGGTGCCTGGGAAGCCAACATAGCGCTATTTCTGACGACATTAGCTACATTATTGTTTATAAAAAAGCGCTATATATATTCAAGTTTATTTTTTGGATTAACGCTATTTACCTATCAGGGGGCCAAGATGTTTACCCCGCTCTTAGTTTTATCACTTTTGATAATTTATAAACCAAATATTAAAAAACTGTTTTGGCCAGGAGTATTAGGATTACTTCTGTTATTACCAATCCTTTGGAATCTTGATTCACAATCCGGAAGGTTGAAGGTCTTTAGTATCTTTAATTATCAGGGAAATTTAGTCAGGGGAATTACCCAGCGTTACCTAAATCACCTTTCTCCGAAATATTTGTTTTTTACGGGAGACTGGTCAAATTTGCGTCAGAGTATTCCCTATTATGGCTACTTCCACCTGCCCGAAATTATCACCATCGCAATCGGTCTGATTGTTCTTCTAAGAACTAATAACCAAGTAACCAAGCTACTAATAACATGGCTATTAATTGTTATTTTACCTTCCGCCCTATCCCGTGATATTGTCTCTGGTGTCCGCTCTCTGCCTATGGTAATACCGTTAGTAATTATGTCCGGAATCGGACTTGCAAAATTATTTTATTATCACCGCCTTTTATACATTTATACATTTATACTTTTATCCTTATTTATTTTATTCTTGGATCTCTATTTTATCCATGCTCCCAATTTCGTAGCCCGTGACATGATGTATGGTTATAAACAAGCTCTTCAAATAATCAAACCGTACTTAGATAGGTATGATAGGGTAATATTTACAGACAAACTTGGTCAGCCGTATATATATACTTTATTCTATTACACAATAGACCCAGGCAGTTATCAAAAACAAGCAAATTTAATATTAGATTCCCAGGGGGATGTAGGAAAAGTGGAAAAGTGGGGTAAGTTTTTGTATCAGCCACCCGATTGGCGATATCAGCGGGGTGACAACTCAACCATATTTGTGGGTGATAATTACGAATTGCCCGATCAGGATATGAATCCGGTAAATTTAATTAAATTGGGTGAAGTTTACTATCCAAATGGCAAACACGCGCTTAGAATAGTGGCTCTAAAATGAAAAAATATATTCCATTATTTTTGATTTTAATTTTGGCTACAGTATTACGTGTCTGGAATATCTCTGGTAGCCCTTCGGGGCTCAATGCCGACGAAGCAGCTCTGGGCTACAACGCTTATTCTCTGATGTTGACTGGAAAAGATGAGCATGGCCATCCTTGGCCCGTTAATCTGGAATCTTTTGGCGATTTCAAACCGGCTGGTTATGCCTATATATTAATTCCCTTTGTCAAAATCTTTGGTCTTACCGAATTCGCCGTCCGCCTCCCCTCGGTAATATTTGGGGTATTGGGAGTATTGGGAATTTATTTGTTAACCTACGAACTACTTAGCACTTGGCCCATAGCCCTTAGCACTGCTCTTATGCTCACAATTTCCCCTTGGCATTTACACTTTTCTAGAGGAGCTTGGGAAGTAAATGTCTCAACAACGTTTATAGTTTATGGTTTATGGTTCATAGTAAAATGGCTCAAAAGTCCAAAGTTTATATACTTAGCCCTTAGCACCTGGCACCTAGCACTGGCAATGTATTTCTATCAATCTTCCCGCGTCATCGTTCCACTATTGGGTCTAGGAATATTTATCATGTATTTCAAGAATTTTAAAACAAACCTCAAGCAAACAATAGTTTCTGGATTATTGTTGTTGGTATTATTATTACCTTTAATAATTTCGGTTATAAGATCTGACGCTACATCCAGATTGAGCGGCGTAGGCTTATTAGCCGATTCGGGACCTACTGAGCGAGCCAAGGAACTTCGTATTCAGCATGGGGATCTCAAATCTATTCCTTCCAAGCTTTTGCACAATAGACCCGTACAATATGGTCTAAGATTTATTCAAAACTATCTCGATCATTTCGATGGTAATTTTCTGTTTGTAAACGGCGACGTCATCGAGCGTAGTAAGGTCCCGGAAATGGGTCTCTTTTATCTGACCGATTTTATTTTTCTAGCTCTTGGAATCGTTTATCTGCTTCGTACTCAGCACTTAGCCCCTAGCACTAATATAATCTGGCTCTGGCTTCTAATCGCACCAGTAGCTTCCGCCATGACATTCCAGACTCCTCACTCTCTCCGCGCCTTCAATATGGTAATTCCTATGACAATAATAATCTCTGTGGGAGTGTATCAAGTAATAAAATTTAAAAAACTATTTATCATTTTAATTGTTCCGTTATATGTATATCAGCTTTCAGACTATTTGTATAAATATTACGTCCGTTATCCAAAAGAATATCCAGCCGCTTGGGAATATGGTTTTAAAGAACTGGTGGCCTATACAGAAAGTGTCAAAGACAAATATCCCAAAATCTGGGTGACAGACAAATATGACCAGCCCTATATATTGTTTCTATTTTATTCAAAATATGACCCACGAAAGTTTCAGGGCAACCACACCCTTACATTTCGCGACAAATTCAATTTTTCTACTGTACGCGACTTCGATAAATATCATTTTGAATCCGCTCCTTGGGACAAAGTCCGCAATCAGCATTCGGCATTGATAGTAGCTGCGCCAGAGGATATTCCAGATCTGGGAGTGGATGTGATAAAAACCATCAATTTCCCAAATGGCCTCCCGGCGTTTAAAATAGTATCAAATTGATATGAAGAAAATCTTACTATCAGTAGTCCTCGCTACTTACAACGAAGAACGGAATATCGCCAGATGTCTGGATTCAGTTTGGGAGTTGGCAGATGAAATACTAATTGTAGACGGCAAGTCTACCGATGATACCGTCAAAATAGCCAAAAAATACAAGGCTAAGATTATTTTAGTTGACAATAATCCCACCCACTTTCATGCTCAGAAAAAAATCGCCATAGACAAAGCCTCTGGTGATTGGATCCTCCAGCTCGATGCTGATGAATGCTTGACCCCCGAGTTGGTCAATGAAATAAAGGGACACCTCCGAGGTGGCCGAATGGACTCCTCGGAGGTGAATGGGTATTGGTTGCCGAGAAAAAATTACTTTTTGGGACGGTTTTTGACCAAAGGTGGTCAATATCCCGATTACACCATGCGTCTGTATAGAAACGGCAAAGGTAATTTGCCGGCCCTCGATGTCCATGAGCAGGCAGTAATTGAGGGAGAAGTAGGGTATTTGATAAACCCCATGTTGCATTATGGCACTCCCGACTTTGAAAATTATCTCGTCCGCAACAATAAATATACATCTCTCATGGCTGAGCAATTTGCCGAGCAAAAAGTTCCCATTAATCTCCTTTACACTTTTATACATTTATTCTTTTATCCATTGCGCGAGTTTGTCTGGATATATTTCAGACATCGTGGCTATGTAGACGGGTTTCCAGGCTTTGTCTTTGCCCTATTTTCCGGACTTCGCTTTGCTATTGCTTACATCAAATACTGGCAAGTTACTAAATATTCGGCACATGATTAAAGTAGGCTTTATCACAAAATCCATGACCGATGACAATGCCCAGAGAGGAGTCGGTTTCTATGCCAAGCGTCTGCTCGAAAGGCTAAAGGCTCAAGGCTCAAGGCTCAATATTGAGATTTTAGAAGACAAATATAGTGAAGTGGATATAGTTCACTATCCATATTTTGATTTGTTCTACCACACTCTCCCCTTATTCCCAAAGACAAAAACAGTAGTCACGGTCCACGACGTCATACCTCTGGAATTTCCAAACGTATATAAGCAAGGTCTAAAAGCAAAGCTTAATTTGTACTTGCAAGGCCTGGCCTTGCAAACTGTTGGCACTGTTATTACCGATTCATTTTATTCACTCAAAAATATTCATAAATATTTAGGTGTCCCTCACGAAAAATTGAAATTAGTTTATCTGGCTGCGGATGAAATATTTAAACCAAAAAAAGTTACTAAAAAATATAATTTACCCAAAGATTTTGTATTGTATGTGGGGGATGTTAATTACAACAAAAATATTCCGGGACTGATCCAAGCCGCGAAGCTTGCAAATTTACCATTAGTCATGGTTGGTAAACAAGCAGCCGAAGTTGAATCAATGGATTTGAATCACCCAGAACTTGTCCATCTTTCTATGAACTATGAACTAATAACTAATTACCCGATACGGTTGGGATTTGTCCCAGATGAGGATTTGGTAGATATTTATAATTTGGCAAGCGTATATTGCCAGGCATCATTCTCAGAAGGCTTTGGTCTCAATCCTTTGGAGGCATTGGCCTGTGGGACACCTGTGGCATCAAGTAATCGTGGCTCTCTACCAGAAATATTGGGTGAAAATGCTGTCTATTTTGATCCCGATGACACTTCACAAATAGCTAGTGCCATATTGAAGGCCAAAAATAGTAAAATAGACTTCAAATCAAATTTGACTTGGGAAAAAACAGCAAAAGAAACGTTAATGATCTACAAATCACTATGTCCATAAAAACAATTTTTAAATATATTCTCACTTGGCAGATGGCCATAATTATTGTTTCCCGCTCAGCGGGATTATTTTTGCCTCTGCAGGAAACCTATATTGGTGGCGCCACCCAAGCCTATGTCGAAAACCCCCTGCTCTATTCCAGAGCCAATTTTGATGGTAATCATTATCTGACTATTGCCAGACGGGGTTATGGCTATGCCCAGCAAGCCTTCTTTCCGCTTTATCCAAACTTAATCCGTTATTTTTCCAAATACATGCTTCCGGTTACCTCGGGTGTGGCCATTAGCATTGTTAGCTTTTTTATCGCCATTATATTTTTGGTCAAACTGGTTAAACTAGACGATTCTGATCCAAATATTGCCAAGTGGACAATAATCAGTTTATTAACCTTTCCCACAAGCTTCTTTTTGGGCAGTGTTTATACCGAAGGCTTGTTTCTGATGCTGGTGGTTTTGAGTTTTTATTGTGCTAGGACTGGCCGCTGGTGGCTAGCCGGTATCTTTGGGGCATTCGCCAGCTATACCCGCTTTGTAGGTATATTTTTATTACCAGCTTTATTGTTTGAATGGTTTGAGACTTCAAAAAACAAGAAAAATTTAATACCAATATTATTAATCCCAATAGGTTTATTAATCTATATGCAGTTTTTGGACAAAACTACTGGAGATCCTTTTGCCTTCATTCATGTCCAAAAACTATTTGGCCAAGGCAGAAGTGAGAAGTTTATCTTGCTCTACCAAGTATTTTGGAGATATATCAAGATGGTTTTTACAGTAGATCTCAACAATCCTATTTATCCCACGGTGGTTCTGGAATTTGTGACTGGTATTGCCTTCCTGTGGGCTTCAATAGCAGTCGCAATTAAGCAACGCCGTTCATATGCTGTCTTTGCCGTCCTTTCCTACCTTATACCCACTCTCACAGGCAATCTGGTGTCTCTGCCCCGCTATATCCTGACTGCATTTCCTTTTTTTATAGGTTATGGTAGATTTTTAACACAATATAAACATCTTCGTCTGATTATATTACCTGTCAGTGGACTACTGTTAGTTATTTATTTAGGGATGTTTATACGAGGTTATTGGGTTGCATGAAAGAAAAGATAAAATCTGTTTGGACAAATCCAGCTCTACGTGGGACGTCAATATTTATGGTGGGTAACGTTGTGGTCAGTGGTTTGGCTTTTACCTATCATTTCTTGTTAGCCAGATTATTGGGCCCACATGAATATGGTATTTTGGCCGCCTTATTTGGTTTGTTGTACTTTGTTCAAGTTCCTATAAATACTGTAGATTTTTTGATTACAAAATTAATATCTAGTTTTGAAGCCGAAAAAATTGTTAGCCACACCCGAGGGTTGATAAGTTATTTAGTACAAAAGGTAGGTTTAGTATCTTTACTGGTATTTCCAGTTTTATTATTACTATCTAAGTTTGTGCAAGATTTTCTCAAACTTCCGGAAATAGGTCCAGTGATTGCCATTTGGTTATTTATCTATCTACTATTAATTATTACTGTCTTACGGGCGGTGCTTAAAGCATGGCTACGGTTTACTGACCTAGTCTTGAATCAAATCATTGAAATGGTTGCAAGACTTGGACTCTCAGTGGTTTTTATTTATTTTGTTTCAGCTTGGTATGGTTGGGGTTTAGTAGGAGTTATTCTGGCTTCGTTGCTAGTTTTATTTATAAGTTTGTTTCAGGTGCGCGAAATATTATCAGTACCAACAGATAAATTTGAACATCACAAATGGCCGATTAAATCTCTGGGGATCGGGGGATTAGTATTGTCACTTGCTTATACTCTCATGTATTCAATTGACATTTTATTAGTCAAACATTTTTTTAGTGATTATTGGACCGGTATTTATGCAGTACTGGTTACAGCCGGTAAAGTGGTCTATTTTGCTCAATCGCCCTTGAGTACAGCAATGATCCCGGTGGTGGCTAGAAAATCCCAGCATCCGGCTCACGCCAGAAATGACCTATGGTTTTTACTTGGAATTTCAGGATTAATCGGGACGTCGATCGTGGGCTTGTATTTTGTTGCCTCGCAAGCATTAGTTATATCGGTGTTTTCGAGTAAGTTTATCGCGGCCGCCCCTTTGATGGCTTGGATGGGCCTGGCAATTTTTGGTTATGCCCTAGCCAATACCTGCGCCGGATTTTTATTGGCCTTAAATAAGACAAAGGCTGCCTGGATTTCATTGCTTGGATTGTTTGCCGAAGCAACCGGAATCTATTTATTTCATGCCAGTTTGACTCAGGTTGTATTATCTTTGGGAATTGTTTTTGGTATACTTGCCCTAGTTTTAATAATTTATAGCTTCTATGTCACGCGTCCAGCTATCAATAGTAGTCCCGGCTTATAAACAGGAAAAACAGATTGTAAAAAATCTGCAAGATTTAGATGGGGTTCTGAAGGGAATGGGAGTGAGCTATGAGATTATTTGTGTCGTAGATGGATTTCTGGATAAGACCTTTGAAAAAGCCAAATCAATTGTTTCAAAAAATATTAAGGTCATAGGTTATCCCAACAATTCCGGTAAAGGATTTGCTGTTCGTTACGGAATGTCTCACGCCAGCGGCAGTATAATTGGTTTCGTAGATTCTGGAGAGTTAGATTACGGTATGATCCCAATGATGTTGGAACACTTCAAATGGTATAAAGCGGATGTTATTATCGCCTCAAAACGCCATCCAGTGTCTCAAGTTTATTATCCTTGGCAAAGAAAAATTTTATCATTTGGTTATCAGATGGGAGTAAAATTACTATTTGGATTAAATGTTCGTGATACTCAAGTGGGAATGAAATTATACAAAAAAGCACTCATAAAAGCAGTACTTCCCCGACTTTTAGTAAAGAAATTCGCTTTTGACATTGAAATTCTTGCCGTAGCCCACCATTTGGGCTTCACTAAAATATTTGAAGCCCCCGTTAAACTTTCTATGAAATTTTTACACACCTCTTCAATCTTTAATACAGGTTTCATTAAAACTGCCTTTAATATGGCTTGGGACACTCTGGCCGTTTTTTACCG
>ERZ1292629.981-Hain-H43-01um-R1-981-length-30131-cov-12_pt2 | contig 15928 bp, 31 predicted proteins | sample MGYA00564399_ERZ1292629 | MGnify/ENA primary metagenome ERZ1292629 (study PRJEB36523, sample SAMEA6512636) | groundwater metagenome | collected 2019-01-08 | study: AquaDiva: Metagenomics assemblies of 32 groundwater samples
CCCTCGATGTCTTCGTCGGAACAGATCATCATCGACGGCCAGCGACCAGTAGGGTGTCCGCTGCCTGGACTGTTCGCACGATCCGACAAATCACGATCTGCCTGGTTTGAAAACGGGATCCTACAGGCATCGATATGCAGGGCACCGACGCCATGGGCCAAGAGGTTTTCGGCCAATGTACCAATCATCGGTTTCCTGGCCAGGACCCAAGGCTCCAACGTCTTCAACGCGGTTCCCCAGCCCTGCCACACCGCAGCCTCCGGAGACGCTGGCGCCGTAATGGTACGCTGCCCACCGATGCCATCTCCAAGCACGGTTCGATTGGCATCGGCATCATCCAGTGCCGCCTTCCACCGTTCCATGTCCTTGTTTGGTCTCGGGTGGTCTGACGGAAACTGATATGTGCCAACCTCTTCACGGTCTGCTGACCTACCCATCCTCTCATCAATGGCCTTGCTGGCATCCAAAGATTTGGGGAAACTTGTCGCCGACACCCATACTCCGCTAGATCTAAGCTCAAATCCGGCATCCTCGACAGCACACATCATCCTATGGAACTTCCGGTCGGCGCCGAAGACAACCATGTGACCACCTGGCTTGAGAACGCGCCAGGCCTCACGCCACAGCTCGACACTGAAAGCGATGCCAGTGGAGTCCCATTTAGCCGCCATCATGGAGTATTCATATGGCGGATCTGTGACTACACTATCGACGCAGTTGTCTGGAAGTGTCTTGATCAAGGCCAGGCAATCGCCGTGTACAACCTGGGCCCTGAGAGTCAGATCGACTTCGGTCACTTGATCAACTCCAGTTGCCCAGGCAACGGCTTCACGAAGCTGCCGACACCCATCCTGCGAAGCTCACGCAGCTTGGCCTTGCGATCGGCCTCTTGTCGCCTCAACTGCTTCTTGGCACAGGCGACGAGATGACGTTCCACATTGGCCCTGAAGCCTCGGTAATCGGCGTAGAGCCCGCGATGCTTGTACCGGAAGAAGCAGATCGGACAGGCCTGAAGCAACCTGCCATCGACGACATGCTGCGCCATGGGGCCTAGGGAAACCGACGAACCAAGACCTCGTAGTCCTGGCCATCCATGGTGAGCATGATCCTGTCGCCGACGCTCCTCACCTGAGCCCGGGACCATGGGACATTGATCTCGGGAAAGCTCTCCGCGAAGGACCCAGCCTCTTCGACCCTGGACACCATGGCGTTGGCGATGCTTTCCCTGACCTGAGCCAGCGCCAAGGCACGACACGCCCTGGCCCTCTCGACCTCTTCCTTGTCGACTGGCTTCTCTTCTGCCTTCTCCACGAGTCCCAGTGTCGGACGTTCGGACATCTCAGTGGTGCCCAGAATACGTCCGGTGATGCGATTGTCAACTAGAGAAAGGAATCCCTGATGGTATCGATGTCACGGACTCGAATCGCGGGGTCGTCGAGAGCCGAAGCGATGCCGCTGAGAATCGATGGCACACGCTCGATTGCCTTGGAGGCCTCTTCGACCTGAGCAGCCTCGGTATGAAGAGTCGAGACGAAGGAGCCGGGAGTGATGCTCATCCGCTTCCCCTTCATCGGCACCGAGTTGTTGGGAAGGAATCTCGACGCCTGACGAGCGGCATCAAGCAGCATGCCCTGGATCTGATCGAGCCTGGACCCGATCTTGGCCAGCTCCGAGGCCACGGCGACGAGCTGCTCCTGCATCTCGTCCGGGCTTCGCACGCTGCCCTCGATCAGGGGCGCCAACGCATCGGCCAGCCCGGTGTCCACAGACTCGCGCTTGGCGAAGCTCATCGCATCGGCGACGAAGGCCTCGGGCGTCATCGTCCTGATATCGGAGTGAACCGAACGAGCACTGCCGAAGCTGTGCTGATTGCCAAAGGTGTAGTAGACGGCCTGTGCCTTGAACCAGAGCCTGACCTGGCCGTCTGGCGACGTCGCGTGCTGGACCTTCAAGGGGCGTCCATCTCGGCCGGTCCCGGACAGCGACCAGCCCTTCTCCTTGAGATGGGCCAGGATCGCCTGCCTTGAGGCCTCGAAGGTCGGTCCCTTCTCCAGAAGCTCAGCAGCGGAGTCCATCAGTTCTGTTCCACCACGATGTAGAGGTTCGGCACCGAGACGTTGCCGATCTGGTCATCGATGGCGAGAGCGAACTGGATCGCGGTGATCTCGTCGAGCTTCGTCGACCGAGTCAACAGCTTCCAGGGATCCGCGGCGCTGAACCGGTACTGCAACGTGATATCGGCATCGGCGATCTGGGTCGCGCCACTACCACCAGGTGCCCCGACCAGAAACCCCTTGGACCCGAAGCTGGTCAGCAGCCGCACCGGGATCGCAAACGCCAGCGCCGCGTAGGTGACACGGTTCGGTGTCACCGGAGCACCAGTGGCGACCTCGACAGCCTGCTCCAATGTGTCAAGCGTGACGTTGCCCTCGACACTGGCCACGGCGGCGGCGTCGAGACTGATGACGTCTCGCCTCATCAGGTTCGCGATCCTGAGCTGGAGATAGGCCTTGGTCGGCCCGGACTTGATGATCGCGTTGTTGGTGGAGAAGGCCGGTTCGTTTACGGCCTCCAAGAACAACTGCTTCGCCGCCTCGAATGTCGTCACGATGGCCATGGAGGACCCTCCAGGCACGGAGAGTATCAGCGATGCGTAACGCAGTCCATTATCCCCTGGAGATCCTGTACTTCCTGTAGCAGGCCTCGCAGATCCGCCCGGTGACACCCCGCACGATGAGCAGCATGGTCACCGGGAACACCCGACGGCATCCGCTGCACGGCTCCTCGACTACGATCATGCCGCCATCACAATCGATTCTCGGCACTGACCTCGACGACGAAGCCAGCCTTCGAGACGAGCCTTGTCCATTGGCCAGAGATGGACTGGCGACTCGACAAGCCCGTGCGTCACCATGTAGTCGGCAAGATCTACGAAATCGGTGCTGGTAAGCACCGGGGCCCTGCCGCTGAACCTGTCCTCTAGTTCCTGGGAAGTCATGACGAAGGCGCGCATCTTGGATCCGAAACCACTACAGCGCAATGCCCCTGTAGTGCTCGTCTTCGGCGACTCGATCCGCCTCCCGGTCTCGACGTTCCTGTTCCCGGTATCGGGCCGTCTCGGCCTCGATCCTGGCCTCTTCGGCAGCCTTGGCGGCAAGATGTCTGGCCACTGGCTCGGGCAAACCGGCGGTGGACCTGACGCCGTCCATCGGTTGATGAGCCGTGGCGGCACCACGAAGCCGCTTCGCCTCTGTTGCCGCAGCAACCCACGCCTCCATGACCTCGGCTTGCTTGGCCACGGACGCCTTGGTCTTGCGTGTCTTGGCTTCGAGCGCGTTCCATTCCGCCTCCAGCTCCTTGGCTCTGGCCTCGAACCTGGTGGCATGGAAGCAACGACGACAGTCCTTGCCCAGCCCACGGTGTCCGCATGGAAAACCTCGACGCGTCACAGGCATCTCAACCTCACCTCACAGGAAAATCGTCAACACCAAAGCGATGCCACCCAGAAGCAAGACGCCGAGTGCCACGTCCTCGATCCACTGGTCACCGTCGACATCCATCACTTCGGATCCGTTGCCCTGCACCTGAAGTCTTCGTCAGCCATGGTACCGGCAAGACGATAGATCATCTTCGCAAGGACAACGTCTTCGACTTCTGACTGTCTCCGGTAGACCAAAAGACCAGCCGATATCGCCAGGGCGTACCTGGTCCTGAGGTCGGCGTGGTCTTTTCGTCGCTGCTCCTTCTCGAACTCCTTGGACGGCGACACCACTACGCACCTTCCGATGCCGTGGCTTCCTCCGCCGCAGCCGCAGCCTTGGCCTTCTTTTCGGTGGCGGTCTTGATCAGGGCCTTGAGACCCTTGATCCGTTCCGCGGGAAGGTCGCCGATGACCCAGCGCAGGACATCGAGGGCCGATGCCTCGCCCAGCGGATTCTCGGCATCTCCCTTGGCCAGGACGACGACCTTCTTGATGAGACTCTTGCCCGGACGCACGACGCGCTCCGCGGCGGGCTCGGTGCCGCCGTTGGCCTTGGCCTTCCGTCGCGTCCGCACCTCTTCGGTGGTCTCCTCGACGGTGGGAGCCTTGCCATCGGCAGCAGCTTCGATGAGTCCCTGAAGCGCGGCACGCTGCTCGTCGCGACTCAGTGTCGCCAGTTGCCAGGCCGCCGTCGGCGACAGCTTCCCGGTCGACACCGCCTTCTTGACCTCGACATCCAGGGAGGCCAGTGCCACCCAGTTCTTGATGGTCGAGACCTCGACGCCGAAGCAGACCGCGGCATCCTGCTCGGTGCGACCCATGTCCAGGTAGCGGACCACCTTGTCCGCCTTGGCCAAGATGATGTCGTTCTTCCGGTTCTCGTTCAGCGAGATCATGATGCCGACGAGACGGCTCATGTCGCCACGATCGACCATGACCGGCAGCTTGTGCTCTTCGAGCCCGGCCTTCTTGAGCCGCTTGTTGGCCTCGATGAGATGCGCGGTACGACGACGACCATCGACCACCAAGACCTCGGCGCCATCCTTGGAGACCCGTACCGGGTCCTTGACGCCGAACTCCATGATGTTCAGCACCAACCCCTCTTCGATGGGGAGATGGATCCGCTCGTCGTAGAGCGGATGCTTGGGGTCACGAACGATGGTGACGGTCTTCGGATCGACCAGGAACACGTTGGTTCGAGATCCCTCCAGTGCCTGCTTCTGCGGTGCTTCGGTCATCGGCTGTGTCCTTTCGACACGCATCTTGTGTCTTCGTTTGCGTCAGTCAAGCACTGGCAGTGACGACGGGATCCTCTTCGGGCTCCGCCTTGGCCTTGGCCTTGGCCACGGCGTCGTCGCCGTAGAGCGAACGGGCATCACGCTCCGCCCTGCGACAGACGCTGCTGAGCATCGCCTTGCGAGTCGAGATCTCCTTGCGGCAGCCCTCGATCTCGACCTGGTACTCGTTCAGCATCTTGGTCTGTTCCGCGATCTCGGACGCGTACCCCGCCGCCGAAGTCATGGCGCTACTCGCCACGGTGCCTCCGGCATTGGGCAGAAACCGCAGCCAGTCGAGCTGAGACATCACCGAACTCTGAGCGGACTTTTTTCCTCGTGGCATTGGTACCGTTCTCCTGTTAGGTCGCACACCATACAACACGCCTTTGCTTTGTCAACAACGCCAAGTGGCGAGACTTGGCGAACGACACGAATCGTGTACAATCCTCGACCAGATGACGGCCCTAGATGTCAAAGCCCTGGTACCGCGTGGCCCGACACCCAGAGACAGCGACATCGCCTACCTTCACGAGATGTTGGTGGCCATGGCGAGGCCACTGGTGGACAAGCCCGACTCAGTCATGATCATGACGGCCGTAGGCCAGGAGTTTGTCGCCTTCGAGGTACACTGCGAAGAAGAAGACGGCAAGTTTCTCATCGGCAGCCGCGGCAGCTATGCCTACGCGATGCGGACACTCCTCCAGGCCGCGGCATCAAGACTGCGACTCCGGGTTCAGGTCCAGTTCCTGACCAGGGAGCAAGAAGCCCTGGGCCCGAGATGATGCCAGTAGCCACCGGCATCACCGGGATCCTGGCCACCAAGCCATCAGACCCGGAGGTCTTCGCCGTGTTTCCCACCATCAACGCCGTGACGCTGGTCTTCGACCAGGAGCTTCGTATCCGACGAGGCGATACCTACGAGATCCCGATCCAGGTCCAGGACGACGACCAGGACCGCGGACCCTCGGCCGTAGACCTCAGCCGCGCCGCGCTGCGATTCGCGGTGAAGCAAGGCAACCACCTCCCCGACGACCTCGCCATGCTGACGAAGCGAAGCTGGTCGCCACGAGAGATCGAAATCGTTCATCCCGCATCGAATGGCCAAGCCATCCTGCGGCTACGACGATCCGATACCAGGGAGCTACCGCTGGTCCCCGCGGTCTGGGACCTCGAAATGCTTCTCGCCACCGAGCTACTGGAAAGCGTCGGCGTCGTGTCCACAACAGCCGGATCCAGCACCATCACTGGCACCGGCACCTCGTTTCTGTCCGCCGTGGAACCAGGCGACATCATCGATGTCTCCGGGCTCCTGGTGCTGATCACGGACGTAGTCTCCGACACCGAGATCAGGGTCGACTGGTCTGCCTGGGCGACAGACAGCGGTATCGAGCACCGACTCTACCGCGGCGTCATCAAGACCGTGGCCGGCGGCAGCTTTGTAGTCATGGGAGATACGATTCGGTGAGTTGACCGAATCTCTTCTAGAGACTAGTTTAGAACCAATGAGCAAGCCGAAGACTGGTCACGCCGAACAATGCCGTGTCTGTGGCCTCTCGTGCGTCGACCACGAGGATGTCATTGTGCGAATCAGCACTGGCAAACTGGTTGCCGAGCCCCCACTGAATCCCGACTTCGACGAAACGGGTCAGTGGGGGCTGATGCACCAGAGCTGCTTTCTCAAGGCCATCGGCGACCGCGCCTTTTTCAGGGACGCGGTACGGGCTGGCTAGCCCAGCGCCGCGACGGAGGCCAGGATCTTCGTCTTGGTGTCTGGCTCGAATCCATCGAGCACGCGATAGATCGCGGCGACGGCGTCGACTGGGGTCATGTGCTCGGCAACGGCTTCGGTGGTCTTCGGCTCCTTCTCCTTTCGAGTCGCAGCCAAGAGATGGCTGGCACGCGTCGCAGCTCCGGCGAGCGGCCTAGACTCACCATGCGCCGCCACGAAGGCTTCGCTGACAGCCTTGATGGTGATGCCTGGAGTCTCTGCGAACTTGTTGAGGATCCATGCGTCTTCTTCTGGGGTCCAACGGGGTCTCTTTGCCATGCGAGGGACCCTAACACATACGCATTGCCAGTCAAGCGTTGACAGACGTCACTAAGAATACAACTTGGCAGCGAAGGGAGACGCGATGGAAGGCACACGATATATCGAGATCCCTGCCACTGCGATCGAGGCATTCGTAGCTGAGGCAGAGACCAAGCTGGTCGCCAGCGGAGGATCCGTGGTGCGCTCAGTCGTGGGTCACGAGCAAGTCGTCGACTTCGTGCTGCCGCGACGGCAAGGTCTCCTGGTCCGATTCTTCACCTCGGTGCCAGCCAATGGCGACGCGGTTCGAGCCTGTGGCGAGGATGCGATCCGCATCTTCGTCGGCACCAAGATCCCGTTGGACCGTGGCGGCGAGAAGTTCATCCCGCTGTCAGAATCGAAGCGTGTCTTCCGTACCGCACCGACCAAGCTCCCCCATGAGGAGCGGGTCGCCGCATTCATGACTCGGCTTCGAGGCACGATGCGCGAGGTCTACGTCGAGGCCACGACGATCCCGATCTGTCAGAAGTGTTCTCGCCCGATGAAGGAGCGAACCGGAGGCCGCGGTCCCTTCCTGGGCTGCACCGGGTATCCGAGCTGCCGTAACACCGCCCAGGTGCCACGACTCGCTTCTTGACTGTCGCGCCAGAGTGCGTATTCTGTCGTCGAGACGAAGAAATTGCCGGTTGGAACCGGAGTGGAGTCGAGATGAGCTACGAAAGTGAGATTCTCAAGGGCTTGAACCCCGAACAGGCCGAAATCGTCAAGCATCTCTACGGCCCGCTTCTTGCGGGCGCCGTGGCTGGATCTGGCAAGACGCATGCTCTGATCGCGCGGATCGCCTACATGGTTCGTGTCCATGGCATCGACCCCAGCCGCGTGCTCTCGGTGACCTTCTCGAAGAAGGCAGCCGACGAGATGAACGACCGGCTCAAGGCCTGGCTCGGCAACTCCGAGGCCAGAATCGGAACCTTCCACAGTCTTGGCTACGAGATCTGCCGCAAGGAGTCGAAGACCCTGGCAGGTTTCAAGGTCGACGACCAGAACCGCTTCAAGTTTGTGCTCAAGGATACCTTGGGCTACGACGAGATGAAGTGGACCACGGCCGACCTCACATTCACCGAACAGTACATCACGCGATGCAAGGCTGCGCTGGCCCTGCCTGGTAGTGACGCCGCCCTGGCCATGGCCAAGAAGCTGTGCGCCAAGGTTGGCCCCCAGCCCTACGCCTCTCCCAGCAAGCTGGCCGAAGCCTATTCGCGGAGCGACGAGATCCGGATCGAGCGCCAGCTTCTCACCTTCGACGACATGTTGGTCGAAGCCTGGAAGATGCTGAGTGGTGACGAGGAGACCCGGATCCGATGGGCATCGAAGTACGATTTCGTTCTCCAGGACGAGGCCCAGGACCAAAACCGAGCCCAGCTCGAACTCGCCGAGCTACTCGCCAGAGACCACAAGAACTACATGATCGTGGGCGACGTCGCCCAGACCATCTTCGAGTGGCGTGGAGCCGACCCCTCGAAACTCCTCAGCTTCGAGAAAGACTGGGGCGCCAAGGTCGTCTTCATGAACCGCAACTACCGCTGCGGCAAGACCATCGTGGAAGCCGCCAACAAGTCGCTGTCCAACATGGACCCGGACCAGAAGCTCGACATGGAGATGGTGGCCTGTCGAGACACCGACGGCATCGTGACCTCGACGCTGTACACCGGGCTCGACGACGAGGGTGACAACGTCGCCTCGCAAGTCCTGGTCTCCAAGGAGTCGGGCCGGGAATGGAAGGACCACGTCGTCCTCTACCGCACCAACGCCCAGAGTCGCGCCATCGAGGAGTCGATGATCTCGGCCCGGATCCCGTACCGGATCATTGGCGGCACCAACTTCTACGAGCGCAAAGAGGTGCGAGACCTCTTGGCCTACCTCCGACTCGCCGATGGTCGTGGCACCGAAGACGATGTCAAACGCTGCATCAACACCCCGTTTCGCTACCTGGGCAAGGCCTTCGTCACCCGGATGGAAGTCGCGGCTGCCAAGGCAGGGACCAACAAGGACTGGCCCAGCATCGTCAATGCCGTCGCCGACGAAGCCGGGTTGCAGCGACGGCAACGAGAAAGCGCCGAGGACTGGGGTGTCATCGTCGTGGACATCGCGGAACGAATCAAGCTGGCCAAGACGGAGCCCGATGCTCCGGCCCGAGGCAAGGGAGGAGAGAAGACCAACAAGCAGGCCGGTTTCCCGGCACGTATCCTGGAAGACTTGGTCAAGGAGACCAAGTACCAGGAGTACCTGATTCGAGACGAGGGTCAGGAGACCACGGAGAACAACAAGGTCTCCAACGTCCGCGAGATGATTCGAGCCTCGGAGCGATTCACCTCGGTAGGTGACCTGCTCGACTACATCGAGATGACGATCGCGAAGAGCCGACGACAGCGCGACGACAAGGCACCGAACAAGGTGACCCTGATGACGGCGCACCGCTCCAAGGGTCTCGAATGGCCCGTGGTCTTCGTCATCGGCTGCAACGAGGCTATTTTGCCGCACAAGAAGGCAGACGTCATGGACGAGGAGCGACGACTCTTCTACGTCGCCACGACCCGAGCGATGAACGAGCTTCACTACTCCTGTGTCCTCGACGTCATCATCGGAGGCCAGGTCCGGGCCATGGCGCCGAGCCGGTTTCTCACCGAAGTCGGTTACGAGCCACGATACGCGGAACCCAAGATCGCCGAAGCCGCTCAGGGCCCCAGCTTCGATCCCGATGTCCAGGAACAAGGAATGGTGTCGTGATGACACCACGCCGGAAGCCTCTGACGAATGACGAGATCGCTGCAAAGACCCCAACCCAGTGTGTGCTGCGGGATGTAGAAAGATCTGCGCTGCGAGGTGGGTCGTGACGCCCGACCGCTGGAGACCGCCGTGGTTGGGCTACCTCGTGTGTCGCTGGTTTGGTCATGTGCCCGCACGTTCGTGGCATCCGGAGGACGCGAAAATGTTCTGCTCGCGCTGCTGGATCGACATGCCGGAGGTGTTCTGATGCAACCCTGTATCGGCGGCACCACGTGCCCGTGCATCACGTGCGCGAACCGCGAAGCATCGTCTCTCCGCGCCAGGCTCGCCGAAGCCGAAGCGGCGAAAGACCACGCGGTGTCGATCTCCTCGACGCTGCGTGCCGATTTCGTCACCGTGTGCATCGAACGCGACGAAGCGCAGGCGCGACTCGCGACATGCACCGAGCATCTCGGGCTCGCCAATGCAACAATCGACGACCTGCGCAACGCTGTGCTGGCAGAGCGAGAGCGACTCGCAGAGGTCGAACACGAGCGGAATCGATTAGCAACCGATGCCGACACCCTCGCCGCTGATGTCGCGCGACTGACGAACGTGCTCAGTTGCTACCCATACGGCTGCACGTGACGCCTTGTGTTCGGCGACTGGCGGAGGATTCGATGATGGCGCCAGTGTCCGATACCGATCTCGTCGAGGCGACGTGGGACGACGCCAGATACGGCGACTACTTCGTCCAAGGACAGCGTCGCGGAACTATCGATGGCTTCTCGGGCCCAGATGGTAACCGAGCCGATGAGGTGTCGTGGCGTCGCGACGACGGGCTTCTGGTCTGGTCTAAAATCAACGAGGCGCCGATTCTGCTTCGACGCCGCGAGGTGGGAACGGAACCCAGGAAGACCTGAATGGACAACGAACACGATCTCAACGTCATCATCAAGTTGAACACTGGTCACATCGCCCCCGTCGCCGAGCTGTACATGCCGGTCGCACCAGGCTTCAGCAGCATCGCGGTCGGCCAAGATGGCGTCACCTACCGGACGGCCACTCTGGGACCAATAGGTCTCTGGGAACGGGCCGACTTCATCGACCTCACCTACATCCGGTCGGGACAACACCACGAATGCGTCTTCGGCCCAACAGCTCCACCCAACAGCCCCGCGCTAAACCGCACCAAACCGGTACCGTCCGTCGTCATGCCCGCCCCCAACGGCAAGCTCGACTACGAGCAGTGGGCTTTGTGACCTATCCCCTCCCACTCGCCGACCATGACGACTCCGAGATGCGTGCCTGGATCAAGAGACGAGAATCCACGGAACGAGCCGCACACATCCTGGCCGCATGGGACGCGCTTCGTCTCCGTGTCCCGAGCCTACCCCTTCCGGTGCTATCCGCCCGAACCCAGGAGGGTGCGGCTCAGTTCTCATGGATCCGAAATGACATCGTTGTCGAGATCGAAGTCTACGACAACGGTAGCTTTGACTGGTTCACCCGCAACAGAGTCACGGACAAATACGATGGCTCCGAAGACCCCGTGGCCTCACTTCCAGAGGCCTGCTTCGAGGCACTGGTAGCGATGGCGTCATGACCATTGTCGTCGTCGAGCAAGCCGTTGTCACCGAACACGGTGGTGCCTACTTCCTCGGTGGCTCGCCACCTGACATCCCGAGTGGTGGTCGCTGGACGATCCGCGTCGCCAAGGCGACACCATTCAAAGGCTTCTTGATCTGGGCGGAACACGACCCCAGTGGCGCCGTGGTGCCAACAGAATCAGCCGAGGATGGCATGTCCTTCGTGGCGTCGAAGGACCACCGCAACACCTTGGCGCAGGCACGTGACCGCGCCGGTCAGCTCGCCACCGTTCTCCGTGGCACCGCGGAAGAGTTCAACTGGCGACGAGAAGCCTCCCGACTCGACACCAGGATCCTGACTCCAATCGATTGAGTCAGGTCTTTTTCGCGACGTCGATGACGCCGAGCTTGGCCTCGATGAGCTTGACGACGGCATCCCTGGCCATCTCTGGCAGGTTCCGACGCTTCAGCTCGTCGACGATGAAGGCCATGGCCTTGTCGAGCTTTTCCACGCTGGGCGGCTTCTTCCCCGTAGACTTGAGCACGTTGGCTGCCCACTTCTCCGCGGCACCGATGCCGAGATCGATGACTCCAAGGATGCTGGTCTCGGTGCCGGTGCTGAGGTCGAGCCCTGTCTTCGCCTCGAAGGCAGCGATGGCCTTGCGTCCCAGCGCATAGGCGACGCCGACGAGGATGAGAACCACGAGCGGCAGCAATGGGGCAGCGATCGATTTCAGGTATTCCATGCCGCCTTTGTACCAGATCAGAACCAAGGGTAAAGGCCCCTGAACTCGTCGTCGGTGGGGGTGGGACCAACGGGAGCAGGGAGCCTGCTCGATCTCTAACACGGCACCCGTGGCTTTGTCTTCTTATCTGGTCTGAACCACGGCGGCAGCTTCCAGTAGGAGCCTCGCATCGCGGCTTTGCCCCTGCCGTGGCAGTACGAGATCCAGCGCTGCGTCGGCCAGACCTGAGTCACCCAGTTGCCGACCTCGCCGCAGTGGTCACAGCTCCTGGTCTCGGCAGCCTTGGTCCGTTTCTCCTCGGCAACCTCTGGATCCTCTACGATTCGCTCCGGGTCCTGGCCGCCACGGAAGCTACCGAACCTCTGGCCGAGCTGCTGGCGATAGCTCGCCATCTCCCACATCGCGGCGAGCCTCGGCGACATCAAGCCGTGACGCCCCTTCTCATTGGCGACCCAGGATTCATCAAAGGCCAGCCGCCGGTTCTCGGCACCATGATCGAGACCCTTGCACACATACTCGACGACTCGCTTCAGTCCCGCCTTGGAACCCCTGGGATCCTTGACCCTGTTGCCGCCCCACCTGTTCTTCGCATTCGGCGACCTATCGATGTCCATCGCCCAGACCCAGCCAGCTCGACGCGGACTCGCCTCCAGCAGCTTGGCCCGTAGGACTTCGAGATCTACACGAGGACCCCAGTAGATGATGTTGACGTGGACGTTCCCGGTGCGACTGATCTCCGTCCTCCGATAGGCACCGGCTCCCTCCGCAGCTCCCAAGACCTTCCAGGCCGCCTTGCAGAGCCTGGTCGCGACGCAGACGTCACCTCGCAGCGATTCGACCCCGGGAGCCTCCCCTGTAGCCTGTAGCGTCAGCACCAGGTACCTGAACCGGTAGCCATCCACCGGCGCCGTGGCCTCAAACCTCCGCTGCAACCAAGCCGAGATCCCAGCCGCCAGACTCCAGCTACAACTCGGACAGCTCCGACACCGACAACTCCGTTTGACCCCAACGAATGTCCCCGAGGCCTCCCTGCCCTCACCACATCCACCACACCTCTCGACCTCGATCCACTCCCCACACCTCCTGTACCCAGCCCTCCGCCTCTCCCATGCCTTGCCCTCACCACTGGACTCGGACTCCAGCCCCCAGCTCTCATCCACCGCAGCTCTCCACTGCGGCCCCCCTAGCCCGGAGCCGACATCATACCAGATCTCGTCATCATTCCGCGCCTTTGTCCCATTACCTCCCCTACTTGCATCAAGTGAAAGAGAGTCGTTGCAGCGACCTATGGTCGCAGCTAGTATGGTCATGCCTCGTCACTCCGTTCCCGAGGCCTCCAGATGGGATTGTCGAGATCCCGCCCTTGGGCCGGTCGTCCACAACCGGCTCAAGGGACTGGTGTCAGCGGGGGATGAGAACTCTGCCTCGGGACTCGCGGTCCTGGCAAGAGTTCAGTTCACCAGATGTCTAGAAAACAGGCCCAGACGTTGATTTGACGTAGGGTCACGCAGACGTCTCAGGCCTTGCAGTCTACCCGGCGTAGAACGACGCCGTTCCCCGTGGGGAAAGTGGTCTACTGGTCGTAGAAGCGTGATGTACCCCGTGGGACATCGCCTCTACGATTGGTAGAATCACAGACTGTTGCGGAGCGGCAGAGCTTCGATGAGCCACGTCCTGAGCACGAGCCTGTTACCGTCGGTCAGATCGCGCGTCACGATCCCCATGATGCCCAGATTGGCGACGTCATCCTCGTCGTACTCCAGCGTCTTGGTCATCACGATTCGGAGTAGACGCTTCCCCTTGGGGGCATCGAGCTGGGACGCAACAGTACACATCGTCTGCCGAATCCGAAGGTTAGGCCGTATCTCGCCGTATACCTCGTCTAATGCCTCACGAACCATGTCTTCGTTCTGGTACTTCTTGGCCAGAGCAATCAAGTCCCCAAGCAACTCGCTGCGAGGTGGCCTGTGTTGTTCGTCGCTCATGGTATCTCCTCTGAACCTCAGAACATTATTGAGCCCATCGGCCATGGCCAGTTGACCATGTTCAGTCACTGCCGCGACAAAGGCCTCGTCATCGGGTGAATCGATGGGCTTGCCGTGTAGCGTCACCACCTTCCCGGATGCCTTGACCAGGTCGAATAGCTCTCTGATGAGAGGTGTCACTTCTCTTGGCTCCATTTCAACTTCGGCAGTCGATGCGCTTCGACGAAGTCTTCGACGTCGATGGATGGAATGTTGCCGTTCTTCTTGGCTCCTTCCAGAGCGGTCTGACCAGCGCTGGTGATGGAGTAGAGGTCACCGTCGTCGTCACCTCGGCGAGATGCCAGGCCACGCCTCACTAGTCCGGAGACACAGGCACCGGAGACGTAGCCATGGTGGGTTGCACGCGTCGATCGTCGTGGTCGTTCCAGCAGCATGGCCAGGACTTCGATCTGGATGGCGTTGAGCTTGGTCATGGCACCGGACGAAGACGTCTGGGATCGACGAACGGCTTCGCCGCCTCCAAGACCTGGCGAACTAAGTAGAGATCGAAGACGTTCGAGGCATCACGGACACCGGACTCCATGTCGATCCAGTAGTCTTGTGGCTTGGACCTCTGGATCTCCTCGATCTCTCGAATCACGCCGACCACTGTGCTTGGCTTGATGCCTCCAGCGTAGCCGGTATTGTCGGGCGGATACTGGGGCCAGGCCCTGGTCTCGACGCCACGTCCAGCAGACGGATCGAAGAGCTTGGAGCCATAGAGCAGGTTCTTGGCAAAGCCATCGAACTCGATGAGCTGGCCGTAGTCACGACACTGGAAGATCCACTCGATGTGTCGGTGCATCCAGCGGCGAGTCATCGAGGTGAACTTCACCCGTTCGCTACCATTCTCGGGAATCGAGACGCCATTGAGCTGGACACGTCGCCAGTTCTCTGGCTCCTTGACCTCGAAGTCTCCCAGGATTGCTCGTCTCGCCAGGTCGCCGCAGAGATGGGCGGAGAGACGCATCGGTGGCGAGTAGCTCGCCAGCCTGTTGATCCATGGCTTGCTCGGGTACCGAGGCAGCCCCGATCTCTTCTCCGAGAACAGGATCCCCCACTCGACGAAGGGGAACTCCTCGTAGAGCCTGAAGAGTGCCTCCGGATCGACACCATCGTCGGCGCCAGAAATCGTAACCGTGTTCAACACTACGGCACCTCGTAGAACGTCTTGCAGTGCTTGCAGATGGATACCGTAGAGCCCTCGACCACCACGACTATGATCTTGGCCAACAGGGCGGCAGCCGACCGACTGGCCAGGACACAGACCTCGTCACCACCAGGAAGCGTGGCATGAATCAAGGAGAGGTTGTTGCCGTGCTCTGCCGCCTCGTGCCTGCCTTCGAGACAGTTCCTCTTGGTCTCATCGAGACGGCCGAGATCCACGGTCCGGTTGATGGCACAGGTGTGCTCGCTGGGGTCATCGACCTGTCCACATTGGTCACAGACCTTGATCATTCGACTGGCTCATAGGTGGCGACGAAGATGTCGTTTTTGCAGGGATAGCGCTCGCCAGCGATACCTGTGATCACCCAGTCACCGGGACAGACGATGTGACCACCTTCGAGAGTATCGATCCAGCCATGGGCCATGAAGGCGTTGCCGCAGTGGTTGCAACACAGCGTGCTGTATGACTCGGCTCCTTGAACCACTGGCGCCCGCCAGTACCTCACCACGGCGCCTTCGTGCTTCCGCGGCTTTCCATCGGAGTCCGTGGAGACCGCACAGTTGTCCTCGGGGTGGTCGCCGTTCTTGAACCAGCGAGTGGCCTCGACGACGATTGGTTTCTTGCGGAACTTCATAGCCAGTTCGAGGCCAGAAACCATGACGCCGTGCCTTGGGCCGGAGGCAGATCGTAGAAGTCGTATGACTTTGGATCCATAACTAGTGCCGCTGTCCTGGCCGTCGAGATCATGGCACAGAGGTCTTGAAACGCAGCAGCGATTCGATCGTGCCAATCCGGAAGCGGGTCCCTGCCAACAAGACCGGAGATCCGTTGTGGATAGCCACGGTGGG
>ERZ1292629.2240-Hain-H43-01um-R1-2240-length-16702-cov-7_pt1 | contig 15927 bp, 15 predicted proteins | sample MGYA00564399_ERZ1292629 | MGnify/ENA primary metagenome ERZ1292629 (study PRJEB36523, sample SAMEA6512636) | groundwater metagenome | collected 2019-01-08 | study: AquaDiva: Metagenomics assemblies of 32 groundwater samples
AAAAAATATTAAAGGCTTTGGGCGTAGTGACCAAAAAGTAGGGAAAATTTAAGTAGTTAATGAATTATATTTTAGACTTTCAGTTATGAAAAAGGAATTAGCCAGATTATAATAATCTATAAAAAGGCTTTTTGGTTTTTGTTTTAATGGATAATGTAAGTTCAATTTCAATTGAAAATTCAATATTTGCTGATTTGCACATACACTCTCGATTTTCACGTGCTTGCAGCAAGGACTTGAATATTCCTAATTTAGTTAAATGGGCGCGTGTGAAAGGGTTAGGGTTGTTGGGAACAGGTGATTTTACGCATAATGAATGGCTAGGAGAGATTAGAGAGCTTCTGAAAGAAGAAAAAGGGATTTATTGGTATAATGATGATGTTGGCAAGTTTCCTTTTGTTTTGAGTTCTGAAATTTCTCTTATTTATACTCATAATGGAAAAGGAAGAAGTGTTCATCTTGTTTATCTTGCTCCTTCTCTTGAAGTTGTTGATAAGATAAATTTATGGTTAGATAGTAAAGGTCGTCGGGATTATGATGGAAGGCCTATTTTTAAAATAAGCTGCAGAGATTTTGCAGCAAAAATGGAAGAGATTGATTCCAGGATTGAGGTAATACCTGCGCATTGTTTATTGCCTGATAGTTATATTCATATTAAAGAAGGCATTAAAAAAATTAAAGATATAAAAATTGGTGATAAGGTATTGACTCATAATGGGAAATTAAAAGAGGTTAAGGAAATTTATACTAGCGATTATTTAGGGAAAGTTTATAAGATTAGGCCTTGGTATTTCTCAGAAGGTTTAACAACTACTCCTGAGCATCCTTTTTATTTTATTAAGAGTTATAAAAATTGCAAATCCACAAAAGGTTTATGTAAACCTCTGTGCTCTAAGAATGATATCTGTAAAAAAAGATTTTATAATAATTATAAACCTGAATGGATAATGGCTAAAGATGTAGAAAAAGGAGATTTTTTGGTTTATCCAAGACAAAAACCTGAAAAAGATATAGACATTATAGAAATTACTGATTTTATTAAAAATTATAAATCTTTTAATAAAGAATATATTTTACCAAAAAATTCAAGGAATAATAGAAATTATATTAATAAAAAGATAATTGTTAATAAGGAGTTTTGTAGATTATTAGGATATTTTCTTTCAGAGGGTTATTTAATAGGCAAGTCTGCGATAGGATTTAGTTTTCATTCTAAAGAAAAAGAATATATAAACGAAGTTATATCTGCAATTAAAAATTCTTTTGGAATGTTAGAGCATAAAATTGATTCAAGAAGAGAGACTCAAGCAGATATAATATTCTTTTCTAATATATTAAATGAGTTTTTTAGTAACTTCTATTTTGAAGATGAGAAAAGAGCTTGGAATAAATTTGTTCCATTAGATTTTTTATATCTAAAAAATGAAAAATTAGCAGAGATATTGAGGGGATGGTGGAGAGGAGATTTGGGTTATAGTGTTTCTAGACAATTGATTAATCAAATGAAATTAATCTGTATTCAATTAGGAATTATTCCTTCTATTTTAATTAATAAACCTGAAATTTATAATAAAAAGAAACATTTTATAGGTGAGAGGGAGATTATTTCAAAGAGAGATTTATATGTTATTTCAAATCTTTCTTTTTTTGAAAATGATTATGGAATGTTAAATGAAAAGTGTTTTAAGAGGAGCATAAATAAAATTAACAGAAAACATGGTTGGTTGGATGAAAATTATGTATATCTGCCTGTAAGAAAAATTGAGATTAAGGATTATTCTGGAGAAGTTTATAATTTAGAGGTTGAAGAAGATAATTCTTATGTTTCAGAATTTGCATGCGTTCATAATTGCTGGACACCTTATTTTGGAATTTTTGGAAGTGAGAGTGGATTTGATAAACTTGAAGAAGCATTTGGAGATAAGACTTATTTGATACATGCAATTGAGACTGGAATAAGTTCTGATCCTGAAATGAACTGGAGAATAAAAGATTTGAATGATAAGGCTATTGTTAGTTTTTCTGATTCACATTCATTTTGGCCCTGGAGATTAGGGAGAGAAGCAACTATTTTTTCATTGAATTCAGATGGAAAAATTAGTTATGATTCAATAATTCAGCAGATAAGAGAAAAAAGTTTTATTGGAACAATTGAAGCTGACCCTGCTTATGGAAAATATCATTTTGACGGGCATATGAATTGTAATTTTTCTTCATCTCCTGCTGAAACAAAAAAATTAAATGGAATTTGTCCCGTATGTAATAAACCTTTAATTGTTGGTGTTGAGTACAGAGTTGAGGAATTAGCTAAATTAGGAGAAGCTAATCATAAAGACAAGAAATTTTATTATAAAATACTTCCCTTGCATGAATTAATCTCACTATCTATTGGAATTGGAATCAACAGCAAAGGATGTTGGAAAATTTATAATGAACTTATTGAGAATTTTGGAAATGAATTTAATATTTTGCTGAAAGTTTCAAAAATTGAACTTGCAAAAGTTTTGAAAAGTGAGTTGCTTGTTGATTTGATAATGAAAAATCGCGAGGGCAAGATAGATGTTGAACCAGGCTTCGATGGCCAATACGGACGTCCTAGACTGAATTTTAAGGTTCCAAAAGAATCTTTATCTAAATTTATTTGATATTTGCATATAACATATATCTTGCTTTTTTTTCATCTAATTGAAGTATTTTTTTGCCTTTATCCGCAGTTTTCCATTTTCCACAAAGGTTCTTTTTTATAAATCCTTTATTTTTAAGGCTTGATATGAGTTTAAAATTAGCAGACTTATTAAATTTTGTATATTTTTCTATTTCACTATATCTTTTATTATCTTGATTGAGAAATTTTATGACATTTAATTGACTTAATCCATAATTATTTATCTTTTCACATTTTATAAATTTTGAAGGATTAGATAAAAATTCTTTTGTTTTTAGTTTATTTTTTATAAAATAAATCCTTTTGTTATTTTTTGTTTCAAAACTAATTATTCCCTCTTTAGATAACCATCTTAGATGATTACCTATTGCAGTTTTTAATACTTTAATCTTTAACACTAAATTTGTTGTCCCCATAGGTTTTAGTATTAGTGATTTTAATATTTCTCCCTTAATCTCTCCAGGTAATTTATATTTCCAGTTCCTTGTTTGGTTTTCATTTGCTATCTTAATTAATTCTTGTTTATTTTGTATTGGTAAGTTACCTAAGTCTTCTTTTAAGAGATTAATACTTTTTGATAGTATATTAAATCTAAAAATTGGACCCTTTGATTCCCAGGTTTTTCCGCATTTATAATCAAGTTTTTTACATATATTTTTTAAATCTTCTAGAAATTCTTCATTACAAGAATCTATTCTTACATTACTTCCATCCACAGTCCCTTCATCTATAATGGCTGCCCTGATAATTGCCGATAAATTTTTTCTATTACCTTTAAAAAATTTTAAAGGAACTCTACATTTTTTACTATTGAAATCTATTTTAAGATAATCTTTGAGAATTAATGGAATTGCTGTTGGAAAATGTACATGATCTTGATGAATTTTGAAATTTATGTCTCCAAAACATTCTTTTAATTCATTTATGAATTCTTTTTTTGTTTCTTTAGGAAAGTTATAATAAGCAGCATAACCATTTTCTTGATTATAACAACCATCACACATAATATGAATAACTATTTCTCTAAATGATGGCGAATCTGCTATTGGAATTTTGGGATTTTTTATGTAAAGATTTGATTTTTTTGTTCCGTAAGCTATAATATTATTATTTAATTCTTTAAGATTATTTTTATTTATTATTTTAAGTATCTCTTTTATCTTTTTTAAAGGGAAATAATCTGTTCTTTTTTTCCATTCTATAATTGTTGTTTTACTAATCTTTAGTTTTTTAGAAAGATAGTTTAATTTTATTTTAGATAATTTATCCAAAATTTCTTTTTTATAATCATCATTTAGTTTAATATAGATTCTATCGGGAAAATCTTTAATACTAATCTCCATTAATAAATTACTATTATTGTATATTTAAATCTTTGCTAAAACTGATGGTTCTTATAGAGTGGTAAACTAAAATAAAATATGGTGAGCCTATTTTAAGCGAGAAACAGGCGAAGCTGTTTTAAAAAATTTTAATTATGGAATATTGGTAATGTAAAAAATGATGAGTTGCGCAGATGAGATGATTAAATCGCTTAAATGAATACCTCCCCTTTAGAGATTAAACAATTCTGATAAAGAATTATTAATTTTTTTTAAATGCAATAAAAATTATCTTAGTTTTTTTCTACTAAAAACTCACAATGATTCTTTTTTGCGAGTTGTTCTACATTTTGGAGGTTGTTTTGAATCTTGTGATTTATCTCTTTTAGATTACTGCCTTCTAAAGTTATTGAATATTTTCCTGCTGCAAGATAATTTATATTGCAGTTGTCTTTGCAGGATTCTTTTAAGATATTTTTTATTGTTACAATTCCTTCGGAAGACTTGCTTGAAAGCCTGAAAACCTGTTTTATCTGCTTTGGCTTTTCTTTTTTTAATTCAAAAATTTTAATTAATTTTTCAAACTGCTCTTTAGTTATTTCTTTTTCTAAAATTTTTTTATTTCCCTCAAGATTTCCAAAAAAATCATTCAACGCTTGTTCCTGAGTTATTTTTTCTATTAATTTTTTAGCTGATTCTTCTCCTAAAACTGTTTTCAGAACAGCCCTATGACTTTTTTCTTTTTCTACTCTATCTAAAAATTCTTTTCTTTCATTTGGTTTTACTCTTCTTAAGGATAACTGAATTTTATCTCCCTGAATTCTTAATATTTTGCAGACTATTTTTTTATTTGGAACAACATAATCCCTTATATTCCTGATTCTTCCAGGTGCTATTTCAGAGGTAGTTATTATGCCTTCACCATTTTCTTGTATTTTTACAAATACAGTTGTACCCATTACTTTGTCTACAGTACATAATACTAATTGTCCTTCTTCAAATTGTTCATCTACCATACAGAAATAGATAATTAATAGGTTTTAAAGGTTGCTGTTAAAAAATATGAAATGAAATCTTTCCAAACCTAGTTTAAGGAAAGATTTCTAAAATCTAGTAAGTGTAATAATTTTTTGAGATTGTTTTTTTGATTTTGACGGATGTCAAATAATTTCTATAGAAGATTCACAGGCTGTCCCATAATCCTTATGGGACAGGAAAATTCGGTTTTATAGACGCTAAAAAGCTAAAAAAGTTTTAAAAAATGGCAAAAAACCGTATTGTGATACAACCTGTTCAGAAAGGTAAGTAAATACCTTTTCAAATCTTACATAAGATTTATAATGAATAATCGACATATTAAATGAAAAATGAATCTAAAATGCTAGAAATAAGAAAATCTAATATTTGTGGAAAAGGGGTTTATACATTAGACTTGGTAAAAAAGGGCGAGAGGGTATTTAGATTTTCAAATAAGATCAGGAAAATAAATCATAAACAGGGATGCCACTGCAAAATATGCCGCAGATGCATAAATCTAAGAAATAATTTATGGCTTTATCCTGAAAAAGATTCTTTTGGATGGTTTCTAAATCACTCCTGCAGATCAAATTGTTATTCTAAAGGCAGGTATATTTATTCTCTTAGAAAAATAAATGCTCATGAAGAGATTACAATTGACTATTCAACGACAAATATAGATAAAAAATGGAAAAATGAAATGTCATTGTAAAAATAAAAATTGTAGAAAAATAATAAAAAGTGTTCAGTTTTTGCCCAGAAGATTATTCAGAAAATATAAAGACAATATGCAAATATTTATAAAAAATAACTATTAGTTTGGATTTTAATTCAGAATTTCAACTACTCTTGCCTTTATATCTGCTTTTCCGCCCTTGGGTTCTGCTAGTATTGCTTCGCAGATTAGGCATTTTACTCTTGTAGTTGCGCCTTCAAATATTGTCTGCTCATTTTTGCAACCCTGGCATCTTACTTTAATGAATTTATATTTTGACATAGAATTAGATAATGGAAGGGGTTTAAAAGACTTTCTGTGGGTTTTAAATATTAGTAATAGCATTGTTTAAATAATTCATGTTCTATAATAAGATATGAAAAAAGGAGTGTATACAAAGGGGCAAGTTAGTGCATTTGTAATCATAGGAATTTTGATTGTTATAATTTTGATAGGTGTTTATACCTTTAAAATTAAAAATGATGCTGAAATCAGCAATGAATTTTTTTCACAGCAAGAAATTAAACCTCAATTGGAAAATATCCAGTCAAATATACTTTGGTGTTTAGATGAAAACAGCAGAAAAGGATTAGAGACAATAGGAATTCAGGGTGGTTATTATCATAAGCCAGATAAAAGTTTTGATTTAGAAAATGAATTTGTTCCTTACTATTATTATCAGGGAAATTATTTAATGCCTAGTCATGAAAAAATTACCAGTGAATTAAAAGATTTTGTTGAAGATAAAGTAAATGTTTGTTTAAATGAATTAATATTCGATGATTTTCAATTAAAACATACTAAACCTGAGGCAAATGTTGTAATTAATGAAGATGAAGTGGTTTTTGAATTTGATAGTTCTGTGACTATTAAAAGAGGGGGAAAAAGAGCAATCTTTGAAACAAAAGATTATCCTGTAAAACAGGTTTCTGCATTGAATGATATTTTAAGTGTTGCTGAATATATCACAAATTCCCATAAAATTGATTCTAAAATGCATTGCGCTAGCTGCATTGTAAAAATTGCAGAAGAAAAAGATGTTTATGTCAGAAATATTCCTTTTTCTAATGATTCTGTGCTGATTATAATTGGAGAAAACAGAACTTCTGACAAACCTTACTTGTTTAATTTTTTAAATAAATATACTAATAAGGAAATCAGTGATGATTTTATATTAACAGGAGAATATGCTGAAAAATCACCTGAAAGTTCGGGAGGAGTTTGATAAAATGATTGACATAAATATAGATAATATAAATAAGAAGAGATTTTTAATGTTCTTATTTATAATCGGATTAATTTTAGTCCAAATTAATTTTATTAATGCTGCTGAAAAAGGAGGAATACCTGCTGATGATGCTAAAAATCTTGAAAAAGTTAATGCTGAACTTAGAACTGGTAATTTTGCTAATTTAATTGCAACTATTGAAAAGACAGATATTACTCATTCTTCGATTTTGTTTGGCAGTCTTGACAATTCTAGATTGATTGAGGCTTGGAATAAATTAGAAATAAAAAAAGCAAATGGAGAAGTAGACAGTGAAAAGACAAATAATTATAGGCAGATGCTTTTGGGAGGGCGCGGTGATAGCAAGGCTCTTGACTCTTTTATTGGAAATTTAATAAAAAGTAATAACAAGATAAAAGAATTTGAATTTAAAGGCTCTGAAAATGCTAAAGGAGCAGGCAGCATTGTTGTTGATGGAAATTTTATAATCTTGAAAGATTCTTCTGGAAATGTGCATAAAATTCCTCTTAAGGATTTGAAAGGATTTAAGAAAATATCATTTTCTGAAATGAGCAGCGGAGGAGTAGGGTATGCTGTGCATTATACTTTTGAGAAGGGAAGTGAAAGTGGGATTATTTTAAGCAGTGGATATCTAAAAGGAGATGATAAATTTGGTTATGATGTAATGGATATTGCTGGCAAGGAAATAAAATCTACAGGACATGTTAGTTTTGGAGAGAGTCCTCAGGGAGCTATTTACTTTAGAGGTGTTCCAAAAGAAGTTAGTGGAGAAAAATTTAGCAAGGGAGATTATATTTTTAGCAAACCTGGGAGAGCAGGAGATATTAGTTTTCAAGATGAACTTGGAATGCTTGAGTTTAGTGAAAGAGATATATTAAATAACCAAGGGCTCAGAGTTGGCTATCAAAGTGAAACAGGAGCAAGAGGAATTAAAAAATTAGATGGTAATGGAGATAAAATGCCTGATAAAATTATTGATATTGTACATCAAAATGGTGTTGGTATAAAATATGGAAATAGAATTATTGGGGAGAATAGCAATAAAAAAATTGAAATAACTGACAGAGGAGAAGATATTGATGTTGTATCTTCTTTAGGAATAATTAATACACAGATTACAAATAATAATGGAAAAGTTTTTTCTAAGGGGAGTGAACAAAGAGAAGTTAATTCTGGAAAAGGTGAGCCCTTAAAAATTGTTAATGGGGTAATCAGAGGAACTTTTGTTTACAGGCAGGATAGTGGAGCTGGAAGTGGTTCTGGAAGATTTAATCCTGGTGCTCCTGGTGCTGGCTCTATACAAAATAATCTGCAGTTTGTTTCTCAAGAACTAGGAGGAGGACAAAATCCAATTAATCCTGTAAATCCAATTGAAAATACGCCTGATTATCAGACTTTTTCATCTGTTAATTCTGCAAGAGGCAGAGGATTGCAATGGGATGCTGAAATGTCAAGAAAAGCTCAAGAATATAGTCAACTTATGTCTACAAGACTCGGGCTTGTGCATTCTAATATGAATTATGCTGAAAATATTGCTATGTTTACTAGTTATCAACAGCTTAGTCCTCAACAAATTGGAAAAAGATTTGGCAGTATGTGGATTAATAGTCCTGGGCATCGCAGCAATATAATGAATAGGGGTAATAGCAGAACAGGGGTAGGAGTTTATGTTAGAAACAATGGAGGAATGTATACTTATTATGCTACCCAGATATTTGCTCGATAGATTTAAACCTTTATCAGTTCATATTCAAGTTTCTTTTTTATTAGTTCAATGAATTGGTTTTCATTTTCTTTATTAATTATGCATCCTGCTGCTTGCTTATGTCCTCCTGATTCACCACCTATAGATTCTGTTATAGAATCCATGAGTTCTTTTAAGTTTCTTGGTGATTTAGGATTTCTGCCTGCCATTCTGGCTGAAATCTTTATTTTATCTTCATTATATGCCATTGCAATTATTATTGTTCCTTCTCTATAAACCTGGGAAAAAGAAAGAATAGAAGCTAAAGTTCCTATTAAAGTATCTTTTATATTGTCTTTTGCATTTATTATTACATACTCTCTGCCTTCAATTTTATTATTCTGGTCAATATATTTCAAACCTGAAATAATGTGCTGGCGATATTTAAAATACATTCTTTCTGCTTTTTTTCTTGCATCTGAATTTTTCAGGCATAGAAGGAGAGCTAATTCTGGTTTTCCCATTCTTGAGCAGGCATTTATTATTGCTGAGAGTTCTCTTGCATCTTCCAGCCTGTTAAAAATCTTTATCAGATAAAAATTTCCAATGTATTCTGAATTTTCTTTAGCTGATAATCTTAAAGCAATTGTTGTAACAAGTTTTTTCATTTCACTTTCATTTAATTCTAATAAGGATTTGTATCCTTTTCCTGTTTTTTCAATTCCAGCTTCTTTTAAAAGTTCAAATGTTCCTCTTGGGTTTCCTGTAACTCCTGGAATAAAAGGCCTTGCACTGTATTCTAATGTTTTATCTAAAGGGCGTGTTGAAGGATAGATTAAAACCCCTCTTTTTATTGTGATATCTGCTTCCTTGATTATTCTGTCTCTTGTCTTGTTTATTTCTTTTTCCATTGTATCTCCTATCATTCCAAGAATGGCTAAATAAGAGAGATTTTTATTTTCTTCTGAAATTGAAGTTGATAAAAGATAGCAAATTTCAGCTGTGCAGAGATTTTCATAATTTTCTAACAAATGGGGATTAAGTATATGAATATTATCAGGAATATTTTTATCTGAAATCTCGTGATGGTCAATTATAAAAATATCATTTTTTAGTTCTGATAGATAATTCATACTTCCTGAGCCCAGGTCAAGAATCAGGAGTATTTTATCTTTTGGAAAAAGAGCTATTTCTTCTGAACCTAATTGTTTTAGTATCTTTAAAGAGAATTGTTTGTATAACCTTTCCAGAGTTTTGGATAAGATTGCAGCAGAACTAATGCCATCTGTGTCAAAATGGCTTATTATCTGGATTTTTTTATCCTGTGTTTTTTCTAAAAATATCTTTGAAAACTCTTTAATTTCTGCAATCATTTTCCCTCTTTTTATCTTAATTTTGTTAGTTGTATAATTTATTAATCATTAGCATATATAAATCATGCGATTGATTTTTTAGTAGTAAATATTTTAAAAAAATTTTGTTAATCTGAAATAATCATAAATGAATATTGGTAATATGAAAACTGATAAGATGTGTTGATGAGATGCTCTGAATAACAATCACTAATTAAAAAATAGCATTAAGATACAGATATTAATACTGGTAATGTATAAATCTTAGAGATGTTTGTGAGAAGCAAGAGTTATGGGGAAGATTTAAATTGCTCTAAAGTACAATTTCAAACTCCTAGAACCATATTAAAACTCGGCATTAATTAATAAAATAATCATAAATGATACTGATAAAAAATTACTGGTTTTCTAGCTGATAATCTTCCCTTTTCTTTAACTTGGCTTTTGTAATTATCAGTGAACGCTCTGCCTTTTTATCTCCTTTGTTCTTTTTGTAATGCTCTACAATATTGTCTAATTTTGCTTTAAGATTTTTTATTGTTGGTTCTTCAAATTCTAATTTTTCTTTAATAACTTGTTTTATTTTAAGCCCATAGAGATTTACTTTAGGTATTCCATACTGGTCCCTTAGAATAAGTCCTATTTTTTCAGCTGTCATGCCTTTATTTGCTAATTTTATGATTATTGCTTTTACTTCTTCTAGAGTATATTTTAACCATAATGGTTTTTCTGATTTCTTTGATGATTTTTTTGCTTTAGGCATATAAAACTTATTCAAAAGTGGTTTTTAAAGTTATTTGTTGATTAAAAACTGCTTGAATTTAATAGTTGTTTAGTGGTCAAGAAACATTTATAATCTTTATTTTCTTAGTATTTTTATGAGATTATTATTTGAAAAGGGTAAACAAAGGGAATTGTTAAAGAAAGAGAAAGAACTTAAAAATTTAAGTTGGTCTAAATTTTCTAAGCAATTGAACTTAAATGAAAGTAGGTTGAAAGCCTTTTATTATGACGGAGTTTTAATTGATGAAGATACTTTTAATAAACTGAATCTAAGAAAAGATTATGAGAAATTTATTATTAAACAATTAGAAGAGAATTGGGGGCAATCAAAAGGTGGAAAAATTTCTTCAGGAAACTTAAAAGAAATAAAAGTTCCTGAAAAAAATGAAGAACTTGCGGAATTATGGGGTATTCTTTTGGGAGACGGAAACATACAAAAGAGAAAAGGATATAAAATTGGAACTTATAATATTAAAGTAACTGGGCATTCTATCCTAGATAAAAATTATCTTCTCAAATTTGTTAAACCTCTAATAGAAAAATTATTTAATATAAAGGTTAGATTTTATCCATCTAGACATAGTAATGCTCTTAATATAGTCGCAGATAGCCGAAAGATTGTTAACTTTTTTGAAGAAAATGGATTCAATGCAGGGGATAAAATAAAAAATCAGGTTGGAATTCCTACATGGATAAAAGAAAATCCTAGATTTTTAGCTGTTTGTTTAAGGGGTTTATATGATACTGATGGTTGTTTTTATAGATTGACTAATCAAAATAGTTATCAAATTCATTTTAAAAATTATAATAAGAGTTTATTAAATGATGTTCATGTAGGCTTAATTAGTTTAGGTATCAAACCCTCTAAGATTATTTGTGGTAAAAGTATTGTAATAACTAGAAAATCTGAAATAGAAAAGTTTTATAAAACTATTGGATTTCACAATTCTAAGCATCTAAATAAAATCAATGCTTACCTTGAAGCCCTGTAGGACAGCGGTCAAGTCTCCGGCGCTTTGGACGCCGATACCCAGGTTCGAATCCTGGCAGGGCTAGTTTTTAAAAGACTAGCCTATATTTTAGATTATAATTTTATTTAAAAAGGTATTTTTTGTATTTTTTATGATGGATATGCGTTGGTATAAGCAATACGTGAAAGAATGTAGAAGAGCATATGAGAAAATATCCTCTATAGCAAGAATTCCTATTGAGGATTTAGTTGACAGATGTCTTGTTTTAGTTAGAGATGGAGAAAGTCCTTATTACGGAAGTATTGGGATTTTAGAAAATGAAATTCTTGACTCGGAAAATCATAGGGCTTTATATATGATAAGATTTGGAGAAAAAAAGAAAAAAGTAAAATTTGAGATTGGATTAGGGGATATTCATACCTTGGAAGAAGTTGATAAAAAACTTTTTTGCACTCCTAATGTATTTTTATTATTGGAAGAAAGAGATAAAATTGGAAGATTGTTTTTAGATTAATACTTCTCCTTATATCTTCCTCTGGATTCAATTACTTTGATTCTTTGGATAATTTCTTTTCCTGGGTTTGCTGTTTTTTCATAGGTGTTTAGGATAATTTTAAAGCATTCACTCCAGATTGTGAAATGCTTTGCTTCTAATGCCTGCTGAAGCAAATGCAAATCAACTGCCTTGTCTTCAATTTTTTGCGAGTGGAATGACAAGCCAAAGTCTATGAAAAATACCTTTCCATTTGAATTTGCAATCTCATTTTCATTCGATTGAATATTTTTGCTCAACAATCTCCTCTTGCTCGATTGTTTCGCCAATATATCATTGATATTACTAATATCTAAATTTTGAGAGTTTTGGCTTTTGTTGATTAATTGATTATCAGAATCATCAACATAAATCATATTTGATGTTGTCAAATCTCCATGAATTATTCCATGATTGTGCATTTTTGAAATGTTTTCTGCTATTATTTTTGAGATTTGTTTATAGTCTAGTTTTTCTAAATTGTCTGAAAGTTTTTTTCCTTTGATGAATTCCATGTGAATCATTCTACCTGATTCAGGTATGCTTCCTAATAATTTAGGAACTGGAATTATAGAAGAAAGTTTGTTGATTATTTTTGCCTCACTTCTTGTTCTTGATTTTCTTAGTTTTTCATCTATTTCTTTAATTCTATAGGATTTTTTAATTCTGTCTTTTACTATTTTATCTCTTATTTTATAGATAATTGCTTCTGCTCCTTGGGCTAGGATTTTTTGTGGCATGTTAACATATATTTTTAAAATTAATTGTATTTATAAACATAAGCTATAATAAACAAACATGAAAATAGATGAAAAAATCAGAGGGAGAATAGAAGATGGATTATTAAAGTTAATAGTAGAACATGAACCTAATTTTCATAGGCTTGGGCAAGAAACAAAATTAGTTGATTGTGAAGATGTTGGAGTAAGTTTTGAGCCTAGATTAAAATTGAGGTATGAGGTAAGTTTTAAAGGAAAAAAATATGGGATTTATGAACAAACCCTTGTTTTTACTCAGAATTTGCAAGAAGTTGTGGCAAGGGTTGAAGCAAATTGGGTAGAACATAGTTGATGTTAAATATTTTATGAGGTGTTTTTCTAAAACTTCATCTTTTTTCCGAATTTCTTTGCTATCTTCATCATCTGTTTTTGGTTGAGACCCTTGGAAGGGTCAATATCTGCTAAGTCACCTGAACCACTTGCAAATTCTTTCAGAAGTTTGTATTGCTTTAGCATTGTCCTTATATCTGATGTTGTTGTTCCGCTTCCTTTTGCAATTCTTCCTAATCTTGTTGTCTGCTTTTCAATTATTTCAGGATTTTCTATTTCTGCTTCTGTCATGCTGTCTATTGCATGCTGCCATTTTTTTAATTTGTCTTCCTGGGTTCCAAGCATTTCTTCTGGAATTTTTGCTTTTCCCAATCCTGGAATCATCTCAATTATTTTTGACATGCTTCCTACATTTCCCATTTGTTTTATCTGCTCCTGGAAATCCCTTAAATTAAATTCTCCGTTTTCCAGTCTTTCTTTTGTTTTTTTCTGGGATTTTTCATCTATTGCAGACTGAACTTTTTCTAATAATCCCTCTAAATCTCCTAAACCTAAAAGCCTTGAAATAAATGCTTCTGGATTAAATGTTTCAAAATCATTTGTTTTTTCACCTGTTCCAATGAAAAAAACAGGTGCTTTTGTTTCATTGCATGCTGTTAATGCACCACCTGCTTTTGCTGTTGAGTCCATTCTTGTTATTATGACTCCATTAATATTACATGCTTTTTGAAATTCAAAAGCTAAATTTTTTGCAGCCTGCCCAATATCTGCTGAAATTGCAAGGAGTTTATAATCTGGTTTAATTTCTTTTTCTAATAATTTTATTTCATCTATTAATTCTTTATCTAAAGAATGTCTGCCTGCTGTATCAATTATTACTAAGTCATATTTTTCCAACTCTTTTTTAAAATTTTTATAAGTTTTAATGGGATTTTTTTCATCTTTTTCCACAAAAACAGGAACTTTTATTTGTTTTCCTAATTGTTCTAATTGTTCTCTTGCTGCTGGACGATGAACATCCAAACCAAGCATTGCAACTTTAAATCCTCTCTTGGAATAATATGATGCTATCTTAGAAGCTGTTGTTGTTTTTCCCTGCCCATATGTTCCTAAAAGCATAATCTTATTGTTTTTCCCTTTTTCTAATTTTAATTCATGTTTTTCTTTGCCTAAGAGATTTAGAATTTCATCATGTAAAATCTTTGTTAAGTGCTCTTTTTTTTCTATTCCTTTGATTTTTTCATTTTCAGCTTCTTTTCTTATCTTGTCTCCTATTTCCTTTACTAGTTTAACATTCACATCAGCCTGAATCAATGCCCTTTGCAAGTCTTTTACAATTAAATCAATTGTTTTTTTATCAAGAAATATAGCTCCTGCTATTTTGTCAAATCCTTTTTTCAAAGCTGAACCTAAACTTTCAAACATTTTGTATGAATTTTAAAATTGTGTGTCTATAGTATAACACAATTTCTTTACTTTATATCTGGTAAGATGTAATAATAAGTATGAGAAGCAGTTTTATATGCTAATCATACAGCATTCTATTATTTATTATAGAGATTTAAGGTTTATAGGAGTTTTGGTAAGCTGGCAAGCTACAGATAGAGTTATTTAGTTACCTTTATTAAGTGGTAACTTAATAGAAAGATTTAAAAAGGAGCATGCTCAAGAACTCACGCTCTGGAATTTATTCCAGAGTTCTTGACACTTACTAAATCCAGAATAATCTTTTCTTATACGAAGTTTGAAAAGATTCAGTTTCTTAAGTCTAAAATAAATATATCTTTTTGTTAGTAATTGATAATTTCACAACCCCAAACTCTCAATATATTCTTCCTTATTAAATAGTTTTAAATCCTTGTAGTTTTGCCCTGTGCCTAGATAGAATATTGGCTTGTGTGTTATTGCTGAAACTGAGATGATTGTCCCGCCTTTTTCATCAACATCTGCCTTGCTTAGAATTGTGCCATCTATTTCAATTGCTTCATGAAATGTCTTTGCCTGCTCTGTTGCATCATTTCCTGCTATTGATTCTGCAACAAAGATTTTTAAGTCTGGATTTGTTATTCTGCATATTTTTTCCATTTCAGAGATGAGATTTGTTTTTGTATGCATTCTTCCTGCAGTGTCTATTAAGACAACATCAATGTGATGGGATTTTGCATATTTTATTGCATCAAATCCTACTGCAGAAGGGTCTGCACCATAATCATGCTTTATTAAAGGAATGTTTAATTTTTTTGCATGCTCTTGTATCTGTTCAATTGAAGCTGCACGAAAAGTATCTGCTGCTGCCAAAGCAACTGAAAATCCTTTTTGTTTTAATAGATATGCCATCTTAGCTAGATTTGTTGTTTTTCCTGAGCCATTGATTCCCAAGAACAGTATAACAAAGGGTTTTTCTTTTTTCATTTTTACCGCATCTATTGGGTCATCAGGGTCAATAAGAATCTCATTCAGGGTGTTTTTAAGCTCTTTTTTTATTTCATTCTCCAGATTATCTTTTTTTATTTCTTTTCCTATTAGTTTTTTGGATAATTTTGATTTAATATCTTCTACGACATCAAAAGCAACATTATTTTCAAGAA
>ERZ1292629.2125-Hain-H43-01um-R1-2125-length-17468-cov-4_pt2 | contig 15918 bp, 13 predicted proteins | sample MGYA00564399_ERZ1292629 | MGnify/ENA primary metagenome ERZ1292629 (study PRJEB36523, sample SAMEA6512636) | groundwater metagenome | collected 2019-01-08 | study: AquaDiva: Metagenomics assemblies of 32 groundwater samples
CGGGCCCCCACTCTTTTATAACTTTATAAACCGGGGTCACGCTCTCTTTTTCCTGCGCCACTTCCTGAAATTTAGACTTCGCATCCTTATAAAGCTCGTTTTTTAAAATGTCGGGCAAATTTACCAGTAAATGTTTTAAAATAAATTTTTCTGCAGGAGCATAACCAGAATCCAAATAAATTGCACCAATCAACGCTTCAAAAGTGTTTGCCAAAATATATTGTCTTGCCTTGCCCAATTCTTTTGTTTCTCCCCGCGACAAAAGCAGAAAATCATTAAAGCCAAGTTTTTCTGCAACCCAGGTAAGCATTTTTGCATTTACCAGAGAAGCTCTCCAGTTGGTTAAATCCCCTTCCGATTTTTCAGGATAATCTTTATATAAATGTTCTGTTGTTATCAGTTCCAAAACCGCGTCCCCCAGAAATTCCAATCTTTCATTGTGGCTTAAATTAAAATCCGGGTTCTCGTTTAAATAAGACCTGTGAACAAACGCCTGTGTCAGCAAATCTTTGTTTTTAAACTTCAATCCTAATTTTTTTTCAAAAGGCGAAAAATCTTTCATTTATTTTCTCCTGTCTGCGCAGGCAGGTCTTTTTTTTTATTGCTTTCGGCCGTTGGGTCAAGCTGTTTATAAACCGTTCCTAAAACTCCGTTAACAAATTTGCCTGAAGTCTGGCCTGAAAATGTTTTTGCCAGCTCAATGGCCTCGTTAATCGCCACTTTTGGCGGAACCTCATTTTTGTCAGAATACAAAAGTTCAAACAATCCGATTCTCAAAACATTTCTGTCAATAAGCGGAATCTGGGCTATCGGCCATTCGGGAGCCGCTTTTTCTATTATATTGTCAATTTCTTTTTGGTGGCTTTGCACTCCATCAATTAACTGCCAGACAAATTTTGTGTCTTCCAAGCCGGGGCCAAAGTCGGCCAAATTTCTCTCAACGACTTTTTTCAAACCTGCTTCTTTCCTGCCGTAAAAATCCCATTCGTATAGGCTTTGCATTGCGATTGACCTTGATAAGTGCCGGCTTGCCATATGTTTTTTGGTTAACTTCCCCGCCTAAACTCGCTTATGGCGAGATTATGGCGGGCCCGTCAAAATGCTTTAGCTTTTGTCGGGTTTTTTCCGGGTTTTTTCAGCTTCTTTTATTTCTTTTTCCCTTAATTTTTTCTCTTTTTTTGTGAGCTTTCCCAATACGTTGATTACTTCCTTGCCGTTGTAGTATCCGCAGTTTTTGCAAACCATGTGAGGCCTTACGGGCTTTTTGCATTTTTTGCAGGTTGTTAAAACAGCCGGCTCAATATATAAGTGCATCCGGACTTTGTTTCTCTTGCCCTTTGTATGCCTATGTTTTGGAACTGCCATTTCGTTTAAACTTTAAATAACATTTTTATAATACACCAAATATGCAAAATTTGCAATAGGGGGTTTTGCATAAATCAAAAAAATATTATAATTATCGAATATATAAACGATATGCAAAAACCGGTAAAATTTTTATTGCATTTAAAAGAAGATTATCTGGCATATTCTTTTTTGGTTTTTGGATTCTTTTTCAGGCTGTTTTACATATTCCGCTTTACAACTCCACAAATGTATTTATGGTCTGACCCGGGGTACTACGACTTGCGGGCTTTAGACATGGCAAAGGGGCAGTTTGTCATGTTTTCAACCTACTGGCCCCCGTTTTTCCATATTTTTTTAAGCTTTATCTACAGGCCACTGGTCTGGCTGGGCATTGAATCTTGGAGAATTAAAATTGACATGGTGCTTTTTGCGCTTTTTTATATAATAGGATTTTGGTGCATTTACCAAATTGTAAAAAAATTATTTGATAAAAAAATAGCGCTTGTCATCTTGGGAATTTTAATTTTCTGGTATCCGTTAATTTTTTTAAACTACGTGATAATGAGCGAAAACCTGTTCTTTCCCCTAATGTTTTTAGGCCTTTATGTATTAATAGTAAAGGGCGACAAGCCAATAAACGGAGCTTTGCTTGGAATTTTATGGGGTACGGCCTTTTTGGCAAGGCCTGTTTTTGCGCTGGCAATTCCTTTGTTTGTGCTTTGGGCTTTGTATTACAAAATTAACTGGCGGTTTTTAATAAGCTTTTTGTTAACAGGCGCTGTGATTGTGGCCTTAATGATGGGTTTTAACTATTATTACACAAAAAATGACATCGCCGGCGGAACTGAAAAATCAATTTCTTCCAACGGGGGCGTTGGTTTTGCAATGTTGTGGTGCGACGCAAAATCAATTGAATTTCGCAACAACGGATATAATTTTGGCTTCGGCCCCCCCGCAAACATAAACTACGAAGAAAGCAAAAGAATTTTTACAGATGTCCCTTTTTCAAACCAAAAATACTATTACCAAATGGGACTTGATTGTTTGAAGGAACGCCCCGAAAAGCTAATTACAAACTTTTCTTCTGTGATAAAATTATTTCACAGCCACCTCTTCCCCACTATCGGCAATGTTGCTTATTGGGAAAATTTCCGCCTGCTGTTTAAATTTTTAACTGGCTTTTTATTTTTAACGAGCATCATATCATTAATCTTTTTTACGCGCAATAAATATCTCTATTTAATGGCTTTGATAATTTTAAGCCTGCCGATGATGGTTTATTTGCAGAACGTGGGAGAGGAAAGATATATAATCCCCTACGCCCCCCTGCTTTTAATTTTAAGCGCTCCTTTGGCAATAAGCTTAAATAAAAACAAAAAAATAGATTTTAATCCCGCCTATATGGCTTTTCTCTCAATTCTTATATTAATTTCTTTTATTTTTCGGTACAGCTTTTTGAATGTGCAATCCGGAGATTATATATATTGGTTAAGCCCATGGTATGACTTCATAAAATTGCACGGCATTTCGGCTTTCAAATACGGTTTTTCAAATTATACTCCCTTGTACACCTATTTTTTGGGATTTTTTGCAATTTTGCCGATAAACAAACTATATGCCATCAAATTTTTAAGCATTTTTTTTGAGTTTATTTTGGCCTTTTTCGTTTTTTTGACAATTAGAAAAAAATACCCGAATAACTTGTTCATCCCCTTGCTTGCTTTTACGGCAGTTTTAATTGCTCCAACCGTAATTATAAACGGAGCTTACTGGGCACAATGCGATGTAATTTACACCTGCTTTCTTGTTGCCTCGGTTTATTTTTTATTGAAAGGAAAGCCGTTTTTAAGCCTGATGCTATATGGAGTGGCTTTTGCATTAAAGTTGCAGGCAATATTTTTACTTCCGCTTTTTATAATTTTACTATTCAAAAATAAAATAAAAATTTGGCATTTTCTTTCAATACCCATTGTTTACTTTCTGACAATTTTGCCGTCTGCAATTCTTGGACGTCCGTTAAAAGACCTGTTCTTAATATATTTTAACCAGGCGAAAGATTACAATTATTTAAGCTTGAATGCGCCAAGCTGGTACCAGTGGTTCAGCGCCGCTAAATTTGAAACTCTTTATTTGCCGGGGCTTTTGATTGCCTTGATTTCAACCCTTATTTTTATATTTTTTGTTTCAAAGGCCCTGCCTGCGCAGGCAGGAAAAAAGGAGATGACAAACGACAATATAATAAAAATCGCCTTTTTATCGGCGATTTTACTTCCCTTTTTGCTGCCCAAAATGCACGAGCGGTTCTTTTTTCCGGCAGATATTTTTTCAATAATATTTGCCTTTTATTTCCCAAAATATTTTTTACTGCCTTTGTTTATGCAAATGATTTCCTTCTTAAGCTATGGGCCTTTTCTGTGGGGAAAGAGCGCTGATTTTCCGCTGCTCGCCTTTGGGGTTTTGGCAATTATTTTGGCGGCCGGCGCGGGCTTATTTTTTGAAAATTATTTTACCCCAAAGAACAAAGAAATTGCCCAGAGCCCTTAAAATTACTTTAAAACTTCCGCCGGTTTGTTTGCCTTCTTTCCTTGAAAAGTGATTTACCGGCATTTCTAAAAATTTATACCCTCTTTTTTTTGCTTTTGCTAAAATCTCTAAATTTATCAGGGCTCCCTTTGAAATTAAATTTTCACCTTTTACCACATAAGATTTAAACAATTTAAAAGCGCAGTCAACATCTTTTACTTTCACTCCAAAAAAAATGAAAGACATCAGACCAAAAATCTTTGCGTTTAAAATTCTGTGAAAGGAATCTTTCCTGTTTTTTCTGCAGCCGATTGCAAAATCATAATCTTTAATTTTTTGTAAAAAAATCTCAATATCCTTAATATCAAACTGGAGGTCTGAATCGGTAAAAAAAATCAGCCCTCCTTGAGCTTGCTTGAAGCCCGAAACAAGAGCTGAGCCATATCCTTGATTCTTATTATGCGAAACAACAATAATGTTTCGCGTTTTCTTGTAATTTTCTAAAACTTCCGCTGTTTTATCTTTTGAACCGTCGTTTATAACAATTATTTCGTACAAATCCCCCCTCTTATCAAAAAAATCAGATATCTTGTCTATTGCTTTGCCGATATTTTTTTCCTCATTGTATGCCGGCAATATTACAGAAATCATAATTTAAAATTAAATTATGCCAGGAATAAACATATATCTGACTTTTTTCACATATTCAATATAATCTGGGTCTTGCGACAAATGCCTTTCCTCTGTAAGCGCCCTTAAATAATAAATTATTGTCCAGGCGGTCAAGCTTAAAATTGCGATAAAACCAAATGCCTGAATGGCAGGAATTGCCATTATCCACCAGCTTGCATTTTTTGAAATGTACGCCGGATGCCTCACATATTTATAAGGCCCCTTTGAAACAATTCCCCTGTTTGTAAGGTTTGAAGCCTTAAACCCCAAGGCAATTGACGCCCAGACATAAATGGCAAAAAATACTATTGAAACGGTCGTGGCGATCAAAGTTATGTTTAAATTTTTAAAATCTGAAAAATCTGCCGAATACCAGCCAAAAATCCTGCCGGTCAAATCGTTAAAAGGCGGGTAGCACATTAAAGCAATTATCCACCCAAAGGCCGTCGGCTCCACTGATTTTACAACGCTTTTTAAAGTTTTTGATTCAATAAGGTAGCCGAAAGCGAAAATAAAAGTGTCTATTACTAAAATAACATAAAAGGCTAAATGCAAATAGGAATTGAGAAAGTTTATTTTAGACAATTCAAAAGTAAAAGTGTTTAACCCCCGCAAAAGTGAAGTAACATTTCCAATTGCAAAGTTTATCATCACAGGCGTAAAAACTATTTTTACCAGATAAAAAAGCAAAGAAACTTTTTCGTCCTGAGAAATTATCAGAGGCTTTTTTATGTTATCAATAAAAATAAAGCGGAGTATTTTTCCAAATCCCTGAAAAATCAGATATGTCCGCGTCTGCTCAATTAAAATTTCTTTTCGAAACAGCAGCAAAAAGCAATAGACAAAGAGAAAATCAAAAATAATTCCAAGGGTGGAGTAAGAAACCGTCCCGTAAAAAAGCGCGTTGAATAAAAACGAATTAAATGCGCCGTAAAAACCTTTTGAAAAAGGCAGAACCGACAAAATCCAGAGGGGCAGGCCGTAAACTAAAGCATTTAACGCGATAAATCTTAAATTTCTCATGGTAATTTTAAAACGGCGACACCTCTTTCCAGCTTGGAATATAGTTTTGCTTCTGAACCGGCACAGGGTGCGACACGCAACAGCAGCGGTATTCATCGCAAACTTTTAATATTGTGCCAAACGAGCCGTTATTTTCATATGTGTGAGTTGTTTCGCCTAAGGCCGGGTCGGTTGATGTTGCGCCGTCTCCAAAATTCCAATTCCAAGAGGAACTTGAACAGCCATATATATTGCCGGAGTTAAATGGCGAATCTGTGCCTGTATACAAAACCTCAGTTTTGGTTCTCGGTAAAAGCGGGAAGAACGTAAAATCGGGGTTCGGCGACGGATGCGGATATGGGTATTTATATGTTGTGGGCATTGGATAAATCCAACCTGAGCTTAAGCCCGTATTATCCTGCAACTTCACACGCCACCGGTAAGTTTTTCCGTAATTGATAAAGTCGCACCCGGGGAAAGTGGGGCTGGTGTTTGCCAGCCTTGCCTGAACCTGCTGCGCGTTTGGATTGGGGCAGCCTGTTCTGGGGTTGCAGGTGATGGTTCTGTCAACTAAGGGCTGGGTGAAATACGCATCGGCATAATCAGCAACCTGAAAAATATATTGCGCTTCCGGATCGTTTTCGGGGTCCTGGTATGTCCAGTAAAAACGCGCGTAATGCGGCTCGCAATAGCCTTGTTCTTGCGTATGCAACACAGCTATTGGCGGGTGCTGCGTTGGCGCACACGCCGGGTCATCTGGGCATGTGGATGAACCGGTTCTCGGAATACCGTAGCAAATATTTCCGGCTTGGCACAAAGAAGTTCCGTAATCAGCAAGAGTAAAACAGCCGCTCCCCAGACATTCGTTGTGCACTCTGCAATCGTTGTTGCTTTGGCACTGGTCATCGCCAAACCCGGGAGCGCTTATACACTGCTGGTTGCTGCATTGGGTATGGGCGGCAACGAGGCAGTCAAGGGAAGTGTTGCCCGTGTCTGCATTGCTTTGGCACTGGTCAAATCCTCCTCCGTTAATTGTCCAACACTGCACGCCCACGCATTCTGTGTGCGAGGACTGAACGCAATCGGCTGTGGTTGAACATTGGCTATATCCTTCGTCTTGGACAACTACGCACGCATCATAAAGACATTCGTTATGGGTCTGGCCTCCGCCAGAACTAGAACTCGAGCTGGAACTTGAACTTGAAGAACTGGAACTGCCGGAACTCGAACCCGAGCTTGATCCGCTAGAAGAACTGGAACTGGAACTGGAACTGGAACTTGAGCCCGATGAACTCCCAGAGCTTGAACCGCTTGAAGATCCCGAACTTGATCCAGAAGAACTTCCGCTTGAAGAGCCGCTGGAACTTCCCGAGCTCGAACCAGACGAAGAACCGCTAGATGAGCCGGAAGAACTTCCGCTAGACGAGCCTGAAGAACTGCCCGAGCTCGAACCGGAAGAACTTCCGCTAGACGAGCCTGAAGAACTGCCCGAGCTAGATCCGGAGCTAGAACCGCTTGAAGACCCCGAGCTGGAGTCGCATGGCTGGGTAGTAGTATAGCCGGGAACACAATTTGCAGTAGACAGAGGCGGCGAATAATAAGGGCAGTTTGGATCAGGTTGATCCGCAGGCGCTGGAGGAGGCACATCCGGACCGTCAGCGCAAACATAATGCATAACTGTGCAGGTTGGCGGAGTCATGCTAATAACATAATCATGCATTGCACAATATTCCACCGTGGCGACAATGTTTTCAGTCACGCAATCCCAGCTCATAGGCGCGCCGACCGTAGGAGGAGTATATATTGCGCACTGATGAAGAGTGTCTGAATTTACAATTTTATCTCCTTGAAAGCAGGACTTGCCATGATATTCATGAGAACGGCCGCAATCTTTTTTTGGCTCATACAAATAACCTATATCTTCTACCCATGTATTTGACCACTCTTCCTTGCATATTCCTGACCCGGGCGGCAAGCCTGGACGCGTATATTCTGTATCGCAAAAAAACTTTTTTTCCTCTACAGTATCATGCCAACCCGCGTCCTCAACAAGCACAGGGGCCCCGTAGCATCTTGTACCACAACGAAATTCTTTAGCCACAAGGTTTTGGCAGTCTGCATCTTCCGTGCAAAATGGCGTAAATTTTGCATTGACAACCTCTACATAAGCTCCCTTATGATATAAACCGTTTACTGTATTATAGCTTAAATACATATGAATTCTGGGGTCATCGGGATTGCCGCCGCCATTTGGATCAAAATCTATAACCTCTTCGCCATTCTTTTGTTTTATCTCCATTGAACAATACGGAGGAAGAGGATAGTCGGAGTAAATCGTGGAAGACACGCCCCAGATTCCAAAACCGGCGGAACTCCATGGAACGCTGCTCCAAATACGTGCCTTTGTTACTTTTGCGATAATTGTATAAGTAAGAAGGCCTTTGCATTCCGGGTTTTCAAAAGCAATATCCATGCCAAAAGCGGCATCGGTCTGCCCGCCGCCGCAAGGCGATGAGTCCGGCACATCTATTCTTTTGCCTTCAATGGCTTTAAGCATTGCCGACACCTTTGCCCAGTTGCATCCGGCATTGGCTGTTGAAGCAGAAAACAAAACAGCTATTGAAAACAGAAAAAATAACAAATATTTTTTCATTTAAAACATATTTCTTTAAATTTTTACCGAAGGAGGCACAACATATATTGATTGTGCCTCAATGGTGCCATCTGATAAAACCTTGAATGCCACATTCAGATAGTCGCCTTTTTTAATGTCTGTTAAAATAAGGGGTTTGGGAGTTCCTGCGGCATTGCCGTTTCCGGGGCTTGCATCAAAAATTTGGGTGTTGTCATTGACTTCAAAAATTATGCTTTCTCCGTTAAAAGATAAAACAATATTTCGCCCCTCTATTTTTGAAACCTGGCCGAAGGCTATGGTTGGCGGAATCAGTTTTGAGCTTAAGGCTTTAACGGCAGAAACCATTTTGTCAGTAGAACGGCTATTTACGGGCACGGCGGCGTCCTGTTGCGTTTTATACAAAACGCCCAGTCCCATGCCCGCAAAAAAAATAACCAATGCTAAAATTGTAAGCAAACTTACTGTAATTATCTTATTCATTTTTTTATATAATTATAATTTCTTATATATTTAATTAATCTTAACATCTTTTATATGACAGAATCAAAAAACAAAGCTGTGGATAAGTATTGGCCTTGACTCGACAAAATCCTTGACAAACTGCAATGGTGCTATATAATTAAATTAGACAATAACCGTGGCACTTCGTCAAATTATCCCTTTATGGGATACATAGGGAAAAGGAGAACTGCAATGAAAACTCTGACGGCTCTTCTGTTGTTGGCGCTGTATTGCGCCAACGGATCGGCTCAGGAAAAACCTGCTTTTCAGCAGGGCGAGGGCCAGGCCATTCACGAAAAAAAACACAGCTGGGGTGGCGCCATTAAGGTGGCGGACAAAAAGGTGCCGCTAGACGCCGGTTCATCAAACGTCATTGGGCTGGCGCCCAATGCATACTTCTGCGAGCTTGGCAAAGAGGTAGACAGTCTGGACCAGATAGACGACCCATCGAAGTTCAAATATATACAAGCTTCGACGGGCGGGTTTCCCGTGTGCCCAAAGCCGGATTTCAAAGAACATCGCATAGCCATAATCCGCTTCGGGCACAGTAGCTACCTGGCGCTACAATTCATGGAAACCATTCTAAGGCCGGAAAGCGAAAGCTTCGGCGCACTCTATCCCGCCATCGACGGGCTAAAGTACAAGTGGAAGTATTGGCCCAAGGTGCTGGCCACCCAGGATGAGAAAGACAGGGATGCTACCGGCATAAAAACATTTGAGATGCCTCCCTCGCGAAGCCTCTATCTTGCCGGCGTAAGGTTCTCTTGGGCCGAACCCGAGAACACCGAGCAGAAAAGCTTGACGCTAAACTACTCGACGCTAAATTCCGTGAAATCGCTGGAGGTTGCGCTTCCTGAGGAAAGCAACCTTGCAAAGGTGAACCCGTCGGAGTGCAACTTCAAGCCGCTTTCCACCGGGTCTGGCGGAAGTGTTTCTGTCGGGTTAAAGACTGCCGCGCTTTTCAGGATAAACGGGCGACAGCATGTGGCAATAGAACCGACCGGAATCAAAAGCGCTGGGAGCGTCATCTCGCGCGCTGAAACCGTCCGGCTTATACGGATTGCCACCGAATACAGGGTCTGGAAGACCTTGCCAGCTGCGAGCTTGGCAAAAAACAACTGAAAACCCTCCTGTGTCACTACCCATGTGACGCACGGAGGGCTTTTTTTATTAATTAAAATCTATGGCTTGACAACCGGCAGAATATAAATACGCCGGCCAGAAAGCGAGCCGTCCGGAGAAACTTTCAAATCTATGTTAAGGCTGTCCCCCTTTTTTATATCTTGCAACGTCATTGTCTTGGTGGTTGTCTGGCTATTTTTTGCCGAGGCAACAACAAGAGAGATTGTGGCGTTATTTTCGATTGAAACAGTCAAGTTTTTCCCTTCGGAAGACAGAGTAATGTTTCTGCCGTTTATGTTTTCAACCTGGCCGTAAGCGATTATTGAAGACACCAGCTGTGAACTCAAAGCCTTCACAGCCAACGCCATTTTTTCAGTACACTGAGTGTTTGCAACGGGAGCAACGGTGTTTTGCTGCGTTTGATATAAAACTCCCAAGCCCCCTCCAATTACAAATATTGCTATTGCCAATATTATAAATAAAACGACCGCAATTGGTTTGCTCATATTTAAAATTTTTAAATTATATTATTCAATTTTACCTTTTTTATAAATTGCAAACAAATTACAACTGTGGATAAGTTTTGTCAGCCAATATGTGTATTCACGGGATAAAACGTTTTTCTGTGAATTTTGCACGGGCCGAATTTTTTTAAGCTAGCAAAATGCGCTTTGGTGGGATAGCCCTTATGTTTTGCGAAATTGTATTTGGGATATTTTTTATGATATTTATGCATTATTCTGTCTCTTTTCACTTTGGCGATAATCGAGGCCGCCGCAATAGAAAAAACTTTTGAATCCCCCTTTATTACAGATTTCTGCGGAATTTTAGAATTAATTGCAAAATTTCCGTCTAAAATTAAAAAATCCGGGCTCAAATCTTTAATTGCTTTTTGCATTGCCAGCTTTGTGGCTTCTAAAATATTAATTTTGTCTATAATTTTTTCAGAAACACTTCCCACCCCCCACACGATTTCTTTGCACGCGATTAATTCCTCATAAACGTTCTCGCGCTGTTTTTCGGAAAGCCGTTTGGAATCCGTGACTGAATTTTTAATTTTTAATTTTAAATTTTTAATAAATTTATTAATTTCTAAATTTTCTAATTTCAGAATTACCGCCGCAGCGACGACTGGGCCGGCCAGAGGCCCCCGACCCGCTTCATCCAGCCCGGCAACGGCTTTATATCCATTTTTCCACAACTTTTTTTCTTCATTAAAATTCGGAAAACCCATAACAAAAAAAATAAAAAATATAAAACCTGTAGAAAATGCGCGATAGCGCATTTTCTACACTATTTCAATTTTTAATTTTAAAAGCTATTTTAAGAAAATTTTCATTATCAATTGACTCTAAAACAGCGAATCTTACATATCTTTGAAACTTAAAAAAATCAATGAAAGCTGTCATTTCTTTCTCGCAATCCACCGGCGTCACAAAAATACTTTTTTGTAATTCACGAAATCCAATATTCCTTAATCTGTGGCGCAACGCATCTCTTTCTCTTTTATGCTTTTCCGGAACATCAAAAGCCACCATGCGCCATTTTCCATCCCATTTTTCTTTTTTATTCTTAATGTTATCCAGTTGGATGTTTATAGCCCTTAACTTCCCTTTTTTAGTTAAATTAAAATTAATGAAACTTTTTTTATTTTCCTTGTTTATAAAATCATACCGGCAAAGATATTGTATTCCTTCTCTTAATTCCTTTCTGTTAATTTTTCCCCATTCTCTTGAAACAGCTTTAAAAACCGCGCGTTGTTTGCCTGGTGTGCTAGCACACCCAAGAGCAAGCCCTCCCAATAAAAGCAGCAATATTTTATCTTTTATTTTATTCATTTTTTAATTATACCATATAGTGTAGAAAATGCGCGATAGCGTGATTTCTACATCATTGTCCTAAAATTTATGCAATAAAAAAAGCCGCGGAGCGTGCATGCTCAACGCGGCCAATTCTTCAGTGCCCTATATTTAATCATAGCATAATAATAAGCCATTGTCAATAGTTGTAAATTAATTTGCAAATAGTAGAATAAATTATAAAATCTTATGCCAAAGTTTACTCACCTGCACGTGCACTCGCACTATTCCCTTTTAGACGGACTGCCAAAAATTGACGAGCTTTTAGATTGCGTAAAAGAATTGGGAATGGACTCTGTTGCCTTAACCGACCATGGAGTAATGTACGGCGCTGTTGAGTTTTTCAAAAAAGCAAAGGCAAGAGGAATAAAGCCGATTATCGGATGCGAAGTTTATGTTGCAATTGAAAAAATGCAGGACAAACGCCCGAACATCGATTCAGCCCGGCACCACTTGATTTTGCTTGTTAAAAATGAGCAGGGTTATAAAAACTTGGTGAAACTTGTCACAAAAGCGCACCTGGAAGGCTTTTATTATAAACCCAGGATTGATGAAGAATTGTTATCTCAAAACGCCGAAGGCTTAGTTGGATTGTCGGCGTGCATTCAAGGGAAAATTCCCCGTTTGCTTTTATCTAATAAGATTGACGAAGCCGAAGAGACCGCAAAAAAATATGAATCCATTTTTGGAAAAGGAAATTTTTATTTAGAACTCCAGCACCACCAGCATATTCCAGAGCAGGCAACGGTAAATAAAAAATTAATAGAACTTTCAAAGAAAACCGGCATTCCCTTAGTTTGCACAAACGACATACACTATTTAAAAAAAGAGGACGCCGAAGCCCAGGATATTTTAATGTTAATAAATACAGGGGCAGACCCGAACGACCCCGAAAGGCTATCAATGACGCAAGATGATTTTTCAATGAAAAGTCCGGAAGTAATGCAAGAAGAATTTAAAGATTGCCCCGAGGCAATCGAAAACACTCAAAAAATTGCCGACGCCTGCAATTTTAATTTTGAACTTGGAAAAACAAAACTCCCCGACTATCAAGTTCCCGAAGGAAAAACTCCGGAGGAATATTTAACCGAACTTTGCCATCTGGGTCTAAAAAAAAGATACGGCGAAAGCCCCTCTCCCGAAATTATAGAGCGCATGAATTACGAACTTTCCGTAATCAATAAAACCGGATTTGCCGGGTACATTTTAATTGTGCAGGACTTTGTGAACTGGGCAAAACAAAACAGAATTGTTGTGGGCCCGGGCAGAGGTTCGGCCGGCGGGTCTTTAGTTTGCTACTTAACAAACATCACAAATGTCGACCCGTTAAAACATAATTTGCTTTTTGAAAGATTTTTAAATCCCGAAAGAATTTCCATGCCCGACATTGATATGGACTTTACCGACAGAAGAAGGGACGAGGTTATAAAATATGTAGCCCAAAAATACGGGGCAGACCACGTGGCGCAAATTATAACCTTTGGAACGATGGCCGCCCGGGCCGTTGTAAGGGATGTGGGCAGGGCACTTCAATACACTTATTCTTACTGCGACCAAATGGCAAAAATGATTCCAATGGGAATGGATTTGGCAGAAACCCTTGAAAAAGTTGATGAATTTAAAGAGCTTTACAAAAACGACTTGCAGGCAAAAAGATTAATTGACCTTGCAAAAAAACTTGAAGGAGTCGCCCGCCACGCTTCAACTCACGCCTGCGGAGTTGTGATTTCGGCAGCCCCTTTGACAGACTCGGTTCCCCTGCAAAAGTCAACTTCTGCCGGCCAACAGGAAAACATAATCACGCAATATGAAATGCACGGCATTGAAGACCTCGGACTTCTAAAAATGGACTTTTTGGGCTTGAAAAACCTGACAATTATTGAAGACACCCTTGCAAGAATTTATGTTCTGCACAATGAATTAAAAATAGATTTAGACAAAATTCCCCTAGACGATAAAAAAACTTTCCAGCTTCTGCAGGAGGCTTTGACCACATCTGTTTTCCAGCTTGAATCAGATGGAATGAAAAGATATTTAAAAGAGCTGGTGCCGTCTGTTTTTGACGACATCACCGCCATGGTGGCTTTATACCGCCCCGGGCCAATGCAATTTATTCCAGATTACATCGCCAGAAAACACGGCAATCAAAAAATAGAATACTTGCATCCAAAATTGGAACCCATTTTAAAAGAAACCCAGGGCATTTGCATTTATCAGGAGCAATTAATGAAAATTGCCCAGGAAATCTGCGGATTTACTTTGGGAGAAGCTGATGTTTTAAGAAAAGCGGTTGGCAAAAAAATAAAAGAGCTGCTTGACGCGCAAGAACAGAAATTTATTGACGGCGCTGTTAAAAATGGGGCTGATAAAAAAGTTGCCGAAGAGCTTTGGCAGTGGATTTTGCCTTTTGCGTCTTACGGGTTTAACAAATCGCACTCAGCCGCCTACGCCACAATCGCCTATCAGACAGCTTATTTGAAGGCCCACTACCCTGTTGAATTTATGGCGTCTGTTTTGACCTCTGAAAAAGCCGACGTTGAAAGAATCGCATTTTTAATTGACGAGTGCAAAAAAATGGATGTTGAAGTTTTGCCTCCTAATATAAATGAAAGCTTGAAAAACTTTACCGTAGTCCCGAATCAAAACCAAATAAGATTCGGGCTATTAGCTGTAAAAAATGTAGGCACAAACATTATTGACGCGGTTGTTGAAGAAAGAAAAAAAGCAGGGCCCTTTCAGTCAATTGGCGACTTTATCAACCGCATTCATTCAAAAGATTTAAACAAAAAATCAATGGAGGCGTTAATAAAATCTGGGGCTTTCGACGCTTTTGAAGAAAGGGGCAAACTTCTGGCAAACCTTGAAAGAATGCTTGAAATTGCAAGAGAAAACAACAAAAACGGAAATTCAAACCAAATGGGACTTTTTTCTAATGCAAATGCCAAAATAAATTACAATATAAAATTAGAGCCAGCAACGCCGGCGAGCAATTTTGAAAAGCTCGGCTGGGAAAAAGAACTTCTGGGGCTTTATGTGAGCTCGCATCCTTTAAACGACTTTAAAAAACTTTTGGCGGCAAAAACCGTTGCCATTTCTAAACTTGATGCAAGCTATGTAAATAAAAAAATTATTTTAGGCGGGCTAGTTTCTTCTGTTAAAAAAATTATCACCAAAAATGGAAAGCCGATGCTTTTTATAAAGCTTGAAGACCTGACCGGCAGAACAGAAATTGTAGTTTTCCCAAATTTGCTGGAAAGAAACCCCTCAGCCCTCCAGGAAAATAAAATTGTTTTTGTTGCCGGCCGTGTAGACGACCGCCAGGGTGAAATAAAACTCATCGCCGACGATATTCAAGAAATCATCGTCCCCAAAGACGAATTTTACTCTGCATAATCTAACTCGCGTTTTTCACGCCACGTGAAAAGTTTATTTTAGTTTAAATATTTTTTTGATGTGCTCGCTATCATCAACAGATTCTGCTACGGCCAAGCGCACATATTTTTCTAATTTGAATAATTTTGTAAAATCCCTTATTTCTTTCTCGCAATCGTACGGAAATATAAATACGCTTTCTTGAAGCTTATAAAAACCGGCTGCTTTAAGGCGATATCTTAAGGCGTCTCGTCCTTTTCTGATTCTTTCGGGAATGTTAAAAAAGACCAATCGCCAGTTTCCATCCCAGGCACCTTTTGCGCGCTCTAGTCGCCTAAACCTCAAATCAAGGGCTTTAATTTTTCCCCTTTCGGTAAGCGATATATTTATTGAGCCACTCGTAACTTTTTTAAGTGCCACAAATTTAGATTTTTTTAAACTTTTAACACCTTCATGGAATTGCTTTTTGTTAAATTTCCTCCGGCTGCTGCTATAAAACAAATCATCAATATAAAGGCCTCTTTTAGCCCGATAACTGAAACCATATTCTATGCTGCCAGACAAGTGCAGCAATATGCGTTCGATTATTGATTCTTCCATTAATTTAAAATCTTAATTCTTTATCCTAAATTAATTATACCTTAAATATCTTTTTCACGCCACGTGAAAAAGTTTTAGATGAGCAATTATTAATAAAACAAACAGCTCATTTATTTTTTTATGCAAAAAAAGACCGCGAATATTTCATCGCGGGAGCAGTTCGGCCTGGCTCAGTCCCTAATTTTAGCTGGCGAGAAGCCGACCACCCTTTTGCCTGTTCCAGGCATAAAAGATGTCAGGCATCTTCAAGAGAAGCATCCGCCCAAACGCATCTTTGCGCATCGA
>ERZ1292629.2393-Hain-H43-01um-R1-2393-length-15907-cov-4_pt1 | contig 15907 bp, 14 predicted proteins | sample MGYA00564399_ERZ1292629 | MGnify/ENA primary metagenome ERZ1292629 (study PRJEB36523, sample SAMEA6512636) | groundwater metagenome | collected 2019-01-08 | study: AquaDiva: Metagenomics assemblies of 32 groundwater samples
TTTTAAGTTTTACCTCAAGGCCAAAGCCAGCGGCATCAAGCCTATCATCGGCGTAGAGACGTATGTGGCCAAGCGGTCGCGGTTTGATAAAGAGGCCAAAGTAGATACCGACCCCTACCATCTGGTCTTGCTTGCCAAAAACGAAACCGGCTACCAAAACCTGATGAAGCTGGTGACCCACGCGCACCTGGAGGGTTATTACTATCGCCCACGCGTGGACTGGGAACTTCTGCAAAAATACCACGAGGGGATCATCTGCTTATCCGCGTGCCTGCAGGGTCAGGTACCGTCGCTTCTTCGGGCCGGTGAAGATGAGAAAGCCGAGGCTGTGGCGCGCCAGTATAGCGAGCTGTTCGGTCCGGACCACTATTATCTGGAGCTGCAGCATCACCCGAAGATTGACGAGCAGGCCATCGTAAACGAAAAAATTGTTGCCCTTTCCAGAAAACTGGGTTTGCCGCTGGTGGCGACCAATGACATACATTATGTCGATCCGGATGATGCCGAGGCGCAGGAAATACTCCTGTGTGTGCAGACGCAGCACACGATAGTGGAAAAAAATCGACCCTTGTCGATGATTGCTTCTTCTGATTTCTACATGCAATCTCCGGAGGAAATGAAAGGGATATTTGTCCAATATCCCGAGGCAATTGAAAATACGGCGAAAATCGCTGCAATGTGCGATATCACTCTTCCGGTCGGCAAGTGGATATTGCCCGAGTATCCGCTGGCGGAAGGACAGACTCCGGCGGGCTTTCTGGAAACGCTCGTACGGGAGCGGGTAAAAACGAAATATCCCGCGATGACTCAGGAAGTAAAGCAGCGCATCGACTACGAGCTTGACATCATCAACAAAAAGGGATACTCGACGTACTTTTTGATTGTGCAGGACTTCGTCAATTGGGCGAAAGATCACGGCATTGCGGTCGGGCCCGGCAGAGGGTCTGCCGCCGGATCCGTCGTATCGTATATTTTGGGCATTACCGGCATTGACCCATTTTTCTTTAAACTCCCGTTTGAACGATTTCTTAATCCGCAGCGGCCGAGTCCGCCGGATATAGACCTGGATTTTGCCGATGACCGGCGCGATGAAGTCATTGCGTACGTCACCGGGAAGTACGGGAGCGACCGGGTTGCCCAAATTGTGACATTCGGTACCATGGAAGCCAGGGGTGCGGTTCGCGACGCCGGCCGTGCCCTGGGTATGCCCTACGCGGCACCTGATCGGATTTCCCGCATGATCCCTCCGGGATTTCAGGGGAGTGCCATGACGCTTGACCGGGCCCTCGAGCAGTCTGCCGAGCTTTCTTTGGCATATCGAACGGAACCGGAAACCAAGCGACTGCTGGACGTAGCAAGAAAACTGGAAGGAGTTGCCCGGCACGCCTCGGTACACGCGGCAGGGGTGGTGATAGCCGATAAGCCGCTGGTTGAGTATACCCCGCTCCAACGGGAAGCACGGGGGGACAAAATCATCACACAGTATGATATGTACACGGTGGGAGAAGACGGTGTGGGCCTTCTCAAAATGGACTTTTTGGGGTTGAGAAACCTCACCATTCTTTCTCAAGCCTTGCGATTTATTGAGCACGCAAGCAGCCCTTCGAAGACTCAGGGGAAACATATCAATCTTTCCCACATCCCCCTTGATGACAAAAAAACATTTGAGATGCTCTCAAAGGGAGAAACAACGGGTGTGTTCCAGTTGGAATCCTCCGGCATGCGCCGGTACATTAAAGAACTCAAACCGACGACCATTTTCGACCTCATGGCGATGGTAGCGCTGTTTCGGCCCGGACCGATGCAGGTGATACCGGAATTTATCAAACGGAAACATAATCCCAAACTGGTCACCTACCCCGATGAGAGGCTTAAAGATGTCCTGGCACAATCCTACGGCATTATCTGTTACCAGGACGACGTGCTGTTGACCGCCATAACGCTGGCCGGTTATTCGTGGGGTGACGCGGACAAACTGCGGAAAGCCGTCGGCAAAAAAATTCCCAGCGAAATGAAGAAGCAAAAAGAAAAGTTTATCGAAGGGTGTGTTACCAACGGCATGACCCGCGCAAAAGCCGAGCAAATTTTTAACCTGATTGAGCCGTTTGCCGGTTATGGATTTAACAAGGCACATGCGGCGTGTTATGCGATGATCGCGTATCAGACGGCGTATCTTAAGGCAAACTACCCGGTGGAATACATGACCGCGGTGCTTGCTGCCGAAACGCGTGCCAACACCGGACCGACCAGGGACGACAAAATAGCGCTCGCCGTGTCTGAGTGCCGCCGGAACGGGATAGTACTTCTTCCTCCGGACATCAACCGTTCGGGGGTGGAGTTTTCGATAGAACCTACCGCGTCCGGCAGCCACGCCATACGATTTGGACTTTCTGCGATAAAAAACGTGGGAACCGCGGCTATCGAGACCATCCTGGGCGCCCGCAGCGTCCGTCCGTTTGATGATATTGGCGACGTGGTAGCGCGTGCGGATACCTCCCGCGTAAATAAAAAGACATTGGAAAGCCTTATCCGCGCCGGCGCTATGGATGCGTTTGGATCACGGGCGGGATTGCTTGCAGGCCTCGCGGAAATCATGGAGGAAGCGCATAAACACAAAAAAGCCGTTGCCGCCGGTCAGGTCGGGCTGTTTGAGGGAGAAGAATATTCAACGCTTCGTCCGTCTCATCGGCCCTACCAAGGGGGAGAGCTGCCGCGGGAACAGCTGTTGGCGTTTGAAAAGGAACTCCTGGGTTTCTACCTGACTGCCCATCCGTTGGAACCGTTTTTTGCGGCGCTGGCGCAGCTTAGCGCAGTTCCGCTGACAGAAATAAACAGCAACCGGATCGGAGAGCGCGTGACGGTTGCCGGTATCGTAGCCAGCGTGAAAAAAGTCATCACCAAAGCCGGAAATAACGAAATGGCCTTTGTGCGGCTGGAAGATACCACAGGGTCAATAGAACTGGTGATATTTCCGAAATTGTTTGCGAGGACGGCGGATTTATGGGTGCGCGACTCGGTGGTGGTCGCCAGTGGAAAAGTGGATCAGAAAGACGATCGGCTCATCCTCCTCGTGGACGAGGCAAAACGCGTGACCAATGGTGAACTTACCGGTTGACACGTTCGGAATTTATTTTATACAATAGCTATGCAGGACAAGGAGCGTTACGATTTACTATTGAGCGGCGGAGGTCTTCATAAGCTGAAAAAGGAGGCCGCCGTCAGAGTTCGCAGGGTAGGTCCTGATTGGTATTTTTATTTGGGATTTGTCGGGCACATCGGATTTACCATTGCGGTGCCCATCGCAGGAGGGGCGCTCCTCGGAGGATATGTGGATCGTATATGGTCTACCTATCCCAAAGGAACGCTCTCATTGCTTTTGTTGGGTGTTTTTGTTTCCGGTTTTACATTTTATAAAATTGTCCGTGATATCGTAAGAAAAAAATAACATTATTTGGTATGCCTCACATTTCCTTATCTGCAGAAAAACTTGCAATCGTAGCCGGATTGCCCATTACGAATGCGCTCATCACGACATGGTTGGTGATGGGCCTGTTGATACTTCTTGCGGTGTTCGGTACAAGAAATTTGCGGCTCATTCCCGGCTATGGCCAGTCTCTCGTGGAAATTGTGATTGGCGGTCTCTATGATTTTTTTGCTTCTGTGACCGGGAAGCACATAACCAAATTTTTTCCGCTTCTGGCGTCTTTATTTCTGTTTATCATCGCAGCCAACTGGGTCGGACTTTTGCCGGGGGTCGGGACCATCGGCTTTTTTCATGGCGAAGAATTTACCCCCCTTTTGCGCGGAGCAACGGCGGATCTTAATACCACGCTTGCATTGGCCATTGTGGCGGTTGCCGCCATACAATATTTTGGTTTTCAAACCGTGGGCATCCACTATAGCCGTCGGTTCTTCAATTTTAAGGATCCGATCTATTTTGTGTTGGGAATACTCGAGATAATTTCTGAAGTGTCGAAAGTCATTTCGTTCGCGTTCCGTCTGTTCGGCAATATATTTGCCGGAGAAGTACTACTCGCGGTTATGGCGTTTCTCATGCCTTTTGTGGTGCCGCTGCCGTTTCTTATGATGGAGCTTTTTGTCGGATTTATTCAGGCGCTGGTTTTTTCTATGCTCACTGCGGTATTCCTCAACGTTGCCGTTTCGCATGGTGAGGAGGGATGAAAGGAGGTGGATGATATGGATGAAGCATCGATAAAATTGATTATGACGGGTGTCACGATTGCCGTCGGCGGCGCTATGCCGGCATTGGCGATCGGACTTTTAACTGCCAAGGCGATGGAAGCGATCGGAAGGAATCCTGAAGCAGCGTCAGAAGTGCGTACCAGCATGATATTGGGTCTGGCGTTTGCTGAAGCAATCGCCATTTACGCGCTGGTAGCCGCTCTTATTATTAAATTTGTGTAAAGGAAAAAGATATGGAAAAACTGGGCATCGAGCCAAGCCTTTTGCTTGCGCAGATCGTAAATTTTTCTATCATTGTACTGGTGCTTGCCAAGCTTTTGTACAAGCCGGTGCTGGCAATGCTGGAAAAAAGAAGACGCGAGATCGCAGACGGAGTGGCACTGACGCAAAAATTACGCGAGGAAGAAGAGAAGTTGAAGGAAAAAAAGCAAAAACTCGTTGAAGAGGCGCGAAAAGAGGGTCAGGCATTGATGGAGGAGGCCAGAAAGCAAATGAAGGAAGAAGAAAAGGAGGTGCTGGCCGCCGCCCACCAGGAGGCAGGCCGCATTATTGAAAAAGGCCGCGAAGAGGTTGTGCGCATGCGGCAGACCATGGAGAGTGATCTGCAACGGAGCGCCGTTGAGCTGGCGGAACTTATGACAAAGCGGCTTCTTGCCAGCGTGCTCACGTCAGAGGACAAGCATAAGGTTCTGGCCAAGCACATACGGGATTTGGGAGCGATGAAAGTAAAATAGACAGAAGAACATATGCAACCACTCAGTAAAGATGCACGCGGCTTTGTCGACGGGATCGTCGGATATTTACAACGGGAAGACAAAGATTCCCCTGTGGTGGGGAGGGTGAGAACGCTCCTTCACCGGGTGACCGTCACTGCAAAGCAGGAAAAGCTGGCAACCATTGAGAGCAGTGTGGGGTTAACCGTGCACGAAAAGGGACAAATTAGTCACGTGCTGGCGCGTATCTTGGGGCACTCGGTTGCCCTGTCCGTCCGGGTCAAGCCGGAGGTTTTGGCGGGACTCCGGATTCAAGTAGGAGATTGGGTAGTGGATACGTCACTTGCACACCAGGTTGATGTACTTGCGCAATCACTCTTGGAATAAATGTTTTTTATGAAGAGTTCATTGGAAGAGACCATTGCCAAAAATTTGGCCAAAAAGATAGCATCGTTTGAACCCGGTGTTTTGGCCCGGCACGTGGGGCACATTATGGCAGTTGCAGACGGCGTGGTGCAGCTATCGGGCCTGCCGCAGGTAGCGTATCTTGAGCGGCTTGAGTTTCCCGGCGGTTTGGCGGGTTTTGCCATGAACTTGGAGGAGGATCGCGTGGGAGCCATTGTTTTGGGTGATTATCTGACGCTTCGCCAGGGAGATGAAGTGCGAAGTACGGGACAGCAGCTGTCCATACCGGTGAGTGAGCAATATTTAGGACGCGTCATTAATCCGCTGGGCATGCCCATAGACGGGGAGGGACGCATACAGGCAAAAACTCAGTACCCGCTGGAAAAAATTGCGCCCGGCGTAATTGCCCGTCGCCCGGTATCAACACCGCTGCAAACCGGCATTAAGGCGATTGATGCGATGATACCCATCGGTCGGGGGCAGCGGGAGTTGATCATCGGAGACCGAAATACCGGAAAAACTGCAATCGTCATCGATACAATCATTAATCAAAAAGATCAGGATGTTATCTGCATCTACGTGGCCATCGGCCAAAAGACGTCCCGCATAGCCCAGGTGGCTGCGGAACTCGTCACTCACAAAGCACGGGCCCATACGATTATCATCGCGGCATCTGCCAGTGACAGCGCGTCGTATCAGTATATCGCCCCGTACGCCGGGTGTGCGATGGCGGAGTATTTCATGGATAAAGGGAAGGATGTACTGGTTGTGTATGACGATCTGTCCAAACATGCGTGGGCGTACCGGCAACTTTCCCTGGTCCTCAAGCGGCCATCGGGACGGGAGGCATATCCGGGTGACGTATTTTATCTTCATAGCCGGTTACTCGAGCGTGCGTGCCGTTTAGACGAGGCTCACGGCGGCGGGTCCATCACCGCACTCCCGATTATTGAGACACAGGCCAATGACATGTCTGCGTATATACCGACCAACGTGATCTCCATTACCGACGGGCAACTGTTTTTGGAGCCCGACCTGTTCAATGCAGGCCAGCGGCCGGCGCTGAATGTAGGGATCTCGGTATCGCGCGTGGGCGGCGCTGCCCAGATCAAGGCCATGAAAAAGGTAGCCGGAAGTTTAAAACTGGATTTGGCCCAATATCGCGAGCTCGCTGCATTTGCTCAATTTTCCACCGATGTGGACGAGTCCACCAAGCGGCAGATTGACCGCGGGAGCCGGATGCTTGAGCTCCTGAAGCAGGGCAGGTATGAACCGTTACCCGTGGCTTCACAGGTTGCCATCATGTGGGCCGGAACAAAAGGACATCTGGATGACCTTCCTCTTTCGGCGGTACGCCAGTTTGAACAGGCATTTCTTTCATACCTTGAGCGGTCCTACAAAAAAACGCTTTCCGCAATTGCCAAAGAACAGGTCATAAGCGATGCGAGTGAAAAAACGCTGGAAAAAGCGGTATCGGAGTGCAAGAAGTCATTTAGCGCAACATAACGAGTATGGCAAATATACGGCTGATCAAACGAAGAATTAAATCCGCAGGCAACATTGCACAGATTACCCGTGCCATGGAACTGGTCGCCGCTTCCAAAATGAAGCGTGCGCAGGCTTTGGCTGTAGCGGGAAAAACCTATGCGCAAAAAATTCATGATATGGTCGTACGGTTGGCTGCCAAAGCGGAGGCCGAGAAACATCCGCTGCTTCGCCGCGCGGGCGGCGCCAACGGGAAGCGCTTGTTGGTGCTTTTATCAACCGATAAAGGGTTATGCGGCGGGCTCAATACCAATCTTTTCCGCTTTCTCCTGACCGAGTATCCGGACCTGAAGAACGTCCACGCGGTTTCTGTGGGCAAAAAGGGTACGGCGATGCTCGTTCGGACGGGAGCACAGCTGATGGCTGATTTTTCTGATACGATTCCCCGAGCGGCAGCAGTACCGGCTCTTGTGGCCCTTATTACGCAATCGTATACCTCGGGCACCTATGATCTCGTTGACGTGGTGTTTAGTGAATTTATCTCCGTGGCGCGTCAGCAGCCGCGGATAAAAAGACTGCTGCCCATCACTATTGAATCACTTCCGGAAAAAGAGAAGGACCTGCCGATTGAGCTTTTGATTGAACCGAGCGTTGATGAGGTATTTGAAGCACTTCTGCCGCATTATATAGAAAACCAGCTTCGGGATGCGCTGTTCCAGGCGGAGGCGAGTGAACACTCTAGCCGGATGATTGCCATGAGGAACGCCACGGACAATGCCATGGCGCTGATGGAGGATTTGACGCTTCTCTATAACAAAGCACGACAAGAAAAAATTACCTACGAGATTACCGATATGGTGACCGCCCGTCTGGCCGTCGCGGAATAAACCAATATGAAAAAGCAAAAAGACACAAAAAACAACACGACCGGTACCATAGTTCAAGTCATCGGCGTTGTGGTGGACGTACAGTTTGAGGAAGGGTCGGTGCCGGCTCTGTATGAGGCACTTGAGGCCCGGAGCAGCTATACAACATCGGGGCGGCTGGTTCTTGAGGTGGCGAGCCATCTGGGTGAGAACCGCGTCCGGACGATTGCACTAGGCCCCACAGACGGTTTGGCGCGCGGGGATGTGGTCCGGGCTACGGGAGCCCCGATTTCCGTACCCGTGGGGAAACAGACGTTGGGCAGGATTTTTAATGTCGTGGGCGAAGCCGTAGACGGCCACGGCCAGCCGCCGGAGGGAAAGCGCTCGCCCATACACAGGGCCGCTCCTACCTTCACCCAGCAAAGCACAAAGATGGAGGTTCTGGAAACCGGCATTAAGGTGATTGATCTTATCGCCCCGTTTGTAAAGGGGGGAAAAGTTGCGATTTTCGGAGGGGCAGGAGTGGGGAAAACAGTCCTTATACAGGAACTTATCCATAATGTGGCGGAAGTGCACGGCGGGGTTTCCGTATTTGCCGGCGTGGGGGAGCGATCGCGGGAAGGCAATGACCTGTGGCGGGAGATGAAAGAGTCGGGGGTGATTGAGAAAACTGCTCTGGTATTCGGACAAATGAATGAGCCCCCCGGTAGCCGTCTCCGAGTCGCACTCACCGGACTTACCATGGCGGAGTATTTCCGGGACGAGGAAGGACAGGATGTTCTTTTGTTTATCGACAATATCTTCCGGTTTGCCCAGGCAGGCAGCGAAGTGTCCGCGCTTCTGGGCCGCATCCCGTCGGCTGTTGGGTACCAACCGACGCTGGCTTCCGAGATGGGCGCGCTTCAGGAGCGCATAACCTCTACCAAGAAAGGATCCATTACGTCCGTCCAGGCGGTCTACGTGCCGGCCGATGACTACACGGATCCGGCTCCCGTGGCGACATTTGCGCACCTGGACAGTTCCATAGCACTCGAGCGCGCCATTGCCGAGCAGGGTCTTTACCCTGCGGTTGACCCACTGGCTTCCAACTCTCGGATTCTGGAGCCCGTCATTGTCGGGGCAGAACACTACCGCATTGCGCGCGGCGTGCAGCGGGTACTCCAGCGCTATAAGGACCTGCAGGATATTATCGCCATCTTGGGTATGGAGGAACTCTCACCGGAGGACAAAGCAACGGTTTCCCGCGCACGAAAAATCCAGCGGTTCTTCACCCAGCCGATGTTTGTAGCGGAGGCATTTACCGCCAAAGCAGGAAAATATGTATCCGTTGCCGAAACCATCCGCGGATTTAAAGAAATTCTCGATGGTAAGCACGACAATAAACCGGAGCAAGCCTTTTACATGGTCGGAGCAATTGATGAAGTGAAATAATATGACGGCTTGTCTACTCGATATCGTCAGCCCGGATCGGAAGGTGATTTCGGAAGAAGTTGATGCGGTCAGCGTTCCCACCTCACGCGGAATGATCGAAGTGCTTGCGCATCATACGCCGTTGTTTTGTTCGCTTTCGGAAGGCGAAATTAAAGTAACGAGCGGCAACAAAGAGTATTTTTTGGCCGTTGGCGGAGGGTTCATAGAAGTGACGAGTCGGGGTGCCTCGGTGCTGGTATCACGGGCATTTCATGCGGATGAACTCAACGAAGCGGAAATTAAGCGCGCGGAATCTTCTGCCCGAGAAGCAATCGCCAAGGGGGTAAAGGGCGAAGAACTCGCTGCTGCCCAGGCAATACTTCGCCGTTCGCTTGTTGAACTCAAGGTTCTGAGACGCAAAAAATATCGATCCCCGTCACTTCTGCCGTCTTAGACCAGGCGTCGGCCTGTGGTTGACAGGGTGACCGCTCTGGGGTACACTCGCTACGAACAAGACCCCTATGAATGTTTCGTCTGTCATGACCCGGCGTGTGGCAAAAGTGCGCGAACGTACCACGTTCCGCGAGCTTTGGCGGTTGATTGTGCGGAAAAAGGTCAATGCGGTGCCGGTGGTCGACCGGACCAATAAATTGGTGGGACTGGTGACCAAAGAAGACCTTCTCAAGTCCCTCTATCCGGACTACAGGGAGTATGTGGATGAGTTTGCGGCTCCCGGTGATTATGAAGCGATGGAGCGTAAAATCCGGGATCGCATAGGGCTTAAAGCAAAAGATGTCATGTGTACGCGGGTTATTTTTACGTTCGAAGACACACCGGTTATGCGTGCGCTTTCCCGCATGATTGTGCGGCGGGTCAATCAATTGCCGGTATTGTCCGACGGCGGTATTGTCGTGGGCATGGTGACCAAAGGGGACATATTTACCGCGCTTTTTCAAAAACATCTGCAAAAGGGGGATGGACGGAAAAAGAAACGCCGGGGTTGACAGGATGCTGTCAGGTTGCTATAGTTTAGTCCCAGGAGCCAAAGACGGAGCACTGGGATTTTTTTATGCTGAAAACGTACCTTTGCCTTGAAGACGGGGAAATCATAGAAGGGGAAGCATTTGGGTATTTTGGTGAGTCGATGGGAGAGGTGGTGTTTTCCACTGCCATGACCGGGTATTGCCAGAGCCTGACTGACCCATCATTTGCAGGCCAAATTCTCGTATTTACGTATCCGCTTATTGGGAATTACGGCGTGCCAAAGCCCAAAATTCTCTCCACTCACCTTATGGAAAATTTTGAATCCGAACGTATTTGGACGCAGGGCGTGGTGGTTTCTTCCGATGTGGAAACGCCGTCGCATTACCAAATGCATCAGTCATTTTCCGAATGGTTGGCCGAGCACCGCGTTGCCGGCATCGCCCACGTCGATACGCGCGCATTAACGCAAAAAATCCGTGAGAAAGGGGCACTTCGGGGTGTGATTTCTCCTAAAAAACTGTTTACATGGGATGAAACCATCCTCACAAATCTTGTGCCCAGAGTAAGTCTTCGGGAAATTATCGATTACCAACCAAGGAAACATAATGGGAAACGGTTGCTCCTTATTGATTGCGGAGTGAAGCATGGAATTTTGCGTGAGCTTTTGAACTGCGGATATGCGGTGAAGCGCATTCCGTGGAATATGGATCCTTTGCCATTCACAAACGACACTGATGGCGTGGTGTGCTCCAACGGCCCGGGAGATCCGAAGGACTGCGGCATAACGATTGCCAATATCAAAAAGATTCTGGGTAAAAACATTCCTTTTTTGGGTGTTTGTCTGGGGCACCAGCTGTTGGCACTGGCGCTCGGGGCAGATACATACAAACTTCCCTACGGGCATCGGGGGCTTAACCAACCGTGTCTGGATGCCACTACCGGGAAAGCGTATGTCACATCACAAAACCACGGGTATGTAGTCGACCGCAAGACGATGCCGGCGGAATTTACGGAATGGTTTATTAATCTCAATGACCACACAAACGAGGGGCTCATTAGTGTCAATCGGAAGATTTGGAGTACGCAGTTTCATCCGGAAGGAAACCCCGGCCCATTCGACACAAATTGGATATTTTCATTACTCGAAAAATGAAACGGATACAAAAAGTACTCTTATTAGGATCAGGAGCTTTAAAAATCGGCGAAGCCGGTGAGTTTGATTATTCCGGAACACAGGCGATTAAGGCCCTCAAGGAAGAAGGCAAAGAAGTGATTCTGGTGAACCCCAATATTGCGACGATCCAGACTTCCGAAGGAGGCGCGGACCGCATCTATTTTTTGCCGGTGACGCCCTATTTTGTTGAAAAGATCATCGCAAAAGAAAAACCCGACGCAATCCTCCTTTCTTTCGGCGGACAAACCGCGCTCAACTGCGGTATAGAACTGCATAGGAAGGGAATTTTGAGGCGCCATGCCGTGGACATTTTGGGCACGCCGATTCAGGCAATTATCGATACTGAAGACCGTGAACTGTTTGCCAAGCGATTGCATCGCATCGGTCTTAAAACCGCAAAAGGCAAGGTCGTAACGTCAGTAGGCGAGGGTTTGGCGCTGGCAAAACAGCTCGGGTATCCGGTGATGCTGCGCACGGGTTTTGCCCTGGGCGGAACGGGCAGCGGTGTTGCCCAAAATGCGAAAGTTCTCAGATTGCTTCTTGCGAATGCATTCGCACTCGGCAGTCAGGTAATCCTGGAGGAATGCCTTTACGGTTGGAAAGAGGTGGAGTATGAAGTGGTTCGGGACAGGGATGACAACTGTGTCACGGTCTGCAACATGGAGAATTTTGATCCCGTGGGTATCCACACCGGCGAATCGATTGTTGTGGCGCCCTCGCAAACACTTAACGACCGTGAATACTATATGTTGCGGCGGATATCCATAGACACAATCCGGGAACTGGGAATCGTCGGGGAATGCAATATCCAGTTTGCCCTGCACCCCGAAACCGGCGAGTACCGGATTATCGAAGTGAATGCCCGGCTTTCGCGCTCTAGCGCGCTAGCGTCTAAAGCAACGGGGTACCCCCTGGCCTATGTTGCCGCAAAGCTGGCTCTGGGCAAAACGCTTCCGGAGCTTCGAAATACCGTCACCAAATGTACGAGTGCGTTTTTTGAGCCGGCGCTTGACTATGTGGTGGTAAAAATTCCGCGCTGGGATTTGGAAAAATATGAAGGAGTAGATCCCACCATCGGCAGTGAGATGAAAAGCGTCGGCGAGGTGATGAGCATCGCGCGGACGTTTAAGGAGGCTATTCAAAAGGGGGTACGGATGCTCAACCAGGGTTATGAGGGGGTGATAGATGAAACACTTATGCGGCTTTCCGGAGCTGCCATCCGAAAACGTCTGAGTACTCCTGATGCGAAGCGGTTATTCGTGATTTGCGCTGCCTTGGCTCGCGGGATAACCACGAAGGAAATTGCCACACTGACCGGTATAGATCCATGGTATTTATTTTCGTTGGAGAGAATCGTTGCTACCTACCGCAGACTTATGCGCGAGCCACTCAAGCCTGAACTTCTTGCCGATGCCAAACGTCAGGGCTTTTCCGATGCGCAGATTGCACGGTTTGGTGAGTCAAGCGAAGATGCGGTGCGGCGATTAAGAATGCGGTATGCCATCAAGCCGTATGTGAAGCGCATTGACACCATGGCCGGAGAGTTCCCTGCAAAGACAAATTATGTATACATGACCTACGCTGCTCGCTCCTCAGATCATATTCCAACAAAGGAGAAGAAGGTCATCGTATTGGGAGGCGGTCCGTACGCCATCGGTACCTCCGTAGAATTTGATTGGTGCGCGGTAACCACCGTTGCGAGACTGCGGCATCACGGCATCAAAACCGTCATGGTCAATTGTAACCCGGAAACTGTTTCCACGGATTACGATCACAGCGATTATCTCTATTTTGAAGAGCTCTCCCTTGAACGCGTGCGGGATATCTATGATTTGGAAAAGTCACCCCTGATGCTTTCTGTTGGCGGACAGATTCCCAACAATCTCGCACCGAAGCTTGATCGCCTGGGCATACCGATTTTGGGATCCGATGCCAAAACGATCGTTGCGGCAGAGGATCGTCATGCATTTAGCAAACTGCTCGATGCGTTAGATATCGCGCAGCCCGCGTGGGAAGAAGCGCATTCGGTAGTTCACTCACTGACAATGGCGAAAAAGATCGGCTTTCCGGTACTTCTTCGCCCTTCGTTCGTATTGTCGGGACGGGCCATGCTCGTTATTGAAAATGAGGCACAGCTTACCGCGTATCTCAAGCATCTGGATCTTGATATCCGGCGGCATCCGCTGGTCATCAGCAGGTTTTTACAGGGAGCAACCGAATGCGATTTTGACGGGGTAGCGGGAAGGGGCAGTATTATTGCCTCCGCATTATCCGAACACGTGGAGCATGGAGGGGTACATTCGGGTGATGCCACACTGGTGTTGCCGGCGTTTTCCCTATCGCCGGCCGTGCAAAAAGATATCGCAGATGCCGCACGACGCATAGTCAGGGAACTTCGCGTGAATGGACCGTTTAATATACAATTTTTGGTTTCTCACGGAATTCCGTACGTGATTGAGTGTAACCTGCGGGCTTCCCGCAGTTTTCCGTTTGTCAGCAAAGTCGTGCGGGAAAATTTTATTTCGCTGGCAACCGATGTAGCGCTGGGCAAACACGTCAAACCAGTGAGCGAGAAACCCATGCGCGCTGTAGCGGTGAAGGTGCCGCAATTTTCCTTTAAGAGATTACGGGGGGCCGATCCGGTGCTTCGGGTCGAGATGAGCTCCACCGGCGAAGTGGCGGCATTTGGCAGGGATAAATATGAGGCATATCTCAAAGCTCTGCTTTCTACCGGCATGCATTTTCCGGAAAAAAAGGCAGTATTTTTAAGCCTGGGAGGTGCGGGGGGGAAGGCAGCGTTTCTGGAAGGTGCGGCCTGTCTCCATCGCCTGGGATTTACGGTATTTGCCACCCGCGGCACGCACGAATTTTTAAAGCGTCACGGGATTGCTTCTCAGCTGGTCGGAAAACTTCATGAGGGCGTGCATCCGAATTTTATGGATCTTCTTAAGGAGAGAACCGTAGGGTTTTCGGTTGTTCTTCCCGAGCGCTTTACTGACAACACCAAGTCTGAAGTAACCAAAGGACAAAGCGATGGATACATTATGCGCCGCATGTCGATCGATCTTGCCATTCCTATATTCACCAACGCCCAGTCGGCATATCTGTTTGTGGAATCGTTGGAACGGTACCGTATGGAAGATCTGGAAATCCGTTCATGGAATGAGTATAACTAATGTATGTATAAAAAAGACATTTTATCCGCCGACCAGTTTACCCGCGAGGATATTGCGGCAGTCGTGGAAAAAGCGAAGGAGATGCGGGATGTGGTCGTCAAACACGGAGCCACGGATATCCTCAAAGGCAAGATCATGACCGCTCTTTTTTATGAGCCGTCCAGCCGCACGTTCGGCTCGTTTATCGCCGCGATGCAGCGCCTGGGAGGAGGTATTATTCCCCTCCAGGGAGTGGTGTATTCATCTGTTGCAAAGGGAGAGAGCTTGCCCGATACGGTGCGGACGTTTGCCAGCTTTTCGGACGTTATTGTGCTTCGCCATCCGACCGTGGGAGCCAGCCATACGGCTGCAGATGCCACGGAAAAACCCGTGATCAATGCCGGTGACGGGCCGGGCGAGCACCCGACCCAGGCGCTTCTTGACCTTTTTACCATCATCGATCGATTTGGCAAGATTGACGGATTGACGATCACGTTAGTGGGAGATCTCAAAAACGGCAGAACGGTGCATTCGCTTTTGACATTATTGGCACTGTATAAACCCAAAGTTGTCAACTTAGTATCTCCTTCAGTTCTTGCTATGCCACCCGAGCGACTGCAAAAAGCAAAACAAGCGGGTATCCACGTTGCGGAAATGGATAAGCTTGATGACGTGCTTGCAACCACAGATGTGCTCTATGTTACCCGTGTGCAAAAGGAGCGCTTTACTGACCTGGATGTATATGAGCGCGTCAAGCATGCATACGTGATTACCCCTGAGACGATGAAAAAGCTCAACAAAAACGCTATCCTCATGCATCCGTTTCCGCGCGTCGGCGAAATTGAAACCGATGTTGACAGCGATCCGCGCGCGGTGTACCTGACCCAGCAGATCCCCAATGGCATGTACATGCGCATGGCACTGTTGGCACTCATACTGACGCGATAACTATGTCTTTACAGCGATTCCCCGGGTTTATTGATGTTCATGTTCATCTTCGTGAGCCGGGAGTAACGAATAAGGAAGATTTTAGAACAGGTACGCGGGCTGCGGTAACCGGCGGATTCACTTTTGTGATTGATATGCCCAATAACCCCTCGGCTCCCACTGTCTCCATCGATCGACTGCACGAAAAGATAGCCCTTTCGTCGCAAAAATCCGTGTGCGATGTGGGATTTCATTACGGAACGGACGGACGCAATCTCGACACATTCCCTGCCGCGTGGCAAAATCGGCACGTTTTTGGCCTTAAAATCTATGCGAGCCACACGACCGGAGGACTCCTTATTGAGAAGGAAAAAGTGCTTGAGCAAGTATTTCGCGCATGGGAAAGCGAGAAGCCGATATTGGTGCATGGACAGGGCGAGACCCTGTCAACCTGCATCGGTCTTGCGCAGACGTACGGACGTCGCCTCCATGTGTGCCACGTTGCAACACAAAATGATATAGACCACGTGCGGAAGGCAAAGCAGAAGAATCAAGCCGTGACTGCAGGGGTTACCCCTCACCACT
>ERZ1292629.1679-Hain-H43-01um-R1-1679-length-20811-cov-6_pt1 | contig 15889 bp, 14 predicted proteins | sample MGYA00564399_ERZ1292629 | MGnify/ENA primary metagenome ERZ1292629 (study PRJEB36523, sample SAMEA6512636) | groundwater metagenome | collected 2019-01-08 | study: AquaDiva: Metagenomics assemblies of 32 groundwater samples
TTGCTTCTCTACGGCTTTTCGAGAGCCGCGCCTTCAACCTCTCGGCCACTCTTCCGCTTTGGGCGGGGCGCAGGCGGCGCGCTTGCCCCGTTAAATTTCTGAATTAAAAAATAAATTTTAAAAATAAAAAAGCTTCCCGTGGAACTTTAATTTTTTTGAAATTCCGAAATCTTAAAAAATTCGTCCGTGATATAAAAATTAAAATCACGCCAGTTCGTTAGATAAAAACGACAAAAGTCGGTTATCGGCTCATCTCAATTTTATAAAAAGTGGACCGTACCGGATTCGAACCGGTGGCCTCTTCGATGCCATCGAAGCGCTCTAGCCAGCTGAGCTAACGGCCCGTTTTAGTCTGTCATTCTGGGCCACTACATTTTATTGGGGGCTGAAAAATCTTTAGTTAGATTCTTCACTTCGTTCAGAATGACGAATAGACAGGTTTATATTTCAGTGCTTTCTGTTTCTCTTTTTCTCTCAATAATTCATTTTATAAGATTTTTTTAGATTGGTCAATATAAGTTTTTACGAAACTTTTAAACAAATTTAAAACCCCGGACGAATGATTTGTCCGGGGTTTTTGGTTAGAGCTTGGAACTGATTGGAATTTACTTATTCACGAAGCGCGGGAAAAATGGGATTCGTGGCATTGGAAGTGATTCGTTTTTTCTATCGCCGCCGCGATCGCCGGTCTGAACTCTCCCAGTTTCGCTTGCCCGACGCATCTGAATTCGGGAAGATTTTCGGGATTTCCTTCCCAGAGCGGTTTGGTCTCGATCCGGAAGACGTTGTCGCCTTTTCCGCTTGCGGCGACCGCGAAATGCTTGGCGATGGAAACGAAAATTTTAGAATCGGCCTTTCTTTCGGCGGTCACGCTCACCAGCCGCTCCAGCGAGAAGAAGACGTGGGCGTTGTTTCTCGTGTCCAGCCGCTCTATTGACGAAGGATGATGAGAAACCATCTGCTCGCCATGACAGCCGCAGATGATGATGGCGCGGCCCGTGTGGTTGAACCCGCCGCCTTCTTCAAAGCATCGGATAACAAGCCGGTGGTCCGATGTTATTTTGAATTCTTCGTGAAGGGTGAAAAATGTCTCTTTTTCGTGAGTGAATCTCGGGAGGGGGTAGATGAATCCTCCTCTTGTCCGGGTGATGAGTTTTTCTTTGAAAACCTTATCCGGAATTCGGATGGAATTTCCCCAGACCTGGATTGTGACTTCCCAGCCCTTGGGCCCGATCAATTCGCCTGAACCGTTCATGACAAACCTCCTCGTGAAACAAGTGAGAAAAAAGTAGGGGAGAAAAAGTTGTTAAAGGGCGCTTAATTTTCTATTATATCAAATAAATGCTAGCCTGTCAAGCCAAAACAAAAAAATCAGCATCTCTGCTGTTTCTTGTCTTAAATCTTATGAATTCTTGGATTAAAATTTTTCTTTTTTCTTTTAAAATCGCCAATTCGTTTTTGCCCTGAAAAATCCGTACGATTTAGTCGCCGAGACCCGCCGAAGGCGGGACGAGGCATCGACTTTTCCAACGTGGTGCCCCCGAGAGGAGTCGAACCTCTAGCCTTCTCCTTAGGACGGAGCCGCTCTAATCCATTGAGCTACGGGGGCCAAGAAAGTTGAAAGTTTTTAGTTAAAAGTGAGAAGTCAAAATCTTAATTTCAATTCAAATTTAGCACATTGGGGTTAAAAACAAAAGTCCCGGATTTTTGTCCAGGACTGTTAAGAGGAGAGGGGGGAAAATTGATTCAATTGGCTCTGGTCCAGACGGTTTTGACCCTGGTCCAGAGAATTTCTTTTCCCGAAAAGCCGAACAGGATCGCTGATTTTTTCTCCGGGTCTATTTTGACGCGAGGGTTTTTTATTTCACCTCTCGTTGAAAGATCGTCAAAATCGGTCCTGGCGATTGAACGGCCTCGTTCGCAGATCTCTTCAAAAGTGCGAATGTTTACCATTTTTTCCTCCCTTAAAAGAACATTGTTTGGGGTGGACGACCGGATTTGAACCGGCAACCACTTCGGCCACAGCGAAGTGCTCTACCATTTGAGCTACGCCCACCATTTATTCTATGGATATTTTATAGTTATGAATTAAGTAGTGGCAATTATGGCACAACCAAACTAAATTTGATGGATAATGATTTTCTCTGTTTTTATCAATATGGTGTACAATCATTACTCTCTCATCATTATGCCCACATAGTTTGCAGATTGGTTTCGCGTCCGCTTTTAACATCTTGCCTCGATAATCTATAAACTTTCCGCCTTGCCAATTAGGATGCCTGGGTCCAGAAAAATATTTATTGCGCCAAAGCGTTTGACAAGATTTTGTGCAAAAAAACTTGCCGCTTTTAGAGACTCTTATGTCTTTCGGAGTTCGCCAAATTTTTTTTCCGCAGATCAAACATTCTAAAAATTTGCCCGTTCGCGATCCTATCCGTTGGCAGGAGATTGAACAATATTTTCCCCAGCCCATCTTTTGGTGGCTCGGTTTAGCATAGAATTCTTTCCCGCAAATTTTACATTTTACTTTGGGCATTGTTTCAATTCTATGGGTCTAACAGTAATTTGTCAAATAACTAGGTTGTGGAGCAACCACAACCTGATATTATGCCATTGGATGATGGCCACCGCGAACTTTTTTATTTTAGCATCTTTTTTGGGGAAATCAAATTTTTTGAAAAAAAGAGCCCCGCGTGGATTTGGATCGCGCGGGGCTTGATTGATGATACTTGGCGAGAATGTTTGGTCACGCCGAAGTCTGAAGGAGCTTGGAGGACATCGCTTGCCGCAATTCCCCGTAGGTTTTGATTTCTTTCGGGAAGGGGACTCGCAGATGGCATCTCCGGCAAAGGAGCGCGTCGTGCGTTTTCGTGGTTTGAACGCGATCTACCCAGCCGCCGCAGATGTCATGAACGCCAGCGGTGCCGCCAAGCTCGCGATCGTCTCTGGTATGATCCGTGAAGTAATCGCTGTTGATTGGAGGGGGATACTCGCGAAGCATGTCGCCTTCGGCTGTCAGCCGGATCGGCTTGAGCGGAACGCTCCGCTCAATCTCATCCCGAATCCTTTCAAGAATCAGTTCGCGCTCTCCTTTTTTTGAGGCGAGGTACAGGAGTTGATCCAGCCAACCGGTGGCGCGAAAATGATTTTTGCCGCCTTGGCCGAGCACCGTGTAGGGGCAAAAACTATTGATGGAATAGGTTTCGCCGGTCGCACTGCCATCCTGATCACGATAATCGCCGCGGAGTTTCCCGGGGACAACTTCTGTCGGTTCAAATCCCGCGGCGGAGACAATCTCAAAAAGAATCTTCGCTTCATCAAGATGAAGCTCTTTGACCTCGCTCCACGTGTGCCTTTGAGCCAGGTCAACGAACGACGCAATAAGAATGGGTTTGTTCATTAGTCGCTCCTTTTTTAGATGAATTGTGAAGGTGCTGTTTTGAAATATTCTCTCATTGGTGCTAATAAGTCAAGAAGCGGCGACAGCCGCTTCTTTTTGATGGCGCGCCCGGCAGGATTTGAATGGCTAGGCCCTTTGGGCCGCCACCCCGGCCATAGCCAAAAGTTTTCGTTTAGCCTTACCGCCTTGAGGTGTGCATTTGTAGAACCATTCTTTCTTTCTGGCTCCCGATAGAGTATTAAATTTTTCTTGTTGGACCAAGATAAAAGGTTTATAGAATCTTGTTGTTTTATTGCGGCCGCTGTTATGTTCAAAAAGTCTTCGGTTGAGGTCATTGGTTACGCCAACATAACTATAGAGATATTTTTTACTTTTTAAAATATAGAGATAAAACATTTAGCTTCTGGCTATGGCCTAGGGGCCTTTTTGTGCCCTCGAGAGGATTTGAACCTCTAACATCAGTTCCGAAGACTGATGTGATATCCGTTTCACCACGAGGGCTTGAATAATCTAAAGTCCGCTTCATAATACCAGAATTTTTTGGGTTTGAAAAGGCGGACTCAATGAGGTATGATGATAAAAGAATAGTGTTTATAATCTTTATTTTTGTATAACCGACTTTTTTATTGCCTGAGCCCTTCTATAAACTCAGGGTAAACTGGAGTCGAAGGCTGATTCAATGAATAAAAAATGGAATTGGTATATTTATATCATTGAATGCGTTGATGGTTTTTATTATACCGGTTTAACTTGGAAAGCCGATTTGCGATGGATTCAGCATTTTTCAGGGATAGGCTCTAAATTTACTTCAAATCATAAACCGAAGAAGATGGTTTATCTGGAAAAATACGATAATTTAGATGAAGCGAGGAGAAGAGAAAAACAAATTAAAGGTTGGACCAGAGAGAAAAAACAAAAACTTATTAGTGGTGAATGGGGAAAATGGTGAACCCTTCGACTCGTCCCGCAGTTGCGGGACTCGTTCAGGGAATAAAATTTAGAAATTGACCTTTCAACTCCGTGTTCCGTTAAGGCGGGACGCTTCGCTCAGGATGACGGCTATTTTTTATGCAAATCCCCCAAGAAATAAAAATCATTTTGGAAAAACTGCAAAAGGCGGGCTTTGAGGCATACGCGGTGGGCGGCTGCGCGCGTGATTTGATGTTGGAAAAAACGCCGAAAGATTGGGACGTGGCGACCAGCGCCCGGCCCGAAGAGATCCAGAAAGTTTTTCCCGAAAGCTTTTATGAGAATAAATTTGGGACGGTGAGCGTGAAAACCGGTTCGGCCGATAAAAATCTGGAATTTGTGGAAGTGACGACTTTTCGGACGGATGAAAAATATACCGATAAACGGCATCCGGACAGCGTCAATTTCGCCCGGACGATTGAAGAAGATCTGGCGCGGCGGGATTTCACGGTAAACGCGATGGCTCTTCGATCAGGAATCAGGAATCAGGAATCAGGAATCAGGAAAGAAGCGATTGGCGATCCGCAATATACGATTATAGATCCTTTTAACGGACAAGAGGATTTGGAAAACAAGATTATTCGCGCGGTGGGGGAGGCGGAGGAAAGATTTAAGGAAGACGCCTTGAGGCTTATGCGGGCGGCGCGATTTGCCATGGAATTGGGTTTTGAAATTGAACCGAAGACCAAAAAAGCCATTCAAAAGAATGCCGGCAGTCTGCGTTTCATCGCCAAAGAAAGGATTCGGGACGAGTTCAAAAAAATTCTGATGACGCCGCGGCCCGCGGAGGGGATTCTGCTTTTGCGGGAACTGGGGCTTTTGGAATTCGTGGTCCCGGAATTGGAAAAAGGTTTTGGCGTGGCGCAGAACCGCCATCACATTTACACCATCTTTGAGCACGGCGTTTTTTCGTTGAAATTCGCCGCGGAGAAAAATTTTAATTTGACCGTGCGTCTGGCCGCTTTGCTCCACGACATTGCCAAGCCCGAGGCTAAAAGAGGGGAGGGGCGGGACGCCACTTTTTACAACCACGATATTTTAGGCAGCCGCGCCGCGGCGCGGATTTTGGAGCGGTTGCGTTTTTCGCGCCAAGAAATTGAGGAAGTGGCCAATTTGATCCGCCATCACATGTTCGTCTATGACGTCGGCGCGGTGACCGAGGCCGGCGTGCGGCGGCTTTTACGCCGCGCGGGGGCGGAAAACATGAAAAATTTGCTGGCTCTGCGCGTGGCGGACAGACTGGGTTCGGGCGTGCCCAAAGCCCAGCCGTACCGCTTGCGTCATTTTCAATATATGGTGGAAAAAGTCCAGCAAGACCCGATTTCGGTCAAAATGCTGAAAATAAATGGCCACGACCTGATGAAACTTTTGAAGATTGAGCCCGGGCCGAAAATCGGCGCGATCCTGGATGTTTTATTGGCCGAAGCGATTGAGGAGCCGAAGAAAAATGAGAAAAAACAGCTGGAAAAAAGAGCGAAGGAATTGGCCAAGGCGGACCTTGAAGAATTAAGGGAATTGGCCAAAGAAAAAATTGAAGAGAAAAAAGAGGAAGACGACCAAATAATCAAGGGGAAGTATTGGGTGAAGTAATTCTATTGTCATTCCGGCCTTGAGCCGGAATCCAGATTTAAAAGACCTAGATTCCCGCTGGAGTTTATCCCGCGCTAGATTCCCGCTTTCGCGGGAATGACAGAAGCGGGGCGGGAATGACAGAAGCGGGGCTAGAAGGACATAGGATTTTTATTTGAGTAGTCTTTTAAAAAGTTATATCATTGTTCTATATGGGCCTAGAAGATCTCCAAAAAAAGCTTTATCAGGAAAAGGAGCCGGCCGAAGATAAAAAAGAATCGCCGCCAGCTCTTCCGCCGGTTTATACCGAGCGGACTTTGCCCAGCGCCTTGCCGGCGTCTTGGGGCGGCGAGTCATCGGATTTCCTCGCGCAAAGAAAAAAACGGCGATTTTTGTGGACAACGGTGATTTCGGTCATCGCGCTTCTTTTGGTTTTGGCCGGCTGGATCTTGTGGCGTGGCCTCCATTCTTTTGACACAAGCAATGTGGCTTTGGAAATTTTCGGCCAGGAGAGGATCGTCGGCGGGGAAGAGGTTAATTTTGTGGTCCGCTACAAAAATAATACCAAGACGGCTTTGGAAGAAGCGGTTTTGACCTTTGTCTATTCAACGGATTCTTTGCCTGAAGATGAAAATTTGAAAAAAATGGGGGATTCAATTTTGAGCGAAAGAAAGATCGGGACTTTGCCGCCGGGCCAGGAGGGCCAAGGGGAATTCAAAACCAAGATCTTGGGAGATAAAGATTCTTCGCAAAAGTTCTCCGCCAAACTGACTTATCGTCCGGCCAATTTCAATTCCGAATTTTCCAGCGAAAAAGAATTTGAAGGCAAGATCGTGGCCGTGCCGATCGTTTTGAATTTTGATCTGCCCGAAAAAGTGGTTTCCGGACAAGATTTGAGTTTATCTCTCCAATATATCAACACATCCGACACGGAATTCTCCGGGCTTAAAATAAAAATTGATTGGCCGGAAAATTTTGTTCTTTCAAAAGCGTATCCTGTTTCGTCCGGCGGCCAGAATATTTGGGATTTGGAAAAACTGGCCAGCCGCGCGGAAGGGAAAATTGTTTTCAACGGCGTTTTGAGCGGCCTGGCGGGCGATGATAAATTCTTCCGGGCACAAGTGGGCGTGGAAAAGGACGGGCGATTTGTCGCTTATTCCCAAGCGGCCCAATCAACGATGATCTCCATTTCGCCGCTTTGGCTGGAACAATCTTTGGCAGGCGCAGACAGCGCTTCGGCCGATCCCAACCAGTTTTTGAATTATATTTTGAAATACCGCAACACTACTGAATTCCCTTTGGGCCCGGTGGAGATCAGGGTGAAAATAGAAAGCCAAGCGGTTGATTTGAGTTCCGTTATGGCGCCGGGCGGATTTTTTAACAACAACGATAATACGATCGTTTGGAATGTTTCCACTTTGCCGGCTTTGGAAAAATTGGCGGGTAAAAGCGAGAATGAGCTTTCTTTTTCTTTCAGAATCAAAGACCATTTGCCGGTTATCAATCCTTCCGATAAGAATTTTACTGTTTTGACCGCCGCCTCCATTGACTCTCCTAATGTGCCGTTTGAGCTTTTGGGCACGAAGCTTGCGGGCAAAAATGAATTGACGGTGAAAGTAAATTCGCGGGTCGTTTTTTATCAAAAAGGTTTTTATCAGGATAGTTTAATCCCCAATTCCGGCCCCCTGCCGCCGCGCGTCGGCGAAAAAACCACTTACACCGTGCGCTGGCAGATTTTGAATATCTCCAACAATATTTCCGACGCGGAAGTTTCCGCTGTTTTGCCGAACTGGATGCAATGGCCGGAAAAAATTTCGCTGGCCGACGGTTCTCTGAAATACGACGTTTCAAGCCGGAAGGTCACCTGGAAGATAGGGAAGGTTTCGGCCGGCACGGGGGTCGTTTTACCCGTGAAACAGATCGCTTTTCAAGTCGCTTTGGTTCCGTCTTCTTCCCAAGTCGGTTCATCTCCCGAATTGATAAAAGGAGCGAAGCTGGAAGCGCGGGATGATTTCACCGAGACGCCGGTTTCTCTGACCGCGCCGGATCTGAAAACCAGTTTGACTGATGACCCGGCCGTGGGTTATGACAAAGGGACAGTGGTGAATTAATCCGATGTTTCAAATAATCAAAAAAGACAAAAATTCCGCGAAACGCGTCGGAACGTTGAAAACGCGGCGGGGGGTCATCAAGACCCCTGTTTTTATGCCGATCGCCACTAAGGGTGCGGTGAAAAATTTAACGAGCGAAGAATTAAAGGAACTGGGCGCGGAAATCATTCTCGGCAACACTTACCATCTTTGGCTTCGGCCGGGAGACAAATTAATTAAAAAAAGCGGCGGGTTGCAGAATTTTATGAAATGGCCCGGACCCATTTTGACGGATTCGGGCGGTTATCAGGTTTTTTCATTGGGAAACAAAAGATGGGAGAGTGGGGCGCGGCCAATCGCCTCGCTTTCGACCACCCACGCCAGCCCTGCTCACGGCCTTCGGCCGGAGCGCCGGTCTTCGTTCGGCGCCCGGCCACGCCCCGAAGGAAGCATGGCAAAAATCACCGACGAAGGCGTGGAATTTCGCGACCCGTTTGACGGGAAAAAATATTTTATGACGCCGGAAAAATCAATTGAGATCCAATTGAACCTGGGGTCGGATATTTTGATGGTGCTGGATGAATGCTCGCCGTATCCCTATTCTTTTGAACAGGCGAAAGCGGCGGTAAAAAGGACGACCGATTGGGCGAAGCGCTGTAAGAAATATTTTGAAAAAACAAAGAAAAAAGAGAGGCCCCTTTTATTCGGCATAATCCAAGGCGGAATTTATGAGGACTTGCGCCAACAGAGCGCCAGGGAAATTTTAGAGATCGGTTTCGACGGTTACGCCATCGGCGGCGTGGCGGTGGGGGAGCCCAGAGAATATTTGAAAAAGATCTTGAAATGGGTTTTGCCGCTTTTGCCCGAAAATAAACCTCGTTATCTGATGGGACTTGGCCGGCCGGAAGAGATCATTGAAGCGGTTGAAAGCGGCATTGATATGTTTGATTGCGTGATTCCGACGCGCGAAGCGCGGCACGGAAGAATCTATCTTTATTCTTCGACCAAGCGAAGCCCCGAATTTATCGAGGGGCGAGCGCGTGGAGAAGTTTTTAATAGTTCTCGATGTTCTCGCCCAGGCGAGAATGCTCGAACAATAAAACCCGACTTTTACGAAACTTTCCAAATAGACAAAAGCCAGTTTGCCAAAGATTTTCGGCCTCTGGACGAAAATTGTTCTTGTTTCACTTGCCGGAATTTTTCCCGGGCCTATCTTTGTCATCTTTTTAAGACCGGCGAGGCGCTCGGCATGAGGCTGGCGACAATCCACAATCTGAAATTCTATCTTGAATTGATGGAAAAATTAAGGAAGTGATCCATGTTGACTCCAAAAAGGCAATTGGGGAATTTGGGCGAAGACTTGGCGGTTAATTTTTTGCGCCGCCAGGGGCTTAAGATCTTGGACCGCAATTTTTCAACCAAATTCGGGGAATTGGATATCGTGGCCGCCAAGCCAGGAGGTTTTTTTAAGGGTAAAATTGAAGAAATGATTTTTGCGGAAGTAAAAACGGTGAAGGCCGGGGTTTTGTTGGCCCTGGCGGCGCAAAACGTCCATTTTTCAAAAAAAGAGCGTCTCAAAAAAACCGCCAAAATCTATTTGAAGATAAAAAAAATTCCGCCGGAAATTCCTTGGCGGATAGACGTAATTTTGGTGGCCTTTGACGAGTCAACGGGCTTGGCGGAAGTGGAGCATTTGAAAAACGCGGTTTGGTAAACCGCGGAACTACGCGGAAATTTGAACGCCGAACCGCGCGGAAAGAAGAGATTGCGGAATAACACGGGTAAAAAATTGCGGGAAATTTATTCGCATGGGCGAAATTCGCATGATTTCTCGCCGTTCGCATGCAAAAAAAAGCAGAAGTCAGTCTGCCTCTGGCGAATTGAAGGAGGGGCGGCGGGAGGAATGGGGTTGGGAGCCATTTTCCCATGAGCCTTCTTTTCTTCGTCAAAAATGAGACAGGGGACGCTTCTGCTTTTGGCGCGGCCGTCGGCAGGCGGCGCGCGCGGGATTTTATTTCAAAAAAGAACGATAGTTTTCAGCAATCCGGGTGTTAATCGGCAAACGCGCTCAAAAGCGCAAGTCGTCCATTATTATCCCGGATTGCCTGAAATAATAGAGGAAACATACCATGGTACCTTAGCGAAAGAGAAGAACATTTTTACTCGATTGCAAAAGAATTATATCAATATAGGCGTTCTTGTCAAGAGGGGATAAAGAAGTTATAATGGAAAAGAAATATTAAGAAACGTCATGATAGATAACTTGATGGAAAAAATTGTTTCGCTTTGCAAGCGGCGGGGTTTCATTTTTCCCGGTTCGGAAATTTACGGGGGGTTGAACAGCTTCTGGGATTTTGGGCCGCTCGGCGTTGAAATGAAGAATAACATTAAAAACCGTTGGTGGAAAAAATTCGTGCAGGAGCGCGGCGATGTTTTAGGTCTTGATTCAGCTTTAATTTTGCCGCCCAGGGTTTTTGAGGCCAGCGGCCATTTGAAAGAATTCTTTGATCCGTTGGTTGAATGCAAGTCCTGTCACGAGCGCTTCCGGACCGATATTTTGGAAAGCGACAAAGAAGGAAAATACATTTGTCAGAAATGCGGTGGGAACGATTTTACTTTGCCCAAGAACTTTAATTTGATGCTCAAAACTTTTTTGGGCCCGGCCGAGGAGAATGCCAACGCGGCTTATCTCCGGCCGGAAACCGCGCAGGGGATATTTTTGAACTTTAAGAATATTTTGGATTCAAGCCATAAAAAATTGCCGTTGGGCGTGGCGCAGATCGGCAAGGCTTTCCGCAATGAGATCACGCCCGGCAATTTCATTTTCAGGACGAGGGAATTTGAACAGATGGAGATAGAATATTTTTTTAATAAGCCCAAAAAAGATGAAGATTGGCAAGAGTATTTTGAAGATTGGCGGAAAGCGATGAAAGAATGGATAAAAGATTGTGGCATAAAAAATGTCTATGAGCTTGACGTGCCGGAGGGGAATCGGGCGCATTATTCCAAAAAGACGATTGACTTTGAATTCGATTATCCCTTCGGCCGTAAAGAGCTTTATGGTTTGGCTTACCGCGCGGATTATGATCTGAAAAGACATTCCGAATTTTCCGGTCAAGATTTGGGCCTGGCCGATGAGAACGGCGAAAAATCCATTCCTCACGTGATTGAGCCGTCACTGGGAGTTGAGCGGACGATGCTAGCCGCGCTTTGTTCGGCTTATGAGGAAGAAATGGCGCCGACGGGCGAAGGTGGGGAAGAGAAAAGAGTTTTCTTGCGTTTGCCTCGGTGGCTGGCGCCGATCAAGGTGGCGATCCTGCCTCTTTCTAAAAAAGAGGAGTTATTAAAGCGGGCGTTGGAAATTTATGAAAACTTGCGTTTCAGTTTCGTTTGCGAATATGATGAAACCCAAAGCATCGGCAAGCGCTATCGGCGGCAGGACGAGATCGGCACGCCCTTCTGCGTGACGGTGGATTTTGAAAGCCTAGAAGACCAAGCCGTCACGGTGAGGGAGAGGGACTCAATGAAACAAGAGAGAGTTAAAATTGGGGAGCTGAAAGAATATTTGGAAGAGAAATCATCTTTATAATTTATTATTATGATTCAAAGAGAGATTCTAAAACTCGCGATTGAAATGGGCATGGATGCCGACCTGCGGGGGAGGGAGGCGGTTTTGAAACATTTGGCGCGGGAAAAAGAAAAATTTGAAAAGCTTGCCGGAAAAGAAAAAGAGGATTTTGATCCGGAGCGCTTGGAAAATCCTTATCTTGACTCGGGCGTTTGGCAGGACAATGGACAGGAAGTCAAAAAGATCATGGCTTCCATTGATATTTCCAGCGGCGACATTTTGTTGGCTAAAAACCTCGGCGCGGACGCGGTGTTGAATCATCATCCCGTAGGCAAAGGGCTGGCCATGCTGGATCAAGTAATGCATTTGCAGGCGGATGTTTTGGCCGGTTACGGCGTGCCGATAAATATCGCGGAATCTTTGCTTCGGGTTCGGATTTCCGAAGTTGGTCGGGGCGTGCACGCTTCCAATCATCAAAAAACCGTGGACGCGGCGAGGCTCTGCGGAATGAATTTGATGAATGTCCATACGCCGGCGGACAATTTAGTCGCTCATTTTTTGAAAACGCGGGTGGAAGAAAAAAATCCGGAATTGGTCGGTGAAATAGTGGAGATTATCAAAAATATCGAAGAATATAAAAGATCGGCTAAGCTCGGCGCGCCGGTCAAGCTTTTCGCGGGAGCGGAAGAAAATCGGGCCGGCCGCATTGCCTTTACGGAAATCACGGGCGGCACGGAAGGCGCCAAGGATATTTATCGGGAAATGGCCGTGGCGGGTATCGGCACCATCGTCGCGATGCACCTTTCCGAGGAACACCGCAAAAACGCCGAGGAGGCGCATTTGAACGTGGTCGTCGCGCCGCATATCGCTTCTGATTCGCTCGGCATGAATCTTTTTTTGGATGAACTTGAAAAACAGAAAATAGAAATTATTCCGGCGGGAGGATTAATCAGAGCGAAGAGATTTTAACATGTTCAAAAAAATCGTTCTCAAAAACGGCTTGCGTCTGATTTTGGCGCCGCAATCTCAAAGCGAGACCGTGACGGCGCTCATAATTTTTGCCACCGGTTCAAAATACGAAGAAAAAAGCGAAAACGGCATCTCTCATTTTTTGGAGCATCTGTTTTTCAAAGGAACGCAAAAAAGACCCAGTGCCCTGACCGTGGCTGAAACTTTGGATCGGGTGGGCGGCGTTTATAACGCTTTTACCGCCAAAGAATACACCGGTTTTTGGACCAAGACCGCGGCGGAAAATTTGCCTTTGGCTTTGGATTGGTTGAGCGATATTCTACTTCATTCCCGTTTTGAGGCCGCGGAAATTGAAAAAGAGCGGGGCGTGATTTTGCAGGAAATCAATATGGTGTTGGATATGCCGATGGGCTATGTGGAAGATCTTTGGGAAAGATTACTTTACGGCGATCAGCCGGCCGGTTGGGAAGTCTTGGGCGAAAAAGAAACGATCAAAAAAATTTCACGGAGCGATTTTCTGAACTATTTCAAAAGCCAGTATCGCGCCAAAAACGCCGTCATTTGCCTGGCCGGAAAATTGGAAGAAAATTTGGAGAAAAAAATTCTGGAAAAATTCGGCGCTTTGAAAAAAGACGAAGCGCGCGAGAAACCGCCGGTGAGGGAAATTCAAACCAAGCCCGAAGCCCTTTGCCATTTTAAAGAAACTGACCAGACGCATTTGTGCCTGGGCGCGCGGGCCTACGATTTGTTCCATCCCGATTATTGGGTTTTGAAAGTCCTGGCCAAGATTTTGGGCGGGATGATGAGCTCGCGTCTTTTTATTTCCGTGCGCGAGAAAAAAGGTTTGGCTTATTACGTGCGCACCGCGGCTGAAGCCTACACGGATTCCGGATACCTGGTTACGCAGGCCGGCGTGGACAACGGCAAGGTGGGGGAGACCATAAAAACGATTCTTAAAGAATATCAAAAGATAAAACGAAAAAAAGTTAACTCCGCGGAACTTAAAAAAGCCAAAGAGAATTTAAAGGGTCTGACCTTGCTTTCGCTTGAAAGTTCGGACGGTCTGGCTTCTTGGCTTGCCTCGCAGGAAATTTTAAAAAAAGAGATTTTGACGCCCAAAGAACTTTTTGGTAAAATAGAAATGGTCAAGGCCGAAGATTTGGCGCGGGTCGCCGGCGACATTTTTCAACCCAAGAATTTGAACCTTGCGCTCATTGGACCATTTAAAGAAAAAGAAAAATTTGAAAAATTGTTGAAGATATGAAAGAAGTAATTGAAATTTCCACTTCCACGATCTTGCGTTTCATCCTGATCATACTCGGTATCGGGCTTTTGTATTTGATCCGCGACGTGATATTGATCTTGTTCGTGGCGGTGATCATCACTTCGGCGGTGGACGGGCCGGTGGATTGGTTGCAAAAACATCGGGTTCGCCGGATTTTCGGCGTCGCGATGATCTATCTCGCTTTTTTCGCCTTTCTGGGCCTCTTGATCTTCTTGGTCGTGCCGCCCCTGGCCCACGAAGTGAAACTTCTGGCTTTGAATTTTCCGGATTATTGGGATAGGTTGAGCTCCGACTTTACGATCTTGAGCGAAAAGTCGGGCTTCTCCGATTCCATTCAGGCTATTTTAAATAAATTCGGCGATCATCTGAATGGTTGGGCTTCCAACGCTTTTTCCACGACCGTCGGAATTTTTGGCGGCGTCTTTAAATTCTTGATCATTATTGTAATCTCAATCTATTTTTCAATTCGGGAAAAAGGCATCAAGAAATTTTTTATAGCCGTTACTCCCCAAGGCCAGCAAACTTACGCGGTGAGTTTGATTGACCGGATCCAGGCTAAGCTCGGCGGTTGGCTGCGCGGCCAGATCCTTTTGAGTTTTATTATCGGCCTTTTGGTTTTTATCGGCCTTTCCATTTTTAAAATAAAATACGCCCTTGTTTTGGCGCTGATCGCGGGCGTTTTGGAAATTGTGCCCTACATCGGGCCGATTATTGCTGGCACTATCGCGGTGGTTTTGGTTTTTATCCAGTCGCCGATCTTGGCGCTGTTCACCCTGATTACTTTTTACGTAATCCAGGAACTGGAAAAATATGTGATTACGCCCCAGATTATGGGGCGGATGGTGGGGCTGGATCCGGTGGTCGTCATTATCGCGGCTCTGATCGGCGCGGAACTGGCGGGGATATTCGGCATTATTATTTCCGTGCCCATCGCCGCCGGCCTGTCGGTCTTTTTGCGGGATATTTTCATTGAGCGGAAGAGTTAGTTCGGGCAAAAAATAATACAGCCATTTTTTAAAATAAATCCCGGCTAGCCGGGATTTTGATTTTTAAAATAAAAATAGAGAGTTAGATCAAAAATATTATTATGATAACCGCCGCCGTAATTGTCGTTTCCCAAAATAATTTTTGTTGAAGAGGGGCTTTTTCATAGTTTTGAAAATGGAATTTGCGGTGAAAATTTTCGATCCATTTCAAGAGATTGTTTTTCTGTTTGGTGAGGATATTTAATAACATTAATCCGTCGGTCAATATTCCAAAAAATGTTCCGGTTAAGATTCTGACTAAATCCGGGCTGGAGTCAAAAATAATCCAGATGAACACCAGTCCTGCCAAAAGATCAATCGTCACTTTGGACATAAATAAAACCCATCCCTTGGTATTAAGCTCGGATATGTTTCGTGGAAGATAATCCCAGTGGGGGATTTTATCAAAAATATAATGGAATGAGAAGGAGAGAAGAATGAGGAGCGGATAGTTTGAAACTTCCGAGCCGATAATTGCTCCGGCGAGCATATGGGGGAAAAGGATCATAGAACTTTTAACCCTTCGATTACACTTAGGATAAACTTTTAACTTTTGATTTTATACTTTATACTGGATTTATGCCCGGTAGTGAAAATTCGACAGGTATTTTGTAGTAGGAGGAAATGACAAAGTTTTTACTACCAGGCAAGATGTTCAAGAACTCCAGAATATTATAAAATCTAATCAATAAGTCGAATTTCTACTACCGGGTATGGGTCTATTATACATTGTCGCCACTCCGATTGGCAATTTGAAAGATATTTCCCTGCGGGCGCTGGAGGTTTTAGGATCCGTTGACGCGGTGGTTTGTGAAGATACGAGGCAAACTTTGAAACTGCTAAATCACTATGAGATTTCAAAACCGCTCATCAGCTATTTCAGGCACAGCCGATTGTCAAAGACGGATTTTATTTCCGGTGAGCTTTCGCGAGGGAAAAACTTGGCTCTGGTGACGGACGCGGGCACGCCGGGCATCGCGGATCCGGGGAATAAGTTGATTGAGCAATTATTAT
>ERZ1292629.2395-Hain-H43-01um-R1-2395-length-15887-cov-6_pt1 | contig 15887 bp, 23 predicted proteins | sample MGYA00564399_ERZ1292629 | MGnify/ENA primary metagenome ERZ1292629 (study PRJEB36523, sample SAMEA6512636) | groundwater metagenome | collected 2019-01-08 | study: AquaDiva: Metagenomics assemblies of 32 groundwater samples
ATATAAAAAGAACTATTAGCTATTCTAACTGTCCACCTAGAAGGGTGCACATCATCCACTTAACTTCTTAATCTATTCATAAACATCTTTTCAAGTTATCACAATTCCAATACATTATCAATAAATTAAATATAAAAGAATTAATTTTTATTCTTCAGGCTCTGCTAATCTCTGATGAAGAGAATTAAAATTATATTCTGTTCTTTGTCTTGTTTTAGAATATGCCTGTCTTAAACCATCTAATTCTTTCTGTCTTTTATCTCTTAAATTAACAGTTCCATCTTCCTCTCTCAGCATTACCTCAGTTAGTCCGCTTTCCAATCTAACAACAAAGTCAGTTTTATCTGGTCTTTCAATAGAAGCTTCATAAACATGTTTTGGTCTGTCAACAGGCAGCACACTGTCTACATATCCTCTTATTCCTAATGTAGTTACAGCTCCAACTGCTGCAACATATACTGCATGCATACCAGCATAAACAACTCCTCTTCCAATTTGTCTTAGTGTAACCATTTTATTTTAAAGCAGCAGCTTTTTTCTCCATTTCTTTATATTTAGCTTCTACTCTTTTAACATCAGCCTGATAATCTCCTTCAATTTCTGCAAGTCTTGCATCTTCTAATTCATCTAATCTTTTTGTTCCTTCCTTTGTTTCTACAAATCTAGTATCAAGTCCTCTTGTCTGGCTTATAACAGTATATTCTTTTCCATCTAATTTTCTTTGAGCAACAGCTGTAACCTGATTAGGATCATAATCAGAACTTAATCTGTCAGTTAAATTAGCCATAAGAACAAAACCACCACCAATTCCAACAGCAGTCAAAGCTCCCCATTTTAATATTGAAGGTCCTTTTTCAGCAATATAACCTGCAGTAGCATTATATCCTCTTGAAACACCTCTGCCAACTGCCTTGCCTGCTAAACCGCCTGCATATGCAATTCCTCTACCTGCTTTATTAATTCCTCTGCCTAATTATCTAACTCCTTTTCCTGTGTAATGCAAAGCATCCATGCTGATTTCTCCAACATTTCTATCTAAGAAATTTTCTTGTGGTTTAGGATTTGTTTGCGTTGCCATATTAGTTACTACTTTTAAATTACTACCCTTTTTAAGCTTTTCTATGATAGAGCAGATAGAAATATCATAGTTGTGGGATGAATGACTAATCTTTTAATCAAACTTCTTTCACTTAATCAATTAATTAAACATTTCTTAAAATTATTCTATTACTAACAATCCTCTTTATCCAGCAGCAGAATTTTCAGCAGAAGTATCTGTTCCTTTGTCCCTGCCAAATATTCCTTTAAAAAAATCTCCAATTGCTTCAAAAACATTGCCAATCGTATTTCCAATATTAGTAGCAACACCTTCTCCTGTCTCAAGATTATCTCCAAATTCAGAAGATGAATCAGCACATTGTATATCAACTATGCATTGATAACCTTCTCCTGAATCGCCCATTACAGGAGCTCCATAGCAATGTTCACAAGTATTGCAGGCTTTTTTTGCTTCTTCAAGTTTCATTTCGGTCAAGCAAGGTCCTGCATACAGATATTCACATGATTCAGCACATCTCTGACATATTTCATTTCCCTTTTCACCACCTTCTCCAGCTTGGCATATTAATCCAGGCTCGGCATTGTTTACACAATCCCTGATGCATTTCTCTTCCTCTGATTTTGCTTCAGGTTCTTTAACCATCCCGCACTCTTTGTCGCATACAGCCTGATTTTTAGCCTGACAAGAAAAATCAAATTCACCACATCCAACTGCAATACATTTTTCCATGCAAGAAGTTTCTTCTGTAACTTCTGGCTTTTTCGTATTGCATTGTTGCATGCATTCTTCCTGATTTCCAGTACAGCCCACTCCAGGAGAAGTGCATTTCATGCAGCCTGACATACAAGATTGTTCTGCTGCACCAAGCCCAATACTATCTCCTCCACCAGAACCAGAAGATTCAGAAAAATCAGAAATATCCCTTCCAGTTATTTTATCCAAAGCATTAGTATAAAAACTAATCCCTAAAGCAATTAAAATTAATATAAATACAATTATAATCAAAACCCTATTACTCAATCTCTTTTTAACTTTTTCTTTCACCCTTTTTTTCATGCTAAAAATAACAAATCAGACTTTATAAATTATATTAATCTGTTAAGTAAAGTATCTAACTTAACAATTTGCTCTCCATCTCTTGATGTTAAGAAGCAAGGTTTACTTAACATAATCTATTATGTCAGAAATGAAAACTGCATCATTTATGATGCAGTTATTTTCTTTACTATTTTCATTTCTGACATGTGGTGGCACATTGTTTTTTTGATCTTAAACATCAAAAGTTAAACGCCCCCACGAAACGGGTGATGTTTGCATAGCAGTTATACAAGCCTTAAATAAAGGTAGGAATTCTTATAAAAATGGATAACATAAAGATCCCTATTCATCATATAAATATAAAATCAGGTAGAAAAGCTATTGATAAATGGAAGGTTTCTGAGCAGGATAAGAAAGATGTTAAAAGATTTTTAGATGACTTGGGGTTGGGCAAGGTAAACAAAGGCAGAAAAATCAGTGGGGGCAGGCAATTAAGATACATAGACTTTTTGAAGACCTTATTAGAGTTCTTTGAAAAACCTGTTATGGAATTAACTATTAAGGATATTGAGAAATTTGAAAAAGCACTTACTTCAGATAGACTAAGATGCAGAAGGAAAAAGACTCCTTATGCATCAGAGACAAAATCAACTTTAAAGAAAGCGTTACGGATTTATCTCAGATGGAAACGACCTGAAGATGTTCATAAACTTGTGGATTGGTTGGATTATAGAAAACAGAGAAAAACTCCTGATTTTCTTTCAGAATCTGATGTTGAAAAATTATATCGTGCATGTAACACTGCTGAATTAAGGTTTATTGTAGCTGTTTTATTTGATAGTGGGGCAAGGGCGGAAGAATTTCATAACATTAGATTTGAAGATATTTTTTTGCCTGAAGGAAAAAATAATTTTGTTAAAATTTCTCTTAAAGAAGAGTATAGCAAAACAAAGGGAAGGACAATAGGACTTTATTGGAAATACTCTACAAATGCTGTTTTAGATTATTTAGATGAAAGAAAAAAAGAAGGGATTAAATCTAAAGATCCTGTTTTTAAAAATTCTTATGACAATGCCCGTTGCATACTTCAAAGACTTGGTAAAAAAGTTTTAGGAAGATCTATCCATTATCATCTTTTCCGTCATTCTTCTGCTACTTATTATGCTCCTAAAATGAATAGACAAGAGCTTTGTTACAGATATGGTTGGACCTTTAGCTCTGACATGCCTGATGTTTATATTTCAAGAAGTGGGGAGTTTGAGAAGCAGATTAATGAAAAGTTTACTAATACCGAACTTGAGGAATTAAAGAGACAGCTAATGGATCATGAACAAAAAAATAAAATGCTTGCAGATGAGCAGACTAAATTGAAAGAAGAGATTAAGCAGATTAGAGATATGAATAAAAATGTTTTAGAGAGATTAGAAAGTTTGAAGTGATTAACTTATTTTAATTTACAAACATCTTTCTGCAAGCCTTTTAATTTATCTGCAATTTCTTCTTCAGCTTGCGCAATGTTAAGAAAACCATAACCTCTAAACTCTTTAGCCTCTTTAAGTTTCTGCTCTATTTTCAGTTTAAGGCTTTTACAACTCAGCCCTCTGCTCTTTAATTTCTCAACAATCTCGATATCTTCATCATTTTCCATTTTCAAGTTTAGCCTTACATAATTTAATTGCTTCTTTTTTAGTTTTCCCACTCTTTTGTTTGGCGATTATGCACCTATTAAATTTTTGTTTTTTTGTTTCCATTTTATTTGAATATGAAGATGGGGCGTCTCATCCCCCATCTCCAAACAGGAGGCAAAAGACATCTGGCAAAAGATATCATACCCTGCCTATTCATTTTCTCAAAATGTAAGTTCATGAGCGAACATAATTAACTCCTTGAACATAGCAAGGAATTTGGTTACAATTTAATTCCAACCCTGACGATTTAAATTCTTCATAGGTCATGCCCTCTTCTTTTAATTTCTCAATGCAAGAAGAGGTAGTATAACAAACAGAGGTATCAACAGTTTGGCGAGGCAATGTTGATAAATCTGGTTCTTCATAACTTGGATTTGAAACAGAGAGGGGCTTTTCTTGAGCAGGAGAAAAAATTGTTAAGCCTGCAATTAATAAAATCGAGAAGAAAATTAAAGTTACTACACCTATAATTGTGAGAGTATTATCTTTTGCCATGAAGTAAGTAAGAGCTTGTTCTTTAAATTCGTTGTAGTTTAAATGTAGTTATACATACAAAAAGAAGTCAGTCATTAAGCAAATTTTCTCTATCTCTTAAATGAGCAATAACTAATTTTTCTGTTAAATGACACATATCTATGTCGGGAATTTCTATCCAAGAAAATAAACAATTTTCGATTATCCAATCTTTCATTTCTTCTCCAAAATGTATTCCTAACCTATTTAATTTTTTTCTGAATACACTATTTTCTCCATTTTCCGATGCTGAAAGATGATTTTGAACTAATCTCTTATGTAAATCTTTTCCTTCACCAACATAAACCATTGCCTCATCAGAAGGATTAACAAAATTGATTATGTAAACTCCTGATTTTTTAGGAATAATAAGCTCATTCGAATAAACTATTGGTTCTTTTTTTAATAATTCCTCTGCATATTGTTTTGCTTTTCTTAATAGTTCATCCATAATAATCCAAGAGAAATGAAGGATTTAAAGATTTGTGGGATAAAATTTAATTTAGCAAAACCTGTGTTTTTGGTGTTTGAAAACTGCATAAAGAAGCATTCTCATTAAATATTTTAACTGTTGCTACATTATCTTTCTTTTTAGTGCCGTATTTGATATGGTAGTTAATATTGTACTTTTTACAAAATTTTTCTACAATATTTGCACACTTTTCATAGTATTCTTCATTCTCAGGAAACTTATTTGATACACAATTATAATTTAATTTCCCAAATATAATATTATCAACAAATCTTATTTCATTTAATATCCTTAAGAGTTCTCTTATCCCGTTACCATTTATTAAATTGGGGGTTGGATAGGGCTCCATACTAACCCATGTTTTTAATCCAGCATCATGTAACCTTTTCAAAGAACTTATTCTTTCTTCATAGGGTGCACTCCCAGGTTCAAAATGTTTTTTAAATTTACTATCTAAAGAGACAAGGGTGATACCATACTCATTATCATCACCATATTTCTCCGTGTTGATTAATTCTTTTGGATAAACACCTTTTGTCAATACAGTAGCCCTTATCCCATTAGAACTTAGTTTATTAATTATTTTAAGAGTCATATCTATAACTTCTTTTTGTTTATACATGAAAGGATCTGTTGTAAAACATAGATGAACAAAAGTTATTTGATCTTTATATCTTGGAATTTCTTTATCTAAAAGTTCAAGAGCATTTTTAACAAGTTTAGGTTTACACCATTCTTCATAAGTTTTTATTTTCCCGAATCTCTTAGCCATCATCATAGCATAACAGGGAAACTTACAACCATGAGAACATCCCTCAACATGGTTAATACACCAATCAGCATATTCTACTTTACTTCGATAAAGCAAAGAATTACGATAAATATAGCCATCCCCTTTTTTCATAATACTATAAACAAAACAGATTATATAAAGGTTATTGAGTTTAAAACCATTTATCTAAACTTTCTCCTCTTCCAATTGCTTTTTGTCTTTTTATAGTGTTCACTAAAACCTTTTTATTATCTTCTGAACTTTTTGAGATAAATTTTTTAAGGGGAGTTATTACTTTTTTTTCAATTATTCTGCATCCAGCCTCATTTGTTGCCCAAACAAGATAATAAATATCATTTTGATGAATTGTACTTTTAATCTCTAATGGTGGCGGAATAGAATATCCCAAACTTTTTAACTGCTCAATTAAAACATCTAAGAATACCTTAAACATAGACACGCCTTTTTCTTTGTAAATTGGAATTAATTCAGTCCATTTATCTGTACCAAGAGCTTTAGTTATACTTTTGTAATCTCCTGCACGATAACAATTAATCATAGAATATGCCATACAATTGACTATTAATTCAGGTCTTCTAATCTCTTTATCGCCTGTTCTTTTATTTAGATATTCACTTGTATGTTTAGAGATTTTAGAAATTGTTTCAAAATTTAAATGCTTATGATTAAACGGATCTAAAACAAATAAAGAAATTTGATCTGCAGGAATTTGGGATAAAATATTATCGACACATTTATTGGCATCTTCACAAGAAATTTCTTTTATAAATTTTTTATAAGGTTCTACTTTTTGCTTTAACAATTTTATTTTTTCGGAGTCTATGTCATTTAAATAACATTCAACATCTAAACGCCCATTCTCTGCCTCTTTCAAGACTGATTCAATAAGTGGAGGATCATAATGTTGATTAATAGAAGTTACTTCGCAAGTACCATCCCCGCAGTAGAGTTCGCAGTAATATAACTTATCAAAGGGGGTTGTAGGAGACATAATAACATCCTTTAGAATTTTTAGATAATAGCCCAATGCTTTATGTTTAAGGTTACTGTGTATCTTAATTTCCATACAAAATCAATAAAGTGATACTATAAAAGGATTTATCCTTCACTAAACTCACAATGAATCAAACATCTCCTTATTTTGATTATAAAAAGTATTAATTTCCCTATTTATATCTGTTTTACCTTTTCTTAATTTTTCTCTTAAACCAAAAAGCCAAAGGAATTTATCAATATCTTCTAATGAAACTTTTTCCCCTTTTATTTTATCTCTAAAATTATTTATTGCGTGTTCAAAGTCATTATAATCTCTGTTATCTTTCCAACCAAGTAATTTTTTAAGTGCAACACAAACATAACTATCATAGATAGGATATGCTTTTTTATTATGGAAGTGGCAGAATTTACTTGCAAAGGACATTAGATTTTTATCATTCCATTTTGCTACTTTTTCAACTACATTAACATCTCCTTTTTCTAAAAAATTGTCTAATGAATTTATTTCAAATATATGTTTTGCAACAGAAATTTGATCTTTTAAATTTGTTTTATATAGACTGTCTATTAGAATAACTTTAATTAAAACAATTTTTTCAGAATCATTTAATTTGTTTTCATTAAAATATTCAGTTAATGTGTTATTAGCCAAATTCCATTTTTTTAATTGGGAATAAATCTTTTTTGCTGTATCTATATTTTCTTTTGTTATTTCTATTTCCATTTTCATTTTCCATCGCACCACTCACAGCATTCTTTAGGACAATCTCCGTTAAGCATCTTGATAGCTTTCTTGAATAGCTTTTCTGCATCTTCTAAAGAGATTTTCATTTTCTTTAAATCTGTATTGAATATAACTTCACCAGTTTCTGAGACTTCCTTAGGATGATAGAACAACAAATAAGCAAAGTCTTCAGTCTTATGCCCTAACTTTTCAAGAAGCCATGCATAAATGTTAAGCTGATCTTGATAATGCTCGTGCGTATCCTCTTTTAATGGGAAACCTCGTGTTTTATAGTCAAGAACAATAAATTTGCCATTTGTTTTATTAACAAGCATGTTGTCAATCCCGCCATGTAAGATGTTGCCCTGTTTATCCTCAAACCATAATCCTTTTCTTGAGTTTCTCCATTCTTTTAACAATTCGGCATCATCAAATAGTTTAAGATTCTTACATTCAGAGTTGTTACATAACTCTGGCGGTAACTCCTCTCTTTCCATAAATTTATCAAAATGTTTTTTTAATACAGAATCCATCCCTGAAGGGAGACTTGGAAATATCCCGACTGGTCTTTTCCATACCTTATGTTCAGAAAGCCAAAAACACCGCGGGCATTCATGCATTAACCCTAAATTTGAGGGAGATAATTTGAATATTTCCATGTAATTTTGGGGTAAAGGAGCTTTATATTTCTTAGGGTATATCTGCTATTGAAACTTCATAATTCAGCTTAATTCCTTTACAACAAACAAATTTGATAAAACCAAATTCTGCTAAAAAAAGCAGACAATTCATCACCTTTGCCTTTCTCATAGAAAACTTTCTACATAGTTTTTCATAAACATCGGGAAAAGGGATTATATCTCTATTTCTTTTTTTTAAGGATCTTAATTCTTTTAACATTTCTGTCCACAGTAATCCTTCTTCTTTTGGAGTAAGGACAATCTTTATTTTTTCTTCTTTTAACTCCGAATTTTCTTTTCTTTTTTGTAAGCTCTTAGATAAAGACACTTTATCTTCTATTGGTTTTGAATTAAGTTCTACTTCTCCTTTATGATCTAAAAGAGCAATTATTTTCTTAACCCACGGGGGATTTTCATAGGGATTGTCCATATAGGAAAGCATAGTAAAGAATTTATATAGATATGCAAATAAACTGATGTTTATTTGTGTTGTGAATTTACACATAAAAAATTGAAGAATTATAGGGGGTAGTTTATTTAGATAAGTTTTTAAGATAGTTCCTTCTCTATTTTTAATGGCTTTAATTAGTAATGCAGGCGGTAGAGGGGAGAATGATACCCCCTCAGGTTATGAAAGACTCTTTGGTAATCGTCAGTTAGGTATGTTAATTAGTAAGGTCCAATCTGCAGTCATCTCAACAGGAAATGAATTAGAGGCAACTTTGGCTAATCAAATAAAGGATACAGATGGTATTTCTATACAAAAATTAAATAAAGAAAATCGTATCTTCAAGGGAATAAAAGCCGGACATGACATAATCATTGACTGCGTAGTAGAAAAAAATGGAAGATTTATGCTTATAGAAATTAAAGACGGGGATACTTTTGATACAAAAAAAGTCGCTGGTGAAATTGCAAGTTTAATTACTGCTAAAGAACATCTAATTAAGCATAATAAATTAGGAAATGCAGATGTTTCTGTTCATTATTGCTCATTTAATGCAGCATCTCATGAGCAAATAGAAAGGGGGGCAAAAGGATTATTGCCTCATGGCTCAGCAATGACTGGTAGAGAGTTCTGCAAGTTAGTTGGAATAGACTTTGATAAAATTGTTCAAGAAAGAAAAAAAGATCAACAAGAAAATTTAAACTATTTTATTCAAGAATTAAAAAAGATACCTGAAATTGTTTCTAAACTATGACACAATATTTTTTATTCACGGTAACAGATAGAAGTTGGAAGGAACACTTTAGCACAGGAATAGCTGCAATTAATAATCCGGGACATGACGCAGGGAATAGGCAAGGGAATGCACAAAAGCAAAAAGCAATATGTGAACTTGCAGGTATTAAAAGAGGAGATTTACTTTTTTTCTATCTTCAACAAGAGAAAAGAGTTATGGGACTATATGAAGCCGTTTCTGAACCCTTTTTTGATGAGAATCCTCTTGTTCAAGGGGGTTTTATTGATAAAAATTTTCCTATAAGACTTGCCTTTAAACAAAAAATAAATTTTCCAATAGATCTTGATATGGATGAGGTTTGGTTGATAAAAGATAAAGGATATTTTTGGTCTCTGCAACAACAAAGAGGAGATACAGTTGGAAGACACGCTTGTATAAGCTTGACAAAAGAAGATGGGGATCTTATACTGAAGATGTTTTATGAAAAAAATCCAATTATATTACAAAATGGGAGTATTACTACTGCCGAACATAGTTCTACAAATTTGCCTTTAGATTTTAAACATGAAGGAAGTAAGCTACATTATGAAGCAGTATTGCAGGCAATATTATTAGAAGATTTTAAAAATGGAAAACATAAGGAAGTTTTTGGGGATTATGACTATTTTGTCCCTTTTTTTCCAACAAGTTCCCAAAAGGAAATAGACATTTTATTGTTTAAACATAATGAACGAGGAGAATTATTATGGTATTCCATCTTGGAATTAAAACAATTCTCATTTACTGAAGAGGAATTAAATACTGTAAAGAATTATGAAGAATGGCTTGTTAACTCAATGGCCGAGGGTAATATTCGAAAAGTACATTGCATAGGTATCGCTCATGAGTTTAATGAAGATGTAAAAGAGTACATTAGAGGCAGAATTAAGTATGGACAAAAGAAAATTAAATTGATAAGATATTCTTTTGATTCTACAAACAAAACTTTATCCTTTCAAGAAGAACCTCTTTAGTCGGTTTCTTTATCAAAAAATTCTTTAGCATATTCCGTTCTTAAATCATTTATGCTCTTTAGATCTGGGCCTTGCAGAAAGTACCAATAATCCCACCCATTATTATTAGGTTTATTAAGATATTTTGCAGACATTAGATGAATGGACAGTGTCTCTTTACCATCATTAAGATGCCCATTTTCTTGTATTGTTGCAGATACTTCTTTCTTTTTATCATATAACTTTTGCCCGATCTTTAGCATGCCCTTTTCTATCAATTTTTCCATTGGAACTTTCGGAGGTTTTACTTCAAGTTCTAAATTTGTTATACTGCTGGTCTCCGAGATTACTTCCGCTATTCTCTTTTCCGCACTGGCGATATAGTCTTTATCTTTTTCTATTCCAATATAATTTCTTCCTAAAAGTTTAGCAATGGCTCCTGTAGTTCCTGTACCAAAAAAAGGATCTAAAACTAAATCTCCCGGTTTTGATGATGACAAAATTATTTTATATAGTAACTTTTCAGGTTTTTGGGTAGAATGTACTTTTTTTCCATTAGTATCTTTTAATCTTTCCCCCCCTATGCAAATGCCAATATCCCATATACTTTTATCTTGTTTAGATCCATTAAGATGCTTCATAGTTTTATAGTTAAAAGTGTACTTAGCATTTTTATCTTTTACACACCAAAGCAATGTTTCATGAGAATTTTGAAATCTTGTACCTGCGAAGTTCGGAGCAGCATTGGGTTTAGACCAAATTACGTCATTTAATATCCAATAACCTAAATTTTGCATGATAAATCCCAGCCGATAAATATTTTGAAATCCTCCAATAACCCAAATAGACCCCTCTTTTTTTAAAACCCTCTTACATTCAGTTAACCATTTAACACAAAAAGCATCATACTCACTATATCCTCCGAATTTATCCCATTCATCATCTACTCCCGCAAATTTAGATCCTTCAGGTCTTATAAGTTCACCTTCAGTTTGCATAAAATATGGTGGGTCGGCAAAGATTAAATCTACACTCTCTTCAGGAAGTTTCTTTAATTCTTCTATACAGTCACCATGAATGATTCTATTCGCTAAACCTACTACTTCTTTTTTTCTCATATTATTATTAAGTTTCCTCATTTTTAACTCTTTTTGTATCTTAAAAAGTATCCTCCTTTTTTTCTATAACCTCTATCTTTACTACCCTTCGGGCGTCCTAAAATCTTGCCTTCTTTTTTTCTTCTCTTTAATCCTAAAAGAATTCTTTCCCTTATCATCTCTCTTTCCATTTCAGCAAAGCCACTAAGAATAGTAAAGAAAAATTTTCCCATAGGTGTAAAGGTATCAATATTTTGGGATGTTGCTATCAATCTTACATTTTTGTTTTTTAATTCTTCTAAAACTTGCAGGAGATGAGATGTACTCCTTCCTAACCTATCAAATTTCCAAACTATGATAGCATCAAAGCATTTATTCCTCATATCTTGTAACATTAAATCTAATTTAGGGCGAGTTTCTTTTATTCCACTTATACCTTCGTCTTTGTAAATTTTATAAATCTCATAGCTCTCTTTTTCACAATAAGATTTAAGTTCTAATTCCTGATTCATTGTTGTTTGATCAAGTGTACTAACTCTTAGATATATTCCGACTTTCATCTTCTAAAACCTCCTGAGTTAAAGGGATTTTTTGGTTTTTTTCTTAATTTTGAAACATCTAAGTCTTCAGCTTCTTCAATTTGAAATATCTCTGATTCAGGATAGTGTTTTTTAAATTCTCTTAGATCATTTAAGTTGCTTTCTTGCTGTGGATTACTTGAACCATCCTCGCATTCGCAGGCAAATGGTTTTAAATCGGGTTTGTCAGGATGAGGAAACCCAACAACATCTAAATAATGAAAATTCCCATCTCGATTGATAGGCATTTCTTTAAAACAGCTATGAGTGTTTTTAGTTTTGTTGATGACTCCCTGTACGCAAGCCTTGTGTTTTTTATCTTGACTCATTTTCTATTTCCCTCCTTTCTCCAGTGTGTTTATGAATAGCAAAATAAGATTTTTTAGGATTATCTTCATAACCTTTTATTTCCCTAAACAACAGCCACTGCTTTTCTTTTTTCCTTTTTCTTTTTAGCAGATATAAAACTAAAAGTAAAAAGATTAATGCTCCGGCAATAATAAAAATTTCAATCATTAGATCTCCCTGATAAATTTAGTTTCATTAATTTTAGTTACCTCTCTTATTTTTTCTTTTTCAATAATTTTGGGCTCTTGCTTTTTGGCAAGACCTTTCTCTCTTGGCATTTTTGAAAAGCCTCGCAAAGTTGGAAAAAAGACTAATTTATTTTTAATATGACGGGAGGAGAGATAGCCTGACTCTTTAAGTCTGCTCAGCCGATGGTGAGAACAATCTAAATTAATTTCAAATTTCTCTGCAACATCTTTAACAGATACTATTTTGTTTTCTCTAACAAATTCAAGAGTTTCACGATTTGCTGAAAGATTTACCCTTCTCTCCTTTTCTTTTTTAGTTTTTCCGAGTTTTTGCCAAACATATCGTTCCATTTTAACAAAAAGACGATTAATCCTCTTCCTCCCCTTTTTCTTCATATTCTTCTTCACTTTCTTCTTCTGAAATTTCTTCAGATTTTTCTTCTGATTTAGTCTCAGACTCTTCTTTGCTTTCAATTAATTCTGCAGGTAGATTCTTTTGAAGTTCTTCTTTACTTTTTTGTTCATTTTTCATTTCAGAATACAATCCCAGCACCATCTCTCGCTTATCTCCAGGACTTAAAACAGGAGCAGAGAGGGTTTTAGTGGGCATCCTAAAAACCTGTAATAGTTGATGCAAACCACTCAATTTCAAGACTTCTTCATGGAAAATCTCATAAAATATATTTTCATCGCATTCAATAAGATTAGAATTAATTTTTTGCTTGCTTGCCTTCCAGCCTGCAATTAATGGGGGTAAAATAAGAGAAAGTATTGGTGTGCTAATTAATCTTTCCATCTGAATAAAAGAACCTGAGGAAATTCTATCATCAGGTTTTGAAAAAATATCATTAGCTACATGGCTTGCTTGCGCTTCTAAATTGATTAGATCATTCATAACTCTTTTCAAGATTTCTTTACCCTCTCCTTTTTCAAACAAAGATAAAGTGAATTGAAAAAGAGAAAGAAAATTAGAAATTATAGAAGTTAAAATTTGTTGCGATTCTGCAACGCATTTTACTTTGTTAGATATCTTGGCCCTATCTACTAAAAGAACATGAAGAGAATTATTCAAGTTAAGGATATTTTCTGCTAATTGCTTTGCTTTTTCAGGAGCAAAATGATTTATGTCTACTAACAATTGCCCTTCATTAATTGATATTTTCATTTTTTATTTTTTCCTCATTTAATTCTTCTTCAGCTTCAATTTGATAAATTGTTTTTCCATTGCCTAAGCAAGATAAAAACTCTTTACATCTTTGATTTTGTTTTTTATTTTTCATTTGATTTTTTGTTTTTTATTATTGAGTATGAAGAGCCAGAAAATTAAGGCTCTGAATAAGTTAAATTTCTATTTGACTTCTTTGTCTATTTCAACTTTGAAGAGTTTAGCTGGATTCTTACCCTTTTTTGCTTCTGCTGTTCCTTCAAATGTAATTTTCAGCTTGTCTCCAATCTTGACAAGAGCCATTTTTTCATCGAGGATGACAGCTCCCCAAACACTTTTCACGCCTTCTGGTGTTTCAATGCTAAAGAGCATAGAGTGATTAACACCTATATCTTCTTGCACACGAATGAGGATACCCTCAACGAAGTCTCCAGCTTTTGAATAAGTCCATGTAGTTGGATTAATTTCTTGATATGTCATTTTGTTTAACCTCCTGTTGTGTATTTAATTTTTTAGCCTGCCGTCTGTAACAAAAATAGCAAAGTTTACGCCCATTCAATTCTTTCAGGAGCTTCTTGCTAAGAGGGATTCGGCAGTGCTCACAATAAACTATTTCTATTTGCTTCATTGGATTTTAACTACCTCCAAATTTATAATATTAAAATAAGTCTCTTCGAGAATTTTTAGAGTTCTATCAACATCTTTTCTCTCAACATTTTGGGATAATCTCAATCTTGCGCATGCCTTTGCTCCATTAATAATGGTCTCTACAAATCTCGGATTAATTAGTCGATTTAATGCTCTGTTGTTCGAATATGTTTCTTGAATGTATTCTCCAACCTCTTCTGAAAAAAGAGGTGCTGGCTGATTTCGGATAAATAAAAAAAACTGCTTCAAAAATTTCTTATTATAAGTAGAAACTATTTTTTTGTTTTCTCTTTTCAACATCCTGTTAGCAATTTCTTTATCTCTCACTTTCTCAGGGCGATCTATTAAGAGGAATACATAATCAAATCTGTTAAGGATTGGAGGGTATAAATTAAATTGCTGAACTAAATCATTGGCTGTATTAAATTTGCCTTCTTTTGGATTTGCGAAAGCCAAAACAGCACATGAAACTTTCAAAGCAGTGTGGATGCTGGCCTTATTTATTGTGATCCTTCTTTCAGACATTGCCTCCTGCAACTTCGGTTTGTCTTCATCATTTAAAAGATTTAATTCATCAAGTATTGCGAGGTCTTTAGAAAGAGGAAGAACTCCTGGCTTTAGAATATAACCATAATCTCCTTTTTCAACAGTTGCAGTAAGTCCTATATGAGTCGCTCCACCACAACTAAGATAATAAGATCCTGGAGTAATTTGGTTTACAAATTTAGCAATAACGGATTTACTCATGCCAGGATCACCGACACACAAAATGTTTGATTTTTCTTTGTTTTCTTTATTATTATTTGATTGAGACGCTTGCAGACAAATTGCATCTTTAATACCTTCATTCCCATAAATGTCGGGGGCTATTGATGACCTTATAACTTCAAATCCTCTTTCATCAAATTTCTTAGAAAGTTCTCGGATGTTTTTTATCTCTTCCTCTTCAAAATCATCAAGATTTATCTCGGGATCAAATTCTTCAGCTTCAATCACATCAAAGAAATATGATTTTTCAGTAGATACTGCTCCCATCTTAGTTAAGTAGGGGGTTGCTTTCAATATTCCCAACACATGAATATCATTACCAGGCACAAATTTTTTTATTTCTTTTTGTGAGGTTAGATGATTTTTTAATTCTAATTTAATATTCCTGATAGAACCAGTATCGCTAAAATCCTGATTGTCTTCTAAAGTAGAATAAGCTATATCAATATATTCATCAGAAAGTTTAGTGAAGCGACCTCTTAATCCACAAGAGCATCTTGTTGGTTCCTTATATTTACTTTCTAATTGGATAATTGATATTATTGATCCACAAGAAATACATTCAAAACTTGAACGAATTACTTTAGGTCTAACATCAGATAGGGAAGTAGATCTCCCGCTTAATAAAATCAATCTCTCCTGATCTTTAGCTCTCAAACTATCAACACTTTTTGATTCTAAAAAATTAAAATTTTTGAAAGAGATTCTGAAATTATTAAAACTTAAATCATCTAATGCAGATTGAATAAGTTCTAAAGTTTTTTGTGGATCTTCATATAATTGGTTAAAAAATTCTAATTCATTTTCAGATAATTTTTTTAAATCAAAAATTAAGAATTGCCCCTCTCTCTCAAAATAATCTTTAGTTTGAACTATCTTCTTTATTTCCATCAATATATCTTTGATGTGCACCCTTCTAGGTGGACAGTTAGAATAGCTAATAGTTCTTTTTATA
>ERZ1292629.2396-Hain-H43-01um-R1-2396-length-15884-cov-5_pt1 | contig 15884 bp, 18 predicted proteins | sample MGYA00564399_ERZ1292629 | MGnify/ENA primary metagenome ERZ1292629 (study PRJEB36523, sample SAMEA6512636) | groundwater metagenome | collected 2019-01-08 | study: AquaDiva: Metagenomics assemblies of 32 groundwater samples
AAAAAATAATTTTATGAAGACTATTTTAGTTGATGCGGTTGATGTTTTAGTTATGCGCGCTGACGGCGGTTTTAGGATTTTTAAAGGAATGCATGATTTACTGGAGACCTTTCCTAATCGAAAAATTATTTTAACCGGAGCAAATGATGAGCAATTTAAGAAATTTGGATTGGATAAAATGCCGTATGAAGTTTTTACGCTAAAACATAATCCCGAAAAAACTGAACCGAAATATTTTGAGGCGATGCTTAAACATTTTGGCTTGAGCAAAGACGGTGTTATTTACTTTGAGCATAACCTTGAGGCGGTGAAAGCCGCCGAGGCGGTCGGCATTGAGTCTTATTATTACGACCAAGAAAAAAGAGATTTAGACGAGCTAAGGATTTTTCTTGTCAAAAATTTGGGTTAAAAGTTGAATTTGGCGGTTTTTGATGTTAGAATGCGGCGGTTGCGTTTTAGTTCTTTTTTGGGGGATGGGCATGACCAAAGAGCAGGTGTGGGCGGTGCTGGTGTTTTATCGCGCCAAGCTGAGCAAGATGAAAGTTCCGCGACGGAGTTTGTCGCATAGCGCCTTGTTGGGTCCAGATTCGGCGACGGAAGCGTTGGCTCATTGCCATCAGATGTTAGATGAAATGGAAGTTTTTTTGGCCGAAGGGCAGATGGAAAAGCTCTTTCGGTGGTTGGGCTTTGTTCAAGGATGTTTTTGGGTGGCTGGGCTTTTTACAATAGACGACATGCGCAAGCACAACCGCTCTTAGGAGCGGTTCTTTTATATGTGTTGCTTACCAGAGTGCTTTTGCCTATACTGCGCTTGGTTCGTTGACATACCAGTTGGTTTTACTTTGGAGGTGTTATGTTGTTGGATCAAGGGTTTCTGAAGCAGGCGATATCGATTGCCCGACAGTTTGTGGGCGCTCCGGTGCCATACCAATTTTCGGCTCGTGAAACTGCGGTTCTGAATTTGTTTTTTACCAGCACGACGCGACGGGTTTTTTTCTTCAAGAATTTGCCGCCGAATTTTTCGGCAGCATTGCTTGCGATGTATTCGCGGCTCAAGAACCAGCGGGGGATTCGCGGGCATTTTGTGGACACACTGCTACCGCTTTTATTGACCGGACTCTTGGAGAATTTTTCCGAAGTGTCGCCAAGTGGCGCCATTCATGCTTACCAAGCTTATCTTGATGGATTGGGCATTAAGTCGCTTGATCAGTTTTGCGAGGCCAAGACAGAGCATCGGATTTTGTTTGAAGATTTTGTAGCGAATGCCACCGGCGATCCGCGGTTGGAGAAACAGCTAGCTGATTCGCCAAAGATGAAGGCATTGCTTGACGTGTTTTTGGATAAGTATGGACACAATTCAATCGCGCGTGGAGCGGCGCTTACGTTTGCAGTGGAAGATGTTTCGATACTCGCGGCCAAGTCCTTGGAGTGGAATCGCTTGGGTTCGGGATTTATTGAGTTGAGTACCCGGTTCGTGGATGTTTCGCGGGCAAGGCAATATCCGATTTGGGAGGAACTTGCGACGGTGAACGAAGAAGCGGCTTGCGCGGCGCGGGAGGCGATCATTGAATCCAGCGCGGCCTACAAGCGTTTGCTCGGTGAAAAATTTGATGGCGTCTTGCCCAGCTTTTTGGAAACTCACCTAGCCAAGTTTTTGCCGATTAAGGATTTGAAGTCCGCAGTTTTGGGCGAATCGTGCGATGTAGCGGGAAATGTTTTGCCGTGCGCGACGCTGACTTCGGTTGGAGTCGCAATCTCTGGTGAGGCGTTTGATGCTCTGCTGAAGCACTTGATTTTGGATGGGACTCCGGAAAATTATGCGCTGGTGGAATTGATTCTTAGCGAGGCCGCCAAGGTTGGCGGGGATCAGTTCGCTCGGCATTATGAGCCGTCGGAGTGGGATGTCGCTATGTGGCGATATTTGGGGGTTTTGGAGTTTGGCATGAAGAGTGATCTTTTGTTGCCGCGCGTGATCGCGGAAGATATATTGGCGGGAGCTTTTCCGGGTGGATTGATTTCCCAGAGTAGTGATTTGGGAGACGGTCAATCTATTTGGGACATCGTCTTGAGGATGTTGCCTTTCAACATTCGCGGCGAGCACGACAAGTTGCCGCGGGAGTTTGAGGTGGTGGGCGCTACTTTTTTTGACGCAATGTCTTTCCGTTCTTGGCGAGATCTCCAACGTCATGTTTTAGTAACACATGCCAGAACGCTAGTTTCTCCATCAATTGGTTTTTACCATTACGACAAACCGGCTCCCGTGGAGCTTCAAGAGATTTTTTCCGAGATTCATCAGATGAATGGTCGGACTTGGGTTGAGCTTACGGGGCGAGGAGTATCGCCGCTTATCGCGCAGTATGCAATGGCGATGGGCAATTTGGTTGGGTTTTCCTGCGGTGCCAATTTGCGTGAGTGGGAGTTTATCTTCTGGCAGAGAAGCAAGTTTGGGGTTAATCACGAGGTGCGACAAGTTGTTTTGCGGCTAGAGAGCCGATTGCGCCACGAGTATCCGTGGTGGGAAAAGATTTCTCGTACCGATCGGACTCCGGCTTATGTGGCCGCTCGCGGTAGCGCGGGTGTGCCGTTGCCGCCGACTGTGGAGTAGACAGCGAAGCCCTGATTTACACTCGGGGCTTTTTTATAAATTAGAACCTACCAACTTGACGCATTTTTTTGTTGCGGGGCTGTGGTGCTTAATTTCTTTAAGCCCTGGCGGCAACGAGGGCGATGATATTTTTGCTTCCAGCTTTTTTGATAACGTTTGCGGCTTCGAGCAGGGTGGCGCCGGAGGTGGTAACGTCGTCTACTAAAATAATGGTTTTTCCAGAGACCAATCCTGAATTTTTTACTTGGAAACAATTTTGGATGTTTAGAGCGCGTTCTTCTCGATTTTTACATTCGGCTTGGGGTTTGAGATAGCGAACGCGGCGGAGCAGAGAGGTGTTTATTGGGAAACCGACTTTCTTTGCGAAACGGCGAGCCAAAAGTTCGGCTTGATTGAAGCCGCGGCTTTTGAGGCGACGACGATGCAGGGGAATGGGAATGATCAGCGCATTTTCAAACTTTATTCCGAGTTCAAGCCAATATCGAGTCATCAAATGGACAAGGGGGCGAGCGGAGGCGGTTTGGTTCTGATATTTTAACTGCCAGATCAAGCGTTGAAGATTTTTGTCTTCATATTTAGCGCTGGCGGCGAGGATGTAGGGAGTTTCGCGGTGACAGATTTTTTTGCCTTCCGGAAGACGAGCGCCGCAGACGGCGCACTCAAATCCGGTTTTGAGGTGGATTTTTTCCTCGCATTCGGCGCAGAGATTATAGGTTTTGCGTAAGTCAGAGACGGTTGCGCGGCAAACGGCGCAAATTGGCGGGAAAATAATGTCTACGAGGGCATTTTTGAGACGTCCGATAAGGCTCATGCTATACTTTTAATATATCATTTTGAGCCATGTCATTTTTTAATTCACTGATTCACCACAAGCAGTTTTTTAGTTTGGATATCGGCACGACTTCTATTAAGGCGATTGAGCTTACGCGCCAAGGCGAGGGATTTGTTTTGAAAAATTATGCCATTTTGGAGACTTTTGGTTATTTGGAGCGTTCCAATAATGCTTTGCAAACCAGCAATCTAAAACTTTTGGAAAATGAGGTGGCTTTGTATCTTAAGTTGCTTTTGAAACGCTTGAGTCCAACGACCGACGCGGCGGTGCTTTCGGTGCCGACTTTTTCCACCTTCTCCACTTTAGTGGAACTTCCGGCCGTACAGGAACACGAGATAGCCAAAATTATGCAGTATCAAGCGCAACAATATATTCCGTTACCGATTGCTTCGGTGACGGTTGATTGGATTAAGGTTGGGGAGCGTGTTGATGAAGGCGGGGCCCGAAAGTTGCAGATTTTGTTGATGGCGATTGTTAACGATCATATTGAAAAGTATCGGAAGGTTTTGCAAACGGCTGGAATTCGGATGTTGGGCGTGGAGGTTGAGGGTTTAAGTTTGGCGAGGGCACTGACATCCGGTTCCAAAGAGCCGACTTTGATTTTAGATATCGGCGGGCGCTCAACCGGTATTTTTGTGGCTCAAGATGGTTTTTTGAAGTTTGCCGGACAGACTGATTTTTCTGGCGGTTCGCTCACGCAGACCATTTCTACCGGACTAACCATCTCGCCGCGCCGGTCGGAAGATCTAAAGCGCGAGCGCGGACTGTTGGGTTCCGGCGGGGAGCAAGAGTTATCCACACTAATTGAGCCCATTTTAGATGTTATAATTGGCGAAGGAGTGCGGGTGAGGACGAATTATGAGAAGGCTTATCAGCAGACCGTAACTAGGGCGATTCTTTCCGGTGGAGCCGCTAATCTTTTGGGAGTTGAAGAATATTTTGCCCGTGAGTTGGGTTTGCCAGTTGAGAAGGCCAATCCTTTTAAATTCGTAACTTATAACCAGGCGCTGGCTCCCGTTGTAAAGGATCTTGGTCCTCATCTGTCGGTGGCGGTGGGTCTTGGCCTAAAGGATGTTCGCTAGCTTTTAGCATGGCACTTCCACAAAGTAATTTTAATCTTGATACACGCGTCGCACCTTCTCCGAATGGCGGAACCTGGCGCCTTTTTTTGTTTTTCTTTTCTATTTTAATGCTTCTGGTTTTGGGTTATGTCGGTTTGCTTTTTGGTTACAAACCATATTTGAAGCGTGAAATCGCGGCGCGTGAGCAGTCGCTGGCTGATCTGGCGGCTCAAGTCTCGCAAACCGAACAGGAGGATTTCTTGAGTTTCTATTTTCAGCTGGTTGATATTAAAAATCTTTTATCATCGCACGTGATGACTTCTCGTTTGCTTGGCTTACTGCAGGCTCGGATTTCGCCGGGAGTTTATTTCTCTAATCTTACTTTTAACACATTTGAGGGTAAGGCGACGATTGAGGCCTTCGCTGATTCTTATGATTCCTTTACCGAGCAGTTACAGGCCTTTGCCACGACGCCGGATATTGCCTCTTACGCGGTCAGTAACGCGGTGCAGGATAAGGGACTGGTTAAATTTCAGGCGATACTGACAATGAAACCGGAGGCTTATAAAAATAAGAATTAATATGCGCGCATCAACCCAACGAGTCTATGTTTTTCTTTTGAGCCTCTTCTGTTTTGTGGCGTCTTTTGTGGTCTACGCTCTTTTAATTAAACCGGCTTATGCCGATCTTAATATATTGCGTGGTATTTTGAGTTCCAAAACCGAGGCATTGGAAGTTCATGGGCAAATTGCTTTGAAAGTTAAGGACTTGATAGCTAATTATAAGGGAGTGCAAAACCTGCAGGAGAACATTTCGCTGGCTTTGCCACGAGAACAGTCGCTTGCGGCTCTCTATAATCAATTTTATGCCTTGGCAAGCGATACGAATCTAACACTTAAAGCTTTGTCGGCTGGCGCGGGAACTTTGCGGGCAACCGCCGAAGACAAGAGTGCTTCCAAAACTCCGGCTAAGATTGGAACCGTTCAAGTGTCGCTGACGCTTTCCGGAACTTATGAGTCTTTCCGAAATTTTTTGGAGAAGCTGGAGACTAATATTCGTATTTTGGACGTGGCGAGTTTTGCGATAGCTTTGCCACAAGTCCAATCTCGAAGCGCTAACTCTTTTGATTTTAACGTGGTGGTCGTGGCTTATTATCAATCTCGCTAAATTTTATGGCTATTGTTTTTGAAAAGGAAAAAAAGACTTTTAATTGGTTCGCGATTTTACTAACGATTGTCATTGTGGCCATAGTCGGCGCCGCGGCTTATTATCTTTTTTTTGCTCCATCGCCAAAAATTGAAGCTATTATTCCCGCGGAGCTCCAGCGAGCCGGTGAAGTTTCGCAAATTGATTTTACCGATCCGTCCTTTGTGGTTAACAGTCAGGCTTATAAGAATCTACGGCTTTATGTCGGTATGCCGGTTCTGGGGGCTTTGGGCCGCAACAATCCATTCTTGCCCTTTTAATTTTTTTATGATTTTAGCCGCTCACTTGGTTTTATTTAGAGGCTGGGCGGGCGGTTAGTTTGGTTACGACTATTTTTCTTTTTTTATGGACGACAAGGCACTTTTTGACGCATTAGTTTCGCAGGGGTCGCTCAAGCGAGAGTCGGCTGATTTGTTATTACGGGAGGCGCAGTCAATTAAGCGCCGTCCGGAGGATCTGCTTTACAGTCGCCGATTAGTAGACGATGGGGAGGTGGCACGACTAAAGAGTAGTTTACTAAAGATTCCCTATAAAAAAGTTGACGTGGAGGCGGTTACGGCCGAGGTTTTAAAATCAATCCCCGGGGAAACCGCCAGAACTTATCGGATTGTTCCCATAGCCCGCAGTCAGGACTTGTTGATTGCTGGGATGCTTAATCCCGACGATAACGCGGCGCGCGAGGCGTTACGCTTTTTGGCTAAACAACAAAAGATCAATCTTGGGGTCTATGTGGTTTCGGCTTCCGATGTTGAGTCGGTGTTGAAAAAATATTTTCTTTTTGGCGAAGATATCGCGGCGGCTTTGCAGTCAATGAATCTAAAGCCCGGTGAAGGGCTGACGGATATTCAACGGATTGTAAAGCTGGAGGAGGGAATGACCGAGAACGATAAGGCGCCGGTTATTCGGATTGTGAGTTCTTTACTTAAAGAAGCGGTCAACATTGGCGCTTCGGATATTCACATTGAACCCGGGCGTTCCAAATTGCGGGTGCGGTTTCGGATTGACGGCGGTTTGCGCGAGGTTTCTTCCTTGCCGGTGGAGTTGCAACAACCCATTATTTCTCGGGTTAAAGTTTTATCCAGCTTGAAACTTGATGAAACTCGGATGCCGCAAGATGGTCGCTTTCGGAGTATTATTTTTGACCGTGAAATTGATTTTCGCGTGGCGACTTTTCCAACACCCAATGGGGAGAAGGTGGCTTTGCGCGTTTTAGATCCTACGACCGGACTCAAGAGTCTGGATGATCTTGGCGTGGCCGGACGGAATTTAGAGATTTTGAAGGCGGGACTTGCCAAGCCTTATGGCGCTGTCTTGTTGACCGGTCCGACCGGATCGGGCAAGACGACGACGCTTTATGCTTTGATGCAAATTTTAAACAAACAGGACGTGAATATCGTGAGTTTAGAAGATCCGGTGGAGTATACGTTGGACGGCGTCAATCAGTCACAAGTTAAACCGGAGATCGGCTATGATTTTGCCTCTGGTTTGCGGGAGATCTTGCGACAAGATCCGGATATTATCATGGTCGGTGAAATTCGCGACAAGGAGACCGCCGAGCTTTCGGTGCACGCGGCTTTGACTGGACACATAGTGCTCGCAACGCTTCACACCAACAGCGCCGCCGGAGTTATTCCGCGCTTGGTAGATATGGGAGTGGAGCCGTTTTTGTTGCCGTCGGCCGTTAATTTGATGGCCGCTCAGCGCTTAGTCGGTAGATTGTGTTCCAAGTGTCGCAAAGCCGAAGACCCGTCACCGCAACTTTTGGAAATTATCAAGACTGAACTCAAGCTCATTCCGCCGGAGGCGGTTGCCGATCTTGCGACGCCCTATAAGATTTATCATGCCCCAGGTTGCAGTTCTTGTGGGGGCAAGGGAATCGTGGGACGCATCGCCATTTTTGAGGTTTTTCAGATGACGCCGCAACTGGCCGATATTTTGAACTCTGGCATCAATGAGAATAAAATTTTGGAAGAGATGCGCCGACAGAAGACGGTTTTTTTGAGATCCGATGGAATCCTTAAAGCTTTGCAGGGGATGGTGGCGATTGAAGATGTTCTTAAGGAGACTAAAGAGTCGTAGCTGGCAGTTGGAATATCCGATTTTGCAAACGGGTGTGAAGAACATATTTTACCAGTCTGATATATACTTTGAATATGGATGAAATACAACAAAAATTGAGTGACTTGCTTTTGACCACGGCGCGGCAGAACGCTTCCGATCTTCATATCTCGGTTGGGCGCAAACCGACCTTGAGAATTGACGGGGTTTTGATTCCACTCCAGAAAGAACCGGCGATTACGCCGGAAGTTGCCGAAGGTTTGATCATGGCCTTACTTACTCCGGAACAAAAGGAGCTTTTTTTGCAGAATAAAGAGTTTGATTTTTCTTTTGCCTTTGAGGACAAGGCTCGTTTTCGCGTGAACGTTTATAACCAACGTGGTTTTAAGGCTGCGGCATTGCGCTTGATTCCGGCGGAGGTTCGCAATATTGAGACCCTGGGTTTGCCTCCAATTTTGCACGATTTTACCAAATTATCCCAAGGGTTTATCTTGGTTGTCGGTCCGGCGGGGCATGGCAAGTCCACTACGCTCGCGGCATTGCTTGATGAGGTTAACCACAACCGAATGGATCACATTATAACGATTGAAGATCCGATTGAGTATTTATTCATTCAGGATCGGGCAATTATATCGCAACGCGAAGTGGGAGCGGATACCGTGTCTTTTACCGCTGGTTTGCGTTCTATTTTGCGACAAGATCCAGATGTGATTATGGTGGGTGAGATGCGGGATCCTTCGTCTATCGCTACGGCGATGACCGCGGCGGAGACTGGTCATTTGGTTTTTTCCACGCTTCACACTAATTCGGCGGCGCAGACGATTGACCGAATTATAGACACCTTTCCGGCGGATCAACAAAGCCAGGTAACGTCGCAGTTGGCGGCGACTTTGGTGGCCATTGTATCCGAGCGTTTGGTGCCCAGGATAAATGGCGGTCGGGTTCCGGCTTGCGAGATTATGATTGTGAATTCAGCGATTCGAAACTTGATTCGCGAACGCAAAGCATATCAGATTGATCTCGTGATTGAGACTTCTTTGCAGGAAGGAATGGTAACGCTAAACCGGTCGCTCGCGACGCTCGTAAAGCGGAAGGAAATCTCGCTGGAGAATGGCGAGCTTTATTCTATGAATCCGTCTGAGTTAAAGATATTATTGGATAGAGTGTAAGACATCGGCGGATGGTGGATGGGCATTTTTGAATGTTTCAATCCATTTTTAAATTCGTATATTCGCAAAGGGTTTGTTAGTGGTTGATATCCATATTATGAAATTCCGTTATAGCGCGCGAACTAAATCAGGTGAACTTCAGGTGGGCTACGTTGAGGCGCTCCATCAGGACGCCGCGTCCAATATTTTAACCGGTCATGGCTTGTATGTGCTTTCACTAGAAAGTGTCCGCGAGCACCGAACTTTTAAGGCGCTCTTTAATTTTTTAAATCGAGTTAAGGCGAAGGATCTGGTTATTTTTACCCGTCAGTTTGCGACTCTGCTTGAGGCCAAAGTCCGAATTGACGAGGGTTTGCGGACACTTTTTTCCCAAACGAAAAATCCGATTTTAAAAGAGGCGATTTTTGAGGTTTCGGCGGATATTGATGCCGGACTGTCTTTGTCGCAGGCGATGGAGCGGCAAAGCGCGGTCTTTTCCGAATTTTATGTTAATTTGATTCGTTCGGCGGAGGTGACTGGCCGAATTGAAGAGGCAATGCAATTTTTGGCTGACCACTTGGAAAAGGAGTTTGTGCTCACGACCAAGGTCAAGAACGCCATGATCTATCCGGTGTTTGTTATTCTGTTGTTTTTTGTAGTCGGTGGGATTTTGGTTGGATTAGTTTTTCCTCAGATCACGCCGATTTTTACCGAAACCCAGGTTGAGCTTCCGTTTTTGACTAAGATTTTGCTCAATTCCGGAACTTTTTTGAGCGAGTGGTGGGTGGCCGTGGTGGCAACTTTTATCTTTTTGGCGACGGGGGTTTATGCTTACGCTAAAACCGCCGAAGGGCGAGCCTTGATTGATCAATTTTCTTTGCAGGCTCCGATTATCGGCGGTCTTTTTAAGAAGCTTTATCTGGCGCGGTTTTCCGAGACGGCCAGCGTGTTGATTAAGGGCGGAATTCCAATCGCGCAGGCGATGGAAATTACTAGTAGAACTATTGGCAGTACTTTTTACGGCGAGATGTTGCACGAAGTGGCCGAAGGGGTGCGAAGAGGTGAACTGTTATCGCAAGCCTTAGACAAAAATCCGCGTTATTTTTTGCCGCTTTTGACCCAAATGGTAGCGGTTGGAGAGAAGACCGGAAAGCTGGAGGATATGTTTATTCGGGTTTTTCGGTTTTATTCGCGTGAGGTAGATACGGTGATTGATAATTTGGTGGAGTTTATTCAACCGGCTTTGATTGTGGTGATCGGCGGAGCAGTGGGAACCCTTTTTGCGTCGGTGTTATACCCCCTCTACAGCCTTATTCAGAAGTTCTAGGGACTTTTCATCTTTTTTGCGAATTACTTTGTCGTTCGCTCCGTTACTCAATCGACGCACTTTATCAAAGTGCACCTTTTTCCTTACTCACTCACTCCTCGTACTTCGCAAAAAATATAGAAAAGTTTTTGTTGTAGACGCCACTTAGCAGATTACTTTTTTCTCATCTTGCTTTTTATATCGCAAATACTGAATCCGTTGATTGTCTAGAACCCACCCCCTTTACCCTAAATCCCACCCGACGACCTGTGAATATCTTATTTGCGGTTTTGGGTTTTGGCCGTGGTATAATCAGTTCAAATCTTTGAAAGGTCGGTTTCTATTGTTTTGGGAAAGTTTAATTTACAAAGATATTTCGATTGTTTCGGTAAAAATTACTTCAACTATAATGACTACAAAATTCAAGAAAGGTTTTACGATTATTGAGTTGTTGGTGGTTATCGCCATCATTGGACTTTTGGCTTCGGTGGTTTTGGTCGGTTTGGGTGGTGCGCGACGTTCGGGACGGGATGCGAAGAGAATCGCGGATTTGAGGCAGATTCAAGTTGGTTTGGAGGCTTATTTCACCAAAAATGGTGTTTATCCGGCAACGCTTAGCGTTTTGACCACTGCAGGCGTCGGTGTGTCTGTAGTTCCTAATGATCCAGCTGGCGCGGCTTATGGTTATGGAGTGGCCAGTCCTGCAACTACATATACTCTTAGCGCTCAATTGGAGGATGCGGGTAACCAGGCGCTAAATAACGATATTGACGGTACTTCGAACACTCTTAACTGCGGAACGGCTGGTCCGACCGATCTTACCTATTGTGTTTCCCTCTAAGCTTTTCAATTAATTCCTTGGTCTGATGTCTCTAATTTCTTCCAGACGAGGTTTTACACTCATAGAACTACTAGTTGCCATAGCCATTGTTGGGCTTTTGGCTTCGGTAGTTCTTTTGGGTTTGGGGGGCGCACGTCTTAAGGGTCGGGACGCGCGGCGGATTGCCGATTTGCGTACAGTGCAAAATGCTTTGGAGTTTTATATCAGTCGGAATGGAGTCTATCCCAATAACACCGGCAATTGGATTGCTCTCACGACAGCTCTTAATAACAGCGGAGCTGGTCGAATCCCTACCGATCCGCTAAACAGCGGGGTTAATGTTTATAGTTATTACACGAATTCAGGAGTACAGGATTTTTATGTTTTAAAGGCGATGCTTGAAGATATTTCCAATCCAGTTTTGCAGAATGATATTGACGGCACTTTTGGTTCTTTAACTTGCGATGATACGGTGACGGCGGCCTATTGTGTTCGTGGTGGCTTATGAGTTTTTTTATTTCACTTTTGCTTTTTTTTGTGGGTCTGGCTGTCGGCAGTTTTCTAAATGTATTGGCGGTGCGTTATGACCCGGAGCGACCTATTTTTTCCCGGCATTCGTTGCTTGGGCGCTCTCACTGTCCGCATTGCAGTAATAAACTTTCAGCTTTTGAGCTTATTCCGTTGGCGGGCTTTTTGTGGCAGAGGGGAAAATGTCGTAGTTGCGGAAAAGCGATCTCTTCCCAATATTTTTGGGTGGAATTACTGACCGGAATCTATTTTGTGGCGGTGCCGTTATTTTTGACATCTTTTTACGCTCTGACGCCGCGCCTCGCTCTTTATGGGGGGGCGTTTATTTCTACAGTATCACTGTGGGTTTTGGTGGGACTGGCGTTGCTCTTGATGTCGCTTATTGATTTGCGCTTGATGATTATTCCTGACCAGGTGGTTGTTTTTATTACTATCCTGGGGCTCATTCAAATTCTTTTTTTGCGACAATATGAGCTTTTTGGTTCTTTTAGCGGTTCATTTTTGGGAAGCTCAGCAGGAATTTTTGCTTTTCGCGAGAATATTTTTTGGAATCATATTTTGGCGGCATTGGTTGGCGGTGGGGTGTTTGGTTCGGTTTGGGCCTTGTCGCGGGGTCGAGGCATGGGTTTTGGGGATGTGAAGCTCGCGGTGGCACTTGGTTTTCTTTTTGGCTGGCCTGATATCTTGTTAATTTTGATGTTGGCGGTAGTCATTGGCGCCATTTGCGGTCTGGGGCTAATCTTTCTCCGGAAAAAAGGATTTCGTGATGGTATTCCGTTTGGGCCGTTTTTGGCGTTGGGTTCGGTCTTGGTTTTTTTCTTTGGGGAGGCGATTTTTACTGGCTATCTGCGTTTTTTTGGGCTTTGATTTTTAACTTGGAGCAATGGTTTCGCCTTTTGGTATTTTGGGTCGCGGGGATTATACTAAGCTTATGCGTTTTTTGTCAGATAAATCGAAATTTGGATTTTCTACGGTTGAGGTTTTGGTAGTGGCGGCTGTTTTGGGAATGCTGATTACGATTTCTATTCAGTATTCGCGCAAGAGCGAACAGCAAATTGTTTTGTCTACCGCTCGAGCGGCTTTGGTACAGACTGTTTTGCGCAGTAAGGCGCTAGCGATTCAAACTTTTCGCGACGGCTTGCCGGTTTGCGGTTATGGCGTCAGATTTACCAGCGCTGGCTATACGCTTTTTCGTGATTTTCCCGCGCCTCAGCCGCCGCTTGTAAGTGGAGCGCCACCGCCGATTGATTGTAGCGGCTCCTTGGCTTTTGGCCCAAAATATTCCGGTACTGATGAAGATTTTTCGGTGGCTGTACTTGATCCTCGCCTGCAGATTCAGGTTTGTTTTCCGTCGGATGCCAATTTGGCGACTGGCGCTGATGAGTCGCTGACTTGCCCGGGGGTTTCCGGTGAAGTTCTTTTTGTGCCGCCAGATCCGACTGTTTTTTTTGATCCGGGACTTTCGGGAGATTCGATGGCGATTATTCTTTCGCTAGCCGACGGGAGCACCTCATCGCGAATTGATATCGGTTCGGGCGGGCAGGTTTCTATTCAATAGTCTATGAAGTTTTTTAAAAAAAATCTTAATGATAGACGCGGACAATTGATTGTGGAATCTATGGTCGCGATCGCGGTGATGGTGACCGGAATTTTGGGTCTTTTTGTCTTGCTTTCCAAATCACTGGCCGCTACAAAACTTGTCTCAAGCCAGTATGTTGCCGTTCACCTGGCGAGTGAGGGGGTGGAGTTGGTTAAAAATCTTTTAGACAAAAATGCCATCACTCGCGGAGCGACCGGCGGAGCCAACTCATTGACGCCTTGGAATCAGAGCATGGGACCGGGAACTTTTGAGATGGATTTTAACGATGGAGCGCTTACGCCGATCGTGCCTGGGCAGGCTCGCTTTTTGTCGTTTGGTGAACAGAGCGGTCATTATTTCTATACTTCAAACGCCGGTGGCGCCGGTATTGATGATGGGCAGTCCCTCGCGACACCGTCAATCTACAAGCGCGAGATAGCGATTACCTGGTTGCCAGCGGCGAGTCCTAATTCTATAAACGTTGTTTCCACAGTTTGGTGGTCAATTCGCGGTACCGACTATTCGGTGGCGTTGGAAGATGTTTTTACCGATTGGCGACCCTAAATTAAATCTATGATTCTTTTTACTAAAAAATTAGAGTCGCGTCTAGGATTTACTTTGGTTGAGCTAATCGTGGCAGTCGGTATTTTTGGTATGGTAATGGCTTTAGCAGTCGGTATTTTTGTAAAACTTTTGCGTACCCAACGAGCGGTAGTGGCGCTTATAGCCATGAATGACAATGCCAGTCTGGCGCTGGAGCAGGTGGCGCGTGAGATTCGTACCGGTTCAGGTTTTTCTTTGGCGCAGGGAGGATTGAATTTTTTTAATGCTAAGGGGGAGGCGGTGCAATATGTCTTGGATCAAAATGCCATTGGGCGATCTGTTGCCCAGGGTCCGATACGCCATATTACCGGTAACAATGTTCGGGTTGATCGGTTGGATTTTTTGCTAACCGGAGCATCGCCAAGTGGGGCAGATGGCTTGCAACCTAGAGTTGCTATTGTGCTTAGCGTGAGCACTGTGGCTTCGGAGGCGGCCGGAGTGGTTAATCACTATCAAACCGTCGTGAGTCCGCGTTTACTAGATTCCTAATTTATATGCTTAGATTTATTTTTAACAACTTGTTCAAACCTTCGGCCCAAACAAAAAAAATAGCCCAACAAGGGCAAGTGTTATTGTTTTCGGTGCTGATTCTTTCCGGCGCGCTTTTAAGCGTTACCGTTATTGCTGGATTGCTGACGCTTTATCAGTTAAGACAGGCGGGGGATGTGGCGCGTTCGGCGCAGGCGATTTATGCCGCAGATGCCGGACTTGAGATGGAGTTCTATCGTTGGTTTAAAGATTTTGATAATTGTCATGCTCCATCGCCAGATCTTTTTGTGGTTCCCGGGTCTTATCCTACGACGCCGGCTTGTTTTACAATTCCGAGTCCGCTCACCAATGGCGCCAAGTTCGTGACTTCAATCGAATATCGCCCCGGTTCCGGTTCGTTGCCGGTTACGCTTGGGGTGATTCGCTCCACCGGACAGTCCTCAAATTCATTCCGAGCTTTTCGAGCCGATTTTTAAGCGTCTCAAGGTTTTAGTTTGAGGCGATTCTTGTTATAGTTTTAGGCAATGATGCGTATTTCCGAGGAAAAAAAGGAAGCTAGTGAGCGGATTTTGCATTTAAGAAAGGCGATTAACAAGTATCGCTATCATTATCATGTTTTGAACGAGTCGCTGATTTCTGATGCGGCGCTCGACACGCTCAAGAAGGAGTTGTTTGACTTAGAGGCGCGTTTTCCGGAGCTCACGACCCCGGATTCGCCGACGCAACGAGTGGCAGGGGAGCCACTGGAGAAGTTCAATAAAGTTACGCACGAGATTCGAATGACCTCGCTGAACGACGCTTTCTCGGAAGTTGATATTCGTGATTGGTTTGTTAGGTTGGCTAATTTTTTGGGGCGTGAGCCGAAGGCTGAATTTTATTGCGAGCTTAAAATTGACGGTTTGGCCGTTGAACTAATTTATGAAAACGGGGTTTTGGCGCAGGCTTCAACGCGTGGCGATGGATTAATCGGTGAGGATGTAACGCAAAATTTGCGGACGGTGGAGGCGGTTCCGCTTATCTTGCGAGGCGACTTTCCAAAGCGACTTGTGGTGCGCGGGGAGGTTTTTTTAACCGCGCAGGAGTTTGAACGGATAAACCGCGAACAACTTGCTCGGGGCGAAAAGCCCTACGCCAACCCGCGAAACGTAGCCGCCGGTTCGGTGCGTCAACTTGATTCCAAGATTACCGCTTCGCGGCGGTTAGATTCTTTTGCTTACGCCATCGTAACCGATCTTGGTCAGAAAACCCACGAGGAAGAACATCGCTTGCTTCATAATTTTGGTTTCAAGACTAATTTGCACAACAAACTTGTTAACTCAATTGAAGAAGTCATCGCGTTTCGCAATTATTGGGAATCGCATCGGGAAAAATTGAATTATGAGATTGATGGCGTGGTGATCATTTTGAATGATGGTGAATTATTTGGGCGAGCGGGGGTTATCGGAAAGTCGCCTCGGGCGGCGATCGCCTATAAATTTGCTTCGCGCGAGGCGACGACCATAGTGCGAGAAATTATAGTCCAGGTTGGGAGAACCGGTGTTTTGACTCCGGTCGCGGTTTTGGATGCGGTTACTGTCGGCGGGGTCAGTATTACTCACGCGACTTTGCATAATGCCGATGAGATTGAGCGGCTGGGTCTTAAAATTGGC
>ERZ1292629.2397-Hain-H43-01um-R1-2397-length-15880-cov-6_pt1 | contig 15880 bp, 17 predicted proteins | sample MGYA00564399_ERZ1292629 | MGnify/ENA primary metagenome ERZ1292629 (study PRJEB36523, sample SAMEA6512636) | groundwater metagenome | collected 2019-01-08 | study: AquaDiva: Metagenomics assemblies of 32 groundwater samples
ACGCATATGTTCCAGACTTGTCTCCTCCCGTGTAATCCCTGATCTCCGTCACGAGACGCATTCGGTAATACTCGTCGAGCCCGGATGAACGAAGAAACGTGTTGTCGTTGAAGAACTTGAGCACGGCAGACGACAGACGCAGATGGTCGACGAGAGAAGCCGTCAGTCCGTGCATCTTGAACTGAAGCGTCGCTCGAATCGGACGCTCGATGACGACGGCGTCGAAGGTCGCCTTGTTGACGATGCCTTCGTTGTAACTGATCGGGTACGACGTCTCCGTCGGAATCTCGATCCGCTGCATCAGGATCATCGGGAACTTCTCGACCTCGTACCAGTCCTGATTCTGAACGACGACAACCTCTGGCTTGTACCTCACGACGACGAGAGGACGGTGTCCTGTCGGCAGCGTTGTGTTCAACGTGATGATACCAGTCGACGAGGCGTAGCTCTGGTACAGGTTGTAGAGAAGGTTAGGGTCTGACGTGAAGTCGTACACACCCTTGATCGAGATGATGTTGTACGGGACGTTCTTACGGTACTCGGTGAGATTGATCGTCGTCACGTCCGTCGTAAACTCTAGGATATATCCGATGTTCGTCGTCGGAGTGATCGCAGTCTCCATCGTAGGAACGAGACTTCTCAGGATGATGTCCTCGAGATAGTCGATCTCGACTTCCATGAGAACTCGGATCTCCGTCACAAGCGGAGTTACGTTCGCATCGTCGGTTCTCAAGTTGAGCACGATGGCGAACTGTCGGTTCGGGAGGATGTTGAACGTCGTGATGTGCGCATTGACGACGGCTTCCGTGCTCCACTCTCCCGCAGCAGCAATCTTCCACGCCGACGTCGCTACGTCCCAGAAGTAGTCATTCGTCCCGTTGCTGAGACGCAGAAGCACAGACGTGAACTCGGGCTGAACCTCCGGGAAGATCTCGATCATCTTGAGCTTGCGCGCTGCAAGCGGAGTTGTCGTCCTGGTCTTGGCATAGATGTTCCCATCCGGCGACGTCGGCGTTGCGGTAGGATAGAGCGGAAACAATTGAGTCGTCGCGTCTCGCTTGAGCTTGATCGCAGCCTCGTCCGGAGACCTCCGGATCTTCGTCGTGTCCGAGTAGGTGATCAGCTCGAAGTCATCTCCATATCCTTCCGCGAAGTGAAACTGCTTGATGAAGTCGTATGTCTCTGCGACGGACGTGAGTCCGAGGAATTGCATGGTCATGGTTTCACCCCGAAGACCCAGGAGTCTTTTCGAGTCTGTCTTCGATATCCCTGATAGCTTCCTGCGTGGCAGTTCGCATGAGCCGATTGAACTTGGCGCGCAGCACTTTGTCGTTCTGGACCTGAGTCATGAACGGACGACGCGGGATGCGCCATTGATCCCGACGTGCTTCCGTCCTACCTTGAACCTGCTCACGAATATCCTTCGGGAGCTGCATCCAGAATGCTTGGCGTTGTTTCTTGGTCGGAGTCCACGTCCGACCTCTGTTCAACCTGGATGCAATCACAGAAGCCGACTGAGAACCACCACCGTCGAATCCGGTCGGAATCTCCGAGTTGCTGAACCCGACCTCGACCGATCCATACGACCTACCGACACCTCGATGGATGACACGCTCCGTCTTCGACGCAAGCGCGGTTCCAGTATTGAACATCGGACCTTTCCCAGCACCCTTGATCATGGACCAGATCGGGTTGTTGGGCGCGAACCCCGCGTTCTGTCCGTTGAGCTTGTCCTTGAGAACTCGCTCTACGTCGAGAGCAAACCGACTCAGCCAACGACGAATCCTTCGTTTCAACGTCGCATCCAGCGCACTGAAGATCGGAGGAACCTTCGCCGGATCTGGTTTGACCTTGATCGTCATCACAAACTGTGGCATCAGAGTCTCCTAATAGTCATTGACAACACCGTCGTATCGACGGTACCATAACGGCATGAAACGAATTCCCGTCACGATCCATCTAGATACTCCACTCAAGAATTGGTTAGACGTCGAAGCCAAGCGGCGACACTGCTCCATCTCACAAGTCATCCGAGACCTTATCGTGGAGAAGCTCAAGCCGTGACCATCCTGGCACATCGCATCAGACTCGACCTGAACAACGCTCAGCGATCGTGGTTCTCGCGTTGCGCTGGCGCGGCACGTTTTGCTTTCAACTGGAGCCTTGCCGAGTGGCAACGACAGTATGCCGCAGGAGAAAAGCCCTCCTGGCAGAAACTCAATGCCGAGCTGAACGCACTCAAATCGACAGACTTTGCTTGGATGCACGAGCTTCCATGGTATATCTTCAATCGTGCCATAGCCGACCTTGGAACAGCCTTCTCCAACTTTTTCCGTCGAGTCAAAAACGGCGAGAAGCCAGGCTACCCGAAGTTCAAAAAGAAGGACAAATCTACTTCCGCATTCAGCATCGAGACGCGTCGAATGATCTTCGACGGTGAGCGACTTCGCATCCCAAAGCTCGGATGGGTTCGACTGAGAGAGTCCCTCCGGTTCCCAGGTCGAGTTCTTTCGGCGCGATTCACCGAACACGCTGGTCATTGGTGCGTATCGGTTGCGGTCGAAGTCGACAAGTCCCGCTGGATCTATCCCCACCATTGCAAAACCCAAGCCGTGGTAGGTGTCGATCTTGGACTCGTCGATCTTGCTGTTCTGTCCGACGGCACGCGAGTCAAAGCACCCCGAGTTATGCGTCAGCACGAAATCGAATTCCGACGACTCAACAAAGAACTGTCCCGACGTACCAAGTACGGGAAGAATTGGCGGAAAACCAAGGCCAAGCTCGGACGTCTGCACGAACACGTCGCCAACATCCGACACGACGTGACCCACAAGCTCACGGCAAGTCTCGTCGAACACTTCCGCTGGATAGGAATCGAAGACCTGGCAGTCAATGGCATGATCCGCACCCGCCTGGCGCGATCTGTTATGGATGCTGGTCTGTCCGAGGTTAGACGTCATCTCGGGTACAAGGCGCCGCTTGCCGGGAGCAACGTCGTTGTGGTCGATCGATGGTTCCCATCGAGTAAGACTTGCTCGATCTGTGGGCACGTCCTTGATGTGCTGCCGTTGAGTACACGGCGTTGGACATGTCCAAGCTGCGGGACCGAACACGACCGAGATGAGAACGCAGCCGAGAACTTGAAACAATTGGCCGCAGCCTATGCGGTAACAGCCTGCTGTCCTGGGAGCACTGACGTTGGCCTCGCGACCAACGTGAAACTCCTGGTTGGGCAGGAACCGGGCAACCGTGTGTTCTCTTGAGAGCATCATGGTTCAAGTCCCGGATGGGATTAGAGATTCCCCTGCTGATGAGTCGGTCCTCTGTCCGTGAAGTCTACCTCGAGCATCGTCTGGTTCAGCTTCGCATAGTGCGCGAAATCCTTGAACCCCACGATGTAGAAATCGACGGTTCGATCTCCGAGGTACAGAACCCTGTCTCCACGCTTCAACACGAACGACGAGAACTTTCCATCCGTCCCGTACACCACCAGTCCTGCTCGTCGCATGTCGACGAACCTCAGTACGAGATACCCGATCGACTCCTCGACCACACCCTCCCGATTGAACTGGGCTCTGTCCAGACGCGCTCCAGAGTAGTAATACGTGACCTGACCGTTGATCGTGACCCGGTTGCCCGTCCTCGGACTCTCGCCCGTCCTGATGGCCTGTCCTACCGGCTCACGCGCATAGGGGTCGAACATGGTCTGGTCGCGATCGAGGATCTCGAACGTGATCTTCACCGGATGTATCAGCGACGGAATCGGCATGGTCTCACCTATGGTCGTCTAGCCTCTGGCGCGACGACCTATGGTCGTCTAACCAGTTACACAGATCACTCATTGAATGAGAAGTCGCTGGACCCGATCACCTCAACTCGCATCGGCGACCTATACATCTTGATTGCGTAGTCGACCTCGGTCAACCCAGTGGGGTTCCACGCAGTGAGTCTGTCGTAGAGATCAGAGTACGTGATTCGATGACGGTCGGTCACTTCCTCAATCTTGCGTCCTACGCTCATCTGGTCGACGTCGCCTTCGGCGATCGTCTGGTAGGTCGCGGCGACGAGAATCCTGACGGCGCGCTGCACTGGAAGCGGGGTCGTATCGTCGGGCTCGACATATCCCCACGTCCCGACAACTCGTTGCAACAGACCCTTCAGAAACACAGAACTCTCCACCGTGAATAGCGACGACGAACCCGATGACACAAGACGAATCTTCGGGTTGTGCCTGTCGTCGACAACGGGACCTCGCTGGTTGTAGACCCTGTAGTACGTGGACGTGACAGCGTTCGTCGTGTCCTCGTTGATGTAGAGCGCGGAACACGAAATGATAGGAACTGGAAGATGAAGATACGACGACCCGTTTCCATCGAAGTCAACCGTCGCTTCCTTGACCGTGAAGAAGTTTCTCGTCGAGGCATCGAACCACTGCTGCCAGTGCTTGATGAGCATGATTGCTCGAGCGTCGGTCAGCTCGGAAGACGTGATACCCTCGTCTCGGATGTCCTGCACCGAACAGTACAATCCACCGTCGATCGCCTGGAATGGATTGGAGAGCGAAGACTCGAGCGTCGTTCCGGAGTGGTAGTACGAGGTCTTGTACCAGTACGAGGTCGACGGAGCCGTCGCGTCGATGTACTCGTACAAATTCGTCAGGACGACGAGTGTGATACGTGTTCCAGGCCCGGTGATCTCGGCGTATGTCCCAGTCTTTGTCGCGCACCTATAGACCTTGATCTGGTTGTACGAAGCCATCACCGACGTGAGACTGCTCACATAGATGGAGAGTTTGACGGTTGTCATTTTAGATTTCCTCCGCGTCTACGATCGTCGGCAACAGTTCATCGCACATGATCACGTCAGGTATCAACACCAAAAGATCAACAAGCTCCGATACGTGCGGAGAGATCACATCGAGATCCACAAGATTCGGAGCCAATGGCTCTGAGGACGCTCGCTCCGGAATAAGAACCTCCGAATCAATTATTTCCGGAATTAGGAGCATTGAGCGGCGTCTCCACTGTTCGAGCCATCGACTTGACACTCGGAGCTGGCGTCTTGTCACTCCGACTGCTAAATTTCTCTTCGATCAGATCTTCCAATGCCGTGATACGTTTCGCATGTGACTCAACGGAATGCATCGCATCATATGCCCGAAACGTCATTCCGGTTATGAACGGTGTCGTGGCGATGAGAACCGTGAGTAGAATCGGAATGACGATCCACTTACGGTTTCTGTTCTCGTCCTGTTTCTTGTTTTTTACAGCGTCCTGCTGGTCGTGGAACGCCTCGATGGTTACAACAGACTTTCTGAGCGTAACGAAGTCTTCGACGTGAGCACACGCATGACCTTTGCGAAGTGTCTCTCGCAAAGAATCAATCCGCTCATTCATAACCGCAGATTGGGTTGATAGTTCCGTCGCGATATCGGTCAACTTGAAGATACTGGCGCGAGTCTCGTCGAACAAACGTTCGACTACTTCGTCCATACGCTTCGTGTGGTTATCGAGACGCTTGACGAATCCCATATATACGGATTCGAGGTTGGTAACATCGGTTGTCTCTGTCTCTGGTTCATCGACAAACAACGATGGCAACTTCCGCGTATCCGTCATAAACTTCTCCGTCTTCAGACGTTGAACCTACATCCATGATACCATCTAAGTAGTTGGATTGAAATGCTGGAACTTGGTCACGGAAGCTCGACGGAAAACCGACCGTCTGAATAGAATAAAGAAAATCTGTGGCATCGTCCCTTGCGGATAACGCTGACAGATTCTCCCTTTATTTCGCTATCATTCAAGATACCGTCAAGCCATACGGTATCCGTGCGTTCAAGAGAAGGAAGGTCGAGCCTTCCTCCTCTGTCGTTGGTGACTGATATGCTGGACAGTGAACTTCTGATGGATAGGTTATCCAGAACACAAAGGTCTATCCTATCGTCGATAGGACGAGACTTGATGACCGTGCCGTTCCTGAGATGTAGCAGGATCATCCTGGTTCATTATGCGTTCTGGATCGTGAACCACGGATTCCCCTTGAACAGGGGCAGTTGTTCTGCCGGGAGCTTCTTCGGAATCCCCTTGGTGAACGTGATCCCGTGGATCGTGTACGTCGCCGCTTCTTGAAGCGTGACGAGAATCGCCTTCGTCCCGTCCGGAACCGTTCCGTCGATCTCCTGGTTCCGCATTCCGGACTGAGCAACCGCGCCCCTGACTCTTCGTGCCATGTTCGTAGCCTCCGTGTCAGATATTATATACGACGAACGTGCTTGTATAGCAAATTCGACAAATGATGTGGTGTGTAACTGGTTAGACGGCTGGATGGAGAGGATGACGAGACTAGTTGATGCCGATGTTGACACCCTTGACGAGCGCGAGCACTTCCTCGATCTTCGCGTCGACCTTGAGGGTGAGCACGAACTCGTTGGTGCGGCGATGGATGTTCCGCTGACGCTCGAGCCGGATGTCCCGACCGATCGCGATGATCAGGTTCATGGCGTTGGTGAGAAGCGCCTGGCCGTAGGGCAGGTAAGTACACTTGTAGACACCGCCTGCCGCCATAGCGCCAGGACCGACGGTCGTCGTGATGGCACCGGTCGTCATGTTGACCGTGTAGTCCGTGGTGATGACGTAGGGAGTCGTCGGCGTGTCCGCGAGCGTCGAGTCGTGGATCTGGAGCGATGTGATCGGCTGGAACCTGAGCGTCTGGGTGTCGACGGCGGCTCCGAAGGTCTTGTGCTCGACGACACGGGGTTGCTTGTCGAGAAGCGGAACCGCGACGAGCGGGATGCCGAACGGACGGATGACGTCCTGGCTCTGGAGTACCTGATCACCGAGGCCGGTCGCCCTGGACGCGAGGCGGTTGCGCCAGAACTGCTCGTGGTCCGCAGACACGAAGAACCGCATATCGGTCTTCATGCGGCGGTACTTGAGCGGCATGGACGTGATCATCGCCGAGAAGATGGACTGGGAGAGGTCGGCGCCGAGCGCGTCGTAGAGGTTCCCGGAGTCAGCCAGCCGCAGCCAGCCGTTCATCATGGACATATAGTCGTCCTTGATGTAGCCGGTCGCCGAGCCGCCATCCTCGAGATCCGCTTCGATCCTGGCTGGACCGAGCGTGTTCCCGTTGATCATCAGCTCTTCGACGTCGTTCGCGGTCTGCGTCGACATCATGTTCACGATCGTCTGCTCGACGGACGCGCCTTCGAGGTTGATCTCCTTGAACGTGTCGGAGATCTCGAACGCCACGATGATCTCCTGGGGAGTCAGCGTGATCTTGCTCGTCGACACGCCTCGGCGAACCGACGGAGCGACGGCTTCGGACGCGCGGACCGCGACCCTGGAGCCGATGTTCATCTTGTTGATCTCGAGGCTCTCGTTCGTGAACGAGACGGCTCGGACGCTGCCCTTGAGCTGCGTCATGTCGACGACCTGCGTCAGGAAACGCTCGGTCTGAGCCACGCCGAGCTTGCCAGCGGTGGCGATGTCGGTGGACGAGATCAGCCCCTTCTCCACCAGCATACTGTCGACGACAGTCTTGATCAGTTCTTCGTTTGTCACTTTCTTTCTCCTGGTCTCGGTTTCAATTCTCACACACTAGAAAGCCTATTTCAACACACGATCGGACAGAACCGATCAAGCCTTCAGGCCGAGCAGCGGACCAAACGAAGCATCGTCGTTCTTCTGAACCGACGCCTTCTTCGTGTCATTCACTTCGGAACCGGCAGGCGTCTCGCGCACCTTCTCGATCAGTGCGATCCTCGACGCCTGATCGTCGAGCTTCTTCTGGATGTCCTTGAGGATCGCCACGGTCTCGTTGTTCTTCTGCACGGTCTCGACGGGAGCGGGCTTCTCCTCGACGACCGGCGTCGGTTCGACGGGCTTCACTTCGTCGACAGCCGGAACGACAGGCGCGGGAGATTCCGGCGTCTCTTCGTTCTTCTTCACGTCGGCGCGAATCTCCGACACCGTCTTGCCGAGCGTCTCGACCGACGTCTGAAGACCCTTCATCACCTCGACGATCTGCACGATCATTTCCTTCATCACATCCTCCTCGCTCTTGTCCTTCTTCTCGACCGGCGAGGATGATGTCTTTTCCTTCGTACCGGTCAGCCCACGTAGGCTCTTCGCAACCTCGATGATACCATCCTTCGGCATCACCGAGGAAGCGAGAACTTCAGACGCGAGCTTCGTCAGTTTCTCATGGCACGACTTGAACACGCTCTCGAAGTCCGACGTCGTCGACTTCTGGATGGACTCGACCTCGAGTTCACCGGGTTGCGTGTCGACGAGAGTGAAGAGGAAGTTGACGGTCGCCGAGATCTTCGCGATGAGATCTTCCGGCTTCAGTTCGTTCCATCCAGCCATCTGGATGAGCCAAGCTGACTCGCTGGCGATCGAAGCCGCCACATCCTCGGGCGTGATCTTCCACTCGCCACTTTCCCAGTATCCCTTCTCAACCTTCGCCTCTGGCATTCTTGTCTCCCTCTTCACGATGAAAAACTTTTCGCCGTTCGCCGGGGTGTCAACGAGCGACACCTCGGTCGGCTTGATATCCGTCAGCTTACGCTTTGCCGCTCTTGCCACGTTAGCCTCGTATATGGTGTCTAACCGGTTACACAATCATGGTACGCGAAAGTCGAAACAAATTCAACTCAAGCGTCAAGGGTTTCCACAGTCGCAGTTCCCCCGAAAGAGAACCCGGAAAATCCGCCGTCCTTCACGTCATCCCACAACTCGTCATTGAGTACCTTGACGATCATGATCCACGAACCCTTGGTCACTTCGACCTTGTCGCCATCGACGCCGAGTTTATGAACGATGACATCGAAATCCACGGGCGCGATGTAACTCTCGAGGATGCGAATCTTGTCATTCACAATCTCACCCTTGTGCATGACTCGCATCCCATGGTCGCCTTCGTTCCAGTAGTTCTCCATGAAGTAATGAGCAGCGTCGTAGATGTCCTCTGCCGTGTAGTAGTCGGCTTGAAGGTCGATCACATCTTCGGTGCTTTCCTGTGGACGCAGCACGATGCCACCGACGATGCGCTCTTCTTCATCCGTCTCCGGAACCTCGATCACCTCATCGTCAGCCATGGATCACTCCTCTACCGATTCTACCAGAGATACGAGCGTATCGACGAGTTCTACCGGAACTTTCTCATTGCCCTTCGCGAGAGCAATCACCAACTCGAGCTGCTTCTTGATGTCATCAGTCGACATGCTCTTCGTCGTGTCGGAGACAATCTTCCCGCCAGCTTCCGCGATTGCGATGTCAGCATCGAGCTTCGTCTTCAGCATCGTCATCGTGAATGGAGAGTTCGCGTCGATGTCATCCGGAATCGGAGGAAGCGATTTGCCGAGCACGTCCTCGACGATGATCCGTGCGATGAACGGAGAAAGCCCTCCGCTTCTTTCTGCCGTCGCAAGAAGCTGAGTCAGTTCGTAGTTGTCGGTGACATTCGGAGTATTCGATCTGAGAAGCATCGACGCGACACCGAGCGCAGGAACGACCGTTTGATTCCAGATCGTGTCGTTGAGATCTCTCGCCGGGAGGAATATCTGCTCCTCGGAGATGCGTTTGCTAGTGTCAGCCACCGCGCGGGTGTAGTCGGTAGAATCGCCGAGAAGGATGGGCGGAAGTCTGAACGCACGACGGATTTTGTTGTCGTTGTACTCCATGTAGTTCTTGAACATGGCGTCGGTGTGCTGCGACTGAGTCAGCTCCTTGATCTCGAGCTTCATCGTCCCAGGATCGCGCATACCCTCGGTCATAGGCTCCGCTTCGACGAGAAGGATCTGAGCATAGTTCGCCTTGCCGCTGATCTGCTGCTCGATGAATTCCCTGATCCTCGTCGTCGAGGCGTCGGTGACGTTCACGTTGGTCGCGAGCATCATCATCGCTGGGACGTTGTTGTTCCTGAACGTGATGTAGTTGATCGTCTCGGCAGACCTGTTCCCGATGATCGGCATGAGACATCCGATCCATCGCGGCATACCGTAGGGACTTCTGGTGCAGTAGAGTTTGAAGTGGATGACTGCGTGCGCGAGCTTCTTCTCCGGAGGAACTTCTCCGACGATGACTTCTCCCGTATCCCGATCGACGTTCCTCGGGTCGTTCCACTCCTTGAAGTACACGAACTTCCCGGTTGTGGAAGACTGCTGAATGTACCTCCGAAATCGCTTCGAGTACGGAAAGTCCTCGATCTTCCATGCGCCGTTATCGTCCTGGGTTGCTCGCTTCACGATGCAGTCGGTGAATCCTTCATCTTCCTTCGTCAACCGCATCGTCCACGCCGGAAGATGAACCAGCCCAGCAGGCTTCTTCGATATGAGATTTTCGAGAACTTCGACATAACCATTCCCCGTCGTCTCAAGATCGTTCCGCACAAGCGACCGCATCGACGTGAACGTCTCGGTCGACTCGAGTACGGCATTCATGAAGAAGTTGCGAAGTACCGATCGATCTCGTTTCATCGTAGAATCCCACGCAGACTCCTCCGACGGAAGCCCCTCTCGTGGAACCACTCGATACCCGAGCTTCTCGATGTTGACATCCATCGCGTCGATGATCGGGCCAAGCTGCGAGGAGTTCTCAGGCATCGTCGCCAGCGCGTACAGATCATACGGTGGCTCGATTGCAGCTAGCGAACCAGTCTTGGTGTAGAGAGACGAGAACGGATCTTCCGGGAGCGCGTTCGACGATTCCCGCTTGTCGCTCAGTGCCTTCCTGATCGTCTCCGTTCCTTGAAACGCTGTCACCTTCAGGTTGAACCCTTCGATCCCGGTCGTGGTCTCTTCGGCCATCGTCTCCCTCGTCGTCTAGCTTCTAGTGCGACGACCGTCAGTCGTCTAACCAGTTACTCAACTAGTGCCTAGCGGCACTCCAGTCCAACCCAAGTTCCTTCTCGCGCTTCTTCTTGCCAGCGTTGTTCAATGCGCCGTTGATTCCGATGTAAAGCGCATCGCAGAGATCCTTCAACTTCTTCTTCGGGAACCCGACAAGCTGACCCTCGAGTTTCGCACATCTACTCCTACGATGGTATACCTGTCCGCGCTCGTAGTAAATTTGTATCGCCTTCATGCGAGTGATCTTGTCTTGTGTCGTCCAGATCGGAACAGTCCTCGTCTCAGGCCACAACTCCGCAACCGTAGACTCGAGCATCGACTGATACGCATTCGCCTCGACGAACATCCTGACCGGGTTATACTTGTCGAACGTATCCTTGATGGCATTGAGCTGCTGCGTGAAACTGAACCTGCCCGAGAACGTGTCGAGAACATAGATGTCGAACTTCCTCGGAACGATCCCGATGGTGACAATTGCGAACTCGTCTGCGCTGTCCTTCTGAGATGCCGCGAGGTCGACCCCGCACCACACGGCAAGACCGAGACTCGCGATCAACTCCTGAGCATCACCCTCGGTATGCTTGAACTGATCCGCACTAAAGATGTCACCGGCAGCTTCGCTTGCGCGATTCATGAACTGAAGCTCCCAGTCCGACACCGTCATGTCAGGACGACGCTCGAGCAACACCTTCAGCGGGAACCCTTCCTCGTCCCACGCAATGGCATTCTCTGGCACCGTGTAGTTTCCTTTGTCGTCCTGGATCAGATCGACCGGCTCCATCGTATCTTGGTCGAACACAGCAGGAAGCACAAACGTGTTTCCTGCGAACATGGAGCTATGGTCTTGAAGATACCCAAGTAGATCCTCCGAGTGGTAGCGCGTCCCTATGACATGGAGTCTCGCATCAGGTTCAAGCACTGGAAGCAGAGTCCTGCGGTAGAACATCTTGACGTGTTCTCGCTCAGACTCGGTACGCGAGTTCTTCTCATCGACGATGTCGTCGAGGATGACTTTGTCGTAGTGACCAGACGTGACAGCGCCATCGGCGCCAGCGACAGTGAACGTCGCTTCCTTCCGTCCACGCTTTCTCGTAGATACAGTACATCGCGTCTCATCCCATTTATCGCCGTTGAGATCTCCGAATACTTCGATGAAATCCTGATTGGCAAATCCAGCCTTGATCTCGGCAAGGAATTGCTTGGAAGCATCGTTGGCACGAGAAGCGACCAGTATTCTGATATCTGGATTTACAAGCACGTCCAAGATATTCGCACAAATATTGCACGATGTACTCTTCCCCGATCCACGAGGAGCCAGGATCAAAGCATACTGTCTTTTGTCGATGAACTTGTAGAGCATGATTTGATGAGCGGGCGTTCGATACCCGAGCAGCTTCATGAGTACGTCGATACGACGCTCTTCGATTACGAGACGACGGATCATCTCGATGCGAGTCTGGTCCATGTCGACGATCGATTCGATCATCGCTTCGCGCTGCATGGTCAGGTCGTGCGCTGCGTAGTCGCTACGTTTTATCTCGGTGGGAAATTCCTTGGATACGATCGACTGGTCTGGTCTAAATCTCTTCCTCGTCGGTTTCTCCCCAGACCACGGACTCCGCTCTTCCGACAGTCTCTCCGGTAGAACTACCAGATTCCTGTCCTCTTCCGTCAAGAACTCTTCCAGGAGATCCTGTCGTCCCATTGTCGAGTTGCTCCATCTTCTTCAGATACGTCTGAGGTATCGTTCCTACCGTCACGAGTTGTTGCATCGAACTGAGTCTCTTCTCAAGTAGCGACTTGAGCGCATCTGTCGGCATGGCCGCGAGGTTGATTGAACCTGATACCCGAATCTCCTTGGCGCGCTTCGGGATGATGCCAAGTTCCTGTCCTGTCTTGATCGTCTGCTCGAAGATCGTCGACTTGGCTTTGATCGCCATTGCTGCTACGGATATCGGCGGTGTCGAATGTGGAAGTTGCGGGGGCTTTGGCATAGGCGGCATGGCCTTATGCAACTCAGTTATGCTATGTAGAAAATTCCCTTCTTCGTCGACTTCAGTCTCAAAGACCTCTCGCATCTTCCGACAGTCTTCTTCGTATTGACGAACGTACCCGTCGTACCGAGCGCGATCTTCCTTGTACCGACGCCGTTCTTCCATGTACTCAGTGATTTCGTCTCGCACAAAATCAACAACGCCGTCGAGGTCTCGCACACACTGCTCTTGTTTCAGCGCGTACTCGTAGTATCTCTGAGGTACGGTCTTGACGATCTCTCGCTGGAGGTCGAACGACTGAAGCCTGACTTCGACACTGCCAAGCTCCGACGGAGTCATCTCGAGCTGATAACAGATCTCATCCCGAGACATACCCTCGGCCATACATGCGCGCAAGAGATACTCCTCAAGCATCTCTCGTCGTTGTTCCTGTTCTCTCGTCTCGTCCTTTGTCTTCTTGGGAACGACGATGTTCTTCGACCTTCTTGGATCGCGCATTATTTCTTTGACTACTTTGTTCTTTGTTTCACTCATCGCGCGTCATTATATGTAACAAACAATATATAATGAAAATCGGTCGCCGTCGAATCGGCCAAACCGAAATCGTCTAGCCGGTTACACAGGGGAATTCATGCCGCAGAAAAAGGTCCGACTACCAGATCCAGGAGTCACCTGGGCTTTTGCTTCCGCAATTCAAGAGAACTCACCAGAACGAAACCTCTGCTACAAATGCCTTCGAGCCAACAAGCCCCAGTGCCCCAAAATGAAGCTCGAGCCCAGGATACGGTTTGTGATGATCGCCACCCGTTGTTTCCTGTTCCTCGCTCATCGCAAGCCCGAGCCGATATAATCTCAGTACGATGACCGAACTGACGCAGTCCGAAGCAGCACGACTCCTCGGGGTAAGACCGGACGACCCACTCTGCGTGATCACCAGGCGGTTCAGAAAGCTCTCACTCCAGCACCACCCAGACACGGGTGGCGACAAAGACACGTTCTCAAAGATCAACGTCGCATACCAGACACTCAAGAGCATCAGCGAACTCGTCCGTGTGACGTCTGGAATCGAGAGTGAGGTGATCGACTTTGCATGTGGTATCAAGTCAGACCGAAAGCCCAGAGGAACCAGAAGAGTCCGAGACGAAATCGACGCCATGCTCTACGAAACTGACAACAGCAGACCGCGTCGTCGTTGAAGATGTCATACTCGACTACACGGACGGAACCATCGACCTACCGACCGCTGTGAACAAGATCGAAGTCATACTGCAACGAGTCATTGGAAGAACCAGGAGATCGTAATGGCAAAGACTGGATACAGGCCAAGTTCCGTTCTGGCAATTCGTTCTCTCTGCTGCGACTGTCGTGGTGGAAAGGGAGACGGGATGCATTCGGACTGTAGCGTACGACGATGCCCGATCTACAAGAAGATGCCGTACCGAAAACGCCAGCCAGACTACTCGTGGATATTCGACAAGTTCACGTCGACGCACTCGTCTCGTATCGACATGGACCCTATGGTCCTGAACCACAAGCCAACCGGCAAGACCGTCGAAGAAAAAACCGAAAGCATCATCATCGCAAGGACGACCGCAGAACAACAATACATCCGAGAACACCGGAAGAACAACGCATGGCCGAGCATAACATCCATGTTCCGCGCCAAGTGCTATAGTTGCTGTGGCGATTTCTCCGACAGACCTGTCGATGTCATCGAAGAAGAAAAGGGTGGAAAAGGCTGGGACTGTCAAATCAGGAATTGTCCCATCTACTACTGGATGCCGTACCGTGTGACCACTCCGTTGTACGACTGGATTCTCGACCTCGAGTGCAACCAGAAGCACGAGAACGCGATGGTCCTGAATTGCATGAGCAGAGCGGAATATCTGGAGTGGTTCCTGAACGGTCGGAAGGGAAATTCGGAGGTCGAAGAAGAGGACGAAGATACCGAGGAACAGACCATATCCGTCTAGCTTCCAGCGCGACGAAACACCGTCTCGTCTAACTGGTTACACGACCTACCGTAGCGACCCCCGAGAACGGAGCCAGTCGCAGTATAGGTCAGAGATCTCCGCGTCGGTGAGCTGGGTGTTGAAGATCAACGCGGTGCAGATTGGGTCGGAGCCGTACAGTGTACCGTATCCGTTTCCGATTTGAAGAGTTGGCCCTGCTCCTGTTACGATCACGGAGGGTGTTGTTGCTACCCCTACCCTGTTTCCATTCTGATAAAAAACCGCAGGCGTTGCAGTAAGAAAAGAGCAAGCAAGCATCTTGGTCTTCTGCGGCACTACATACGCGAGCACACGCCCGCCGGTGTTGTCTTGCAACATCATCTGTGTAGCATTGACAACAAAGATGTAGTTCCACAAGGCCCCGTCTGCCTTCGATATAAGCCACCGAGACCCATTCTGCGGACCAAAGTTTCCGAACACGATCAGCGTACCTGTCGTAGCCAAACGCAACGCTGCGTTATCCGCGACCTGGACATACCCCGAAGCCACCCCGCTCGGTCTCCCATTCGCAGGAGCGACGTGTCGTCCCGACTGGAACGTCTGCCACACGAGCGGCTGTACCGCGACACCGTTCAATCCGTTCGGACCCAAGTCATTGAGGTGGCCACGACGATACTCGTGATATAGGCACAGCGAAGACCACCTATTGACCATGACCGAAGAGAAGCAATCCTGAATCACGGCGTCACCTCATTCCCAATCTCTTGCGGTATGGGCGTCAGGTCACATTCCAGCCTACTCGTGCGCTGAGACAGGGCAACAACAGCTCGCCGGATCAACTCCACGCTCACCTCTACCCTGGAGATCTGCTCAGACAGGCTCCTGAGTTCAGCGATGATCTGTTCGTCTATCGGCATTGGAGCATCGCCATCCTTTTCCGGTATTGCTGACTGACTTGACTGGGCGTGAGTGCCCAGTTGTAGATTGCGAAATTGTAGCCAACCCCTAAACCGTAACTTGTTGTTGCTCCCACTTTACCACGTCCGATATATACAGGACGAAAATCATTAGGTTGTCCG
>ERZ1292629.2398-Hain-H43-01um-R1-2398-length-15874-cov-5_pt1 | contig 15874 bp, 11 predicted proteins | sample MGYA00564399_ERZ1292629 | MGnify/ENA primary metagenome ERZ1292629 (study PRJEB36523, sample SAMEA6512636) | groundwater metagenome | collected 2019-01-08 | study: AquaDiva: Metagenomics assemblies of 32 groundwater samples
TTTTCTTGTGCATAGCGAATTCGCAAATTTCGAAACGCTATAGCAAGTGCTACCTTGCTCGCAGCATATCCAGCACTCATATTGTTAGAATGGAATATTTGAGTAGAAGCAATCGCTACAAAAACACCATGGCCTCGTTTTTTAAAATAAGGCAAAAACCAGTTGACCCATGAGAGCGCGCCCAAACAATTAGTCAAATGCATGCGAACAAATGCCTCATAATTAAATTCTGGGATAATGTCAAACTCTAAAATTCCTGACCCAAAAATTACTGTGTCAGGCAAAAATTTAGCCTCCATCATTTCTTCACCCACTCTTATTATGTCTTCCGATTTTGTAATGTCACATACAGAAAAGGAAAAGTGCTCATCCATTTTCTGTTTTGACAAAAATTCTTTTAAAAAATCTTTGGTCCGTGCTACCCCCCATACTTCATGATCTTGGCGCAAAAGTTCATGAGCAAGCGCCATTCCGATCTTTGAAGAAACACCAGTTATAAAAACCTTCATATGTTTGTGCCATTTCTCGTTTTTCTTTTATAATCTCTGTAGTCGTTGATGATCTCGTCAATTATTGCGGATGGGCGATGCTTTGTCTCATCAAATGTGCGAAGCAAATATTCCGCGATAATCGAAAGGGAAAACATCTGTATCGCTCCTAAAAAAAGCGCTACAACTAAGATCGTTACGGACAACGATGGGGCAGATACAAAGATCGCTGAAAAGATATAAAAAAAAATTGATGCTACAGACAACGCGCCAACACCAAGGGCAAGATGAAAAATCCATTCAATGGGTCTTTTTGAAAATGAAAAAATAAGACCCTTGGCAAAACGTATATAACCAAAAAAATTAAAATTGGTCTTGCCAGCAAAACGTTCCATGTGTGTATATGGAATTCCTATGCTCTTAAAACCGACGAAGGCGCGCATAGCACGCATATATCGATCCACCTCTGGCATCGAATTTAAAACATCCAGAGCTTCGCGATCTATCAATGCAAAATCACTGGCGTCAAGTGGCATGATATTAGAAAGCTTTCGAAAAACTCTGTAAAAAGCTTTATAAAAAAATCCTCGAATAGCATTTCCTTCTTCACGCCTCTCCCGAATACCGTAAACAACCTTATACCCTTCTAGCCATCGTTTAATAAGTTCGGGGAAAAGCTCTGGCGGATCTTGGATATCGCCGTCCAGCGTAATGACGGCGTCTCCCGTCACATAACGCAAGCCTGAAGCGTATGCGGCCTGCCCACCAAAATTGCGCGAGTGACTCATGACAATCAAGCGTTTGTCATGGGACGCGATTTCGCGCAATATATCCAGAGCGTTGTCCGGACTTTTGTCGTTGACATAAACAATTTCATAATTTGGGGTGATTTGCTTCATAACCTTCGTCACCCTACGATACATCTCTTTCACCGAGCCTGCATCATTGTAACATACAATAACAATCGAAATTTTTTTATCGGTTAACATCATATATAATATTATACTTTGTAATATATAACTATTACCGCGTTTCAGCAACAGCAAGTACCAACGATTCAAATGCCCGCGTATAAGCCGCAATGGTATGTTGCGCTACTATTTTTGTCGAATACGCTCCCATGCTTGATCGCAATTCTGGCTGAACAAGTAGCGTGACAATACGTTCGGTCAAGGCAAATACGTCGTGAGGCGACACCAAAAAACCATTTTTGTTTTCTTTAACAAAAATCGGCATATCACCGACATTCGTAGAAACGATGGGCTTGCCCAATTTCATTGCTTCCAGTGTCGCTATACCTACATCCACGATAAGCGCCGGCTCTACATAAATATCGGCGTACGGCAATACATCTTTTATATCCATGCGGCCGGTTAAAATGATATTTTTTTCTGTATGAAATTCACGATTGACGACGGCAAGACGCTCCGATAGCTGACCCCATCCCACAATCAAAAAATATGCACGAGGATATTTTTTGATGACTTCGGATGCCGCACGCATCAAATATTCGTGTCCTTTTTCCGGCACGAGACGGCTTACCGTTAAAATTATTTTCGCATTAGTCGCAATGTTGAATTTCCGCAGTAATTCCTCGCGCGTATACGCCGGCTCATCAAAAATAAGCGGTGGATGGTATTGTATGACAAATTTTTCTTCGGGAATGCTCTCTTGTTTTGCGGTAAATGTTTTTACTGATGATGCGTCAACAATAATGCGCGCCGTAAAGAGCGACAAAAAGCGGTCCGTACAAATCTGCCATCGAGACTTGTCCGGATACAAATTGTGTTCATAGCTAATCAATACCGGTCGAGGATGCACCAATAGTGTCGCTGCCCTGACTATCAAATTCGCTGAAAAAAGTTCAGTAACCACGACGTCGAATCGTTCCTTGCGCAACCATCGCCACAAACGAAAAAATGCCATCACATCAAACGTTCCACGAAAATTCGCATGACGCCACAAAGATGGGGACATCGGCAACAAATCTGCAAGACTTTCCTGAGTTTCTGGAAACAATGTCAACAGGCGCGGCTCAAAAAGATCAGTATTAAGATGTTTCAATTTATACATCAAAAGCTTCTCCGCGCCCCCGACACTTAGGCGTCCGATGGAAAAAAGTATTTTTTTCATAATGTAATGCCGAAATTATTTTTGAAAAAATATTTTATAATCTCCGAGTACTCGTATCGCAATACGACAACGTGCTTACCTGGAGGTACGTACAACGCCTGAAATACGGTGCCAAATGTATGGATCGGTATCTCTGCACCGTCTATCCAGGCACGCCAACCAGGCAGATTATTTTGAGATACTACCAATAACTGTTCTTGTTCGCGATCCGTTTCAAAATACATTTCAGTATTTTTTTGCTTTGCCGCAACAATGCCCCGTTGAGTGATGACTGGCGCGTGAGCTTCAATGATACTTTGCAACACCGCCGGATCGGTCGCATTGTTATCCATATCTATCAGCCATGTCTCATCGGTAAAATAATACCGCGGACGGGAATTCAAAATCTCGTATACAAAAAGATTGCTTCCGTTGTTTGGAAATGATTGTTGTAAAATTTTATGAAACGGCGACGTGTCGGTAAATTCATATGGCGTCGTAATATGTGTGATTCCCAAAAATCGCACCAAAGCAATACGGGAATCCAAAAGATTCATTTTTTCTTCAGTGGAAACCGGAAGACCTGATAGCTTGTCACCTCTAAATTCGCTTCGTTCGCTGCCAATGTACGCAAGCAACCGTGCCATCGGACGTGCCATGATCGTATCGTAAAGCGCCGCCGAACGAAAACCGTTTAATATGCCGGTGTTGGGATAAGCGGCCGCGACATAATAACGCGTCAACACATTGTACAAAGATTGTCCCTGAACATCGCGCCACGGCAATTCTATCTGCTCATATGTTCCCTTGCGCACCAGAAAATCAAATACTTTCGTTTGTTCGGTGTTGTGCAACACAGACGCGGTCATTGGCTTATCGGTTAAAGCTTGGATAGATACGGTCCGGCCTAAAAACGGAAATACAAGCACAATATTGGCGACAACAAACAGCGCAACCCGACTGCGCGTGATATGCTTGCTACGAGCGATACTACGACATAAAAAATATGCTCCCACCAAGAAAATAAGCGCAAAAAAAGATCGCGGATCTACAAGGTCAAAATTTGAAAGGACGTCTAAAATATTTTTTTGTATATAGGCATGATAATAATCCAAACCCAGAGCGCCGGATGTTTTAGAATACGCATAACGATCAAATAGAAAATATACTTTGGACACCAGTGATTGAAAATAAAAATGAACAAGATACGTTGATACTAATCCGACCATTGTCGCCACCATAACCATAGTGCCATATATGCGTATCAGTATCTTTATTCGCGCGCTGTTCTTTATGTTTTCAAAATTGTTCCACAAAACATCAACGCCGAATCCCACCAGCACCGAGGCGGCAAAAAACATCAATAATCCCCAACGCTCCGCGTGTCTTGTAATGTTAAAAATCGGGGCGTGATGCAATACCCAATACAGGGGAGAATATTTTACGCTCAAGACCAGCGCAATCAGGAAAAACCAGGAAAAAAACTTCGCATACCCCTCTTTGCGGAAAGAAAACCCCAAAACAAACAACAGTGGCACCATAGCTCCCACATACGTAAAATGTTCCGGTGCAAAACCAAGAAAAGCAATGTCGAAAGGCATAAATAACCGCAGCGGGTCGAAAAGAGTAAATCCGGCCCGCACCGCATCTCCATGTCCAACGCCGCTGTTACGAACTGAATTTTGTAAAAAAACGATAGCAGGAATCAATTTCGGCAAAGAGAGCGCCACGCCGACGATTATCATGCTCGCATAGGCCAGTGGAACCCGCCAAAACTTCGTATCGCGCAAACCCAAATAAACCGCAAACACACCGGCAGCAGAAAAAATCTCTATCATAAATTGCCAGTGCCCCGACGCCAACCCCAATCCTACAGACACCATTCCTACAACCAACATCCATTTGTGTCTCCGCTTAAAGAATAAAAGCAGCGACAAAAATAATAGCGGCAAAATATAAAACGTATTTACGATTGGCAGATCATAAATCAACATCCATTGGCTAAACACAAACACAATTGATCCAGTCACCGCACCCCATCGCGAAATACCCATATACCTCATCAGCGCCGCCATGCAAACTCCCATAAGCGCCAACATAAAAAATACTGAATAAACATATGCGGTCCATGGCGAAACAAAATATAATAAAAAAACAGACCACGGCGTTAAGAAAACGTGATTGTAGCTAGCAAATCCGGAAAAGCCGGAAAAAACATCCGGATTCCACAAAAAATTGTTTCCAGAAACAATAGATTGTTTAAAAAAATAAAAGTACGGCAAATGCTGCGTGATAAAATCGATGTGAAAAAAAACGCTGCGACCAAACAAGAACGGCGACAAGGCACCAATAATAGGCAATATGAGTAGTGTATAAAAAAATTTATTGGATATTTTGTACATTTGTTATTTCTTGCGCAAAACGCATATTAAAGAGATCCCGAATGGAAAATTGATAAAACGCAATATATGGAGCTCAAATGAAAATATGCCTATCAATATGGCATTTGGTATGGCCGACACAGCAAATAAGTCGGATTTGTCGGGTCTTGCATGCAAGATCTTCTTTATCATCCTTATCGCCATAATCATGGGTGCGAGCAAAAAATTCATGTAACTGATTTGTTCTATTTCTAAATGAGTAGAACGTCCAATCTTTTCTATTAATTCTTTTTTGGTATATCGGCGCTTGTGATGATGAAGTGTATCATGCTCAGTCCATAAAAAGGAAAGCGCCGGCACCGTGATTAAAGCAATTCCATCGGGCGCGAGCAATTTTTCTATCTTTTTTAGCGCGGCCTCATCATCGTCTATGTGTTCGAGTACGTCCAACAATGTGACAATGTCATATGTTTTGGACATGGCATCTTCTGGAAATGTACCGTGAATGATGGGAAAATCCGCACGTTCTTGCTGCAAAAAGCTTACAACCTCGGAAGACGGCTCCAATCCCTGGACATCGTTGGAAAATTCCCGCAACAATTCGAGATTAAATCCGGTGCCGCAGCCGACATCAAGAGCGGAAGCGCGGGGCGTATGTATACATTGTTGTAGAAAGCTATGAATAATTTTTCTTCTTCCCACAAACCACCAATGGCGCTTTTCTTGTTGATACATCTCGCGATACAGTTTGGTTTCCATAGTATAATAGTACTTCAAAAAACGTTATTTGAAAACGAAAAACTCCCTCCATATCTCCCAATAACTATATTTAAAGCGTATGTCATGGGTTCCTGGAGGCACTACTATTGCCTGATAAACAGTGGCAAAGGTATGGAGCGGTACTCGCTGATCATCTATGAACACACGCCATCCGGGAAGATTGTTTTGGGAGAATACGAGAAGCTGTGGTTTTGAAGTATTGGTGGTGAGCTTTAAAGAGGCATTCTTACGTTCTTGGAGGGCAATGCCCTCTTGGGTGATGGAATGGGTCTTATTGGTCTTCTCTATCAATGTCTGGAGCTCTTGGGGTGTGGTTGAGGTAGGAAGGTCTAAGAGCTCTGTTTCTTGGGTGAAGTAGTACAGAGGCCGTGCTTCTGTGTTCTCGTAGATATAGACGGGGATGTTGTAGGAGGTTGCGGTGGTTTCAAAGACTTTGGGAAATACTTTCTCATCGAGCGCGTAGGCGCTCGTAATATAGCGGATACCAAGGAGGGAGATAATGGGGCGGCGGTGGGTGAAAATTTGAGATTTCTTTGCAACCGATATTTTTGCATCAAGCAATGTTGTAGTTGCAACTCCACGAACGGTGCCTGCGGCTGGACTTCCCAAATACGCAAGCAACTCGGCCATATTGCGAGATGCCATGGGTTCCAAATATTCGGCTCCATGGATTTTATATGGTACATTTATATTTAATAATAAAAGTTCGCCATTAAAATCAAAAAGATTTTTACGAAAATCTTTTTCTCCTGAATGCGGAATCGTAAGCTTTTCAAAAATCGCGGTAGTTCCCAAAAAAGTAAAATATCTTCCATTATAAGAATCTTTAATAAAATCTGTGGTTTTTGGCATAGTATTTAAATATTTTTGCCTACTCCACAGCCCGTCGAACGCCCAAAATACAAAAACAAAATTCAAAACCACAACAATAGTGGCTATAGCAATAAAGTTTTTACTTTCGAATTTGGTCCGCTCATAATACCTCAACAAAATATATGTGCACACCAAAAAAAACATAGGAAGAGCAAACTGAATATTAAGAGGATCAAAAATTTGTAACGCAGAATTTATCGTACTTGCAATATAGCGATGGTAATAATCTGGAGCATACTGCATAGATGGAGAAAATAAAAATTCATCGAAATATGTATTGAGCAAGAAGAGTAATTTGTCATTAAAGAAATACTTCAAAAATCCGCTCGCCGTGCTTACCATCACCAAAAGTATTGATATCCACTTGATCAAGCGTGAAAATATTTTTATACGAAAAGCGTTTTTTGGATCTCTTAGTGCGTCTGCTCCAAAACCAACTAGAAGCGCAAAGGGGAAAAATCCGACGTATATCCACCGCTGTGGTCCATGAAGCAAATTAAGTGGCGGGATATGATGCATCAGCCAAAACAACGGAGAATAGGCTGTCGCCAACAAAAACAACATCCAAAATAACAAAATAAGAAACCTACTAATGAGCGTTGAAAATCTGATAGCTGCAAGAAAAAATACAATTGGTAATATGCCAATATATATAGACTCTGCGGTGATAAAAGAATGCTCAAAATACGGCAAAAAAAACGTGACAAGTGTAATCGGATTAATGCCTGCGTACAGATCTGCAACATGAGAGTACCCGCTCGCCAATTGAACCGAGAGTGGGACGAATGTTAGTGTTGGAATAATCTGTATCAAACCAAAAAAAGTCCCTCCCGCTACCATGCATATAAAACAAAGAAGTGGTTGAAAAAAATTTTTTACGCCCTGTTGAGCTCTGTTATATGAAAAATATATTGCAAAAAAGCCGACGGTAGTTAAAACCAAAAAAAACCACTGCCAATGAGAAGAGGTCCACCCCAAAAAAACACCAAATGTTCCAACAGCTATAGGCCAAAAACGCAGCCTCTCGTCGGCTTCCATTAAACAAAAAACGAGAATCGGCAATAAAACAAGCGCATTTGTCGCGGGAAGGAAAAAAACATAATGTCCCGCGCCAAAAATATATACGATCCCTGCAAGAAACTGTCCCAATGGCCTAATGTGCAATTTATGAGCAACGCGCGTGGTAACAAAAGAAGCAATTAAAAGATTAAAAAACGTCAACCAATGGTATGCCAAAGGAACTGAGAAAAACTTGAGAGCGACATAGAAAATTGGAGAAAAAAAACCGCCCGTAACACTTACGAAAACTGGAAATCCGGAAAAAATAAATGGATTCCATAAAATACTTTCTCCTTGTAAAATTGCGACTTTATAAAACACAAGCACTGGGAATTGAAACAGCTCATACGTTCTTAGGAGTATTTCAGTATATCCAATAAGCTGAGGCAAAAGCGTCAAAAAAATAACTCCGGAAAGCGTTAAAGCCATCCCCCACCACTTTTTTAAGAATCGCTCCGACGCATCTGCCATAATTTTCAACTTATTTAATAGGGCTCATCCGTACAACGTACCGCAACGGAAAAAACCAAAATGGGATTCTTTTTATTTTTTGAACAACAAATTTTCCTTGAATAAGTTTCTGGAGCATGGTCAAATCGAAATCATGCAAATGCCATTCATACTCTGCTTCCTCTTTGCGCTTTGCAAAAAGGAGTTTAAACAATCCTGTCACAATCAACACTCGTTTTACTGCTTTTATAACTTTTTCATTCGGGATCGAGATGACAACAATCCCGTTCGTATCAATAAGTTTATATATTTCTGAAATCATTGCTTCTGGACGAAGCAAATGTTCAATAACCTCGCTGGAAAAAATTTTACTAAACTTTTTGTTTGGGAAAAGTTTAGCCATATCTTCCGCGTCACCATTTAGCAGTGTAGCTCGGTCGCCCAGTCGTTTTTTGGCGACCACCAAAAGAGTCTCCGACAAATCAATGCCGTAAAGCTTCCCTGCTTTAATTTTTTCTAATATATTTCCACCGCCACATCCTACATCAAGCGCGATATCATTTTCATTCGCATTTACATACCGCACCACCCATCGTACCCGCAATCCTTCAATATATCGTACTATCGCATTAGAATGGCGCGTTTGTGATTCTAAAATAGTTCCGTATTTCTTAACCATTTCTTCGTTCCATTGAGTAAAATTCTCTTTTGTTAACTTCAAGCGATCTTGTACATCCATACAAACTATTAAATCATAAATGCTTTATATTATAAAGGTCTTGCCACAATCGCCAGCGAATTCGCAAAACATCCACCAACACGTTTGCATACGACAACATCCCGACCTTACTCTCTTGCTGATGTGACCAGATGATCGGTATTTCTTTAATTAAAAAACCAGACGCCCTTGCAAGTGCCAGCGCCTCCACATCAAATCCCCATCGCGAAACCACGAGACGAGGGAATATTTCATCCGCAGCTTTTTTAGTAAACAACTTAAACCCACGCTGCGTGTCATAGATACCCGGAATCAAAAGCAGCCGAATAAAAAGATTTCCGAGTTTTCCCGCAATGATACGAAATATCGTTTCTCTTTGTGTCATATGCGCTCCCAATGCACCAATGGATCCGATAACAACATCGTGAGTCGGCACAAACGGCAACAATTTTTCTATTTCATTTATCTTCGTGGCATTATCTGCGTCCATAAAAAGCTTTAAATGCCCTCGTGCCGCGATCATGCCCTGACGCACCGCATATCCTTTTCCGCGATTTTGTTCGTTATCCAAAATAATAATGTTCTCGTAGCCATGCTTGAACTGTTTTACAATATTGACGGTATTATCAGACGATCCATCAGAAACAACAATGATCTCATAGTTCCACGATTGCCGAGATAAGTAATCAATCGTTGAAACAAGAGTATGTGGCAAACGTCGCTCTTCGTTGTATGCAGGAATCACCACTGAAAGAAAAATATCAAGATTGCTTGTCATCTTTTTTTCAAAAACTCCCTCCATATCTCCCAATAACTATATTTAAAGCGTATGTCATGGGTTCCTGGAGGCACTACTATTGCCTGATAAACAGTGGCAAAGGTATGGAGCGGTACTCGCTGATCATCTATGAACACACGCCATCCGGGAAGATTGTTTTGGGAGAATACGAGAAGCTGTGGTTTTGAAGTATTGGTGGTGAGCTTTAAAGAGGCATTCTTACGTTCTTGGAGGGCAATGCCCTCTTGGGTGATGGAATGGGTCTTATTGGTCTTCTCTATCAATGTCTGGAGCTCTTGGGGTGTGGTTGAGGTAGGAAGGTCTAAGAGCTCTGTTTCTTGGGTGAAGTAGTACAGAGGCCGTGCTTCTGTGTTCTCGTAGATATAGACGGGGATGTTGTAGGAGGTTGCGGTGGTTTCAAAGACTTTGGGAAATACTTTCTCATCGAGCGCGTAGGCGCTCGTAATATAGCGGATACCAAGGAGGGAGATAATGGGGCGGCGGTGGGTGAAAAGGCGCGACTTTTCTTGTACGGAAAGATTAAGATTTCTGAGCAAACCCGTCCCCGCATCAGAGATTTGTACTTGTCCTCCGATATAACCGACTGCACGCGCCATGGAAAGATTTGTGATCGTAGCATTGTATCCGGCGCTGGTAATGCCGTATTTTATGTTGCGCGAAGGAACCAGTGTTGCGCTGTATAGTTGAAAATTTTCCGCTGCAGGCGGTGAGTTCGCATAAATATTCTCGAGTATTTCACTTTCCACGCGCCCGTCAAGAAATGAGATAACCCGGCCAACATCATCTTCCGGCTTGTTTTGTGCCGTCTTATTTTTTAGAAAAGAGACAGTCACAGGATCCTTTTCATATACAGTCCGTGCAAACCTATCCCCAAAAAAAATATGCGTTCCGATAAAATTTCCGACAAGAACGATCGATATCACGATTGCCGTGTTTTGCGGTGTTATGTAGCCACTGGCAAAGAACCACACAATGAAAGAACTGACGGCTATAAATATAAGAGCGAAAAAGAATTGGTCATTTCCGATATTAAAAAGAGAGAGAGCCTGATTGAACATTTTTGCTATGTACACATGATAGCTTTCCAATGGGATCGGGGACGATGCGTGATAATAATATTTTTCAAAATACTTATTACCCAGGAACAAAAGCTCTCGTGCATGCCTTTGCGCCAACCGCGTAACAATGGCTCCGGCGATACTGGCCACAGTAAATATAAAAAAAGTAAAAGTAAATCTCCGTGCAATAGCACGCCAACGCTGAATATCCGTGCCCTTTTTTATTTGGTCAATTCCAAACCCAGCCAATACCGCGATGGCAAAACCTACCACGTAGATCCAGCGAACAGCGGAGTGAGTAAATGTAAACGGGGGGATTCGTTGTAAAACCGCAAAAAACGGCAAGCCACGAACGCCGAGGAGAGCCGAAAAAACCATGAGGTACGTAAAAAAACCATTGTGAGAGCGTAAGCGCCAGGTAAGCGCTCCGGCAGCCAAAAATAATGATAACAGTCCGAGATAGATCCAATCCGCGTCAGACTGAAACAGCGGATGAGCAAATGAAGGAGACAACAATGTAAATAAACCCATGAGCGAAAAACCCTCGCCACTAATGAATGTTTCTCCAAATCCTCCGGCCCTGGCGGAATGACTCATCATGACAAACACGGGTATCATTTTAAATAAACCAAAAAAAGTACCCATCAACACCATAACGACATAAGAAACAAGGATGCGATACGAACGATGGATCCAAAAAAGATACACCGCAAATAATCCCCCGACCAAAAGCGCGTTGAGAACAAAATGCCAATGCCCGCCAAGCCATCCCTGCAAAACAAGCATTGCACCAAGAGTGCCCGCCAACATAGTTATTTTCCGGCGCTCCGATCGGGCAATCTCATGTAGTAGCCACAAGATCCCCGGCAACAGCATAAAAGACTCCATCACCGTAAGATCGGGCCATTGTTGTCGTGTCACAAATATAAAAATAAGTCCCGCTATATATTGACCCAATATAGACACATTAAAAGAGCGCATCAAAAGTGCGGAAAATAACCCGGAAAGGATCATAGTCATTAACGTCATCCAATAGTAAAGCGCAGGAACACTCAAAAAAAGACTTCCGAGATACACAAGAGGAGAGAAGAATCCAATATTAAGATCAGCAAACGTCGGAAAGCCGGAAAAATTATAAGGATTCCATAGCGCAGAATCTCCGCGGATCACCGCGTCCTGATAAAAGTACGTATATTGCAACTGCTGTTCGATGCCGATAAAGCTACCGAATACCTGGCGCCCAAAAAGAAGCGTCGCCAAAACAATGACACACGGAATGCCCAATACGATCGCCATCCCCCACCACCGCGAAAGAAATTGTTCTATTTTAGAAACCATAGAAATGAAATGACCAACGCAACATAACGCCCTCAATGAACGTAAATATCATAAAGATCCAGATAATCGCATATATATATATTTTATATTTCGGATCGAACATTTATTCTTCCGGATTATTTAAACTTTTTAAAAATTCTACCTCGCCGTTTTTTCCAAAATTATCCGTCGTAATCGATCCGCCATAATAATATGTATGCGTCGGCGTTGAGACGTATGTTAGCAAAGATACAACAACGATACCAATCATACTTGCTACTACGGCAAAACGTCTCAATCGGGCGCCCAAAATCATATGTATCATATAATAACTCCCTAAAATGAATATGAGCGGTAATGCCGGCGCGATATAGCGGAATTTTGCGATTGGCCACGCGGATGACAGAGCGATATGAGCCCCTAAAACTAACGCGAGCGGCAGCAAATGACGCATTTGCTCCCGCAAATCCTTAAATAACATACGCGCCGCGGCAAATAGCGTCGCTATGTACACAACGGGAGCCAAAACAAAAAATTGGCGATTTAAAAAATATAGATTGTGCGGGAACCAAAATGTGATCTCACGCCACAACAACGTACCATATGTCTGTAATGTGATGCGAAAAGAAATGATATTGTTTTCCACGATACTACCTACTCCGAGTTTGTTCCAGACATATGCGGTATCAACCATCGAAAATGGCGTGCCAAAAAGCATATAGTTGCGGACCCCCCACGGCAGATAAAACAGTGCCGGGATCGCAAGACCCCAGGCGATCGCCAGTGTAGCAACGCGGCGCGATCTGCATATTGCAACCAGCCAATATACAACGTATACAGCGATCAATATAAGCGCCTGTTGATTGAGCAATATACCGATACCCATCACCGCGCTAAGCGCTATCTGGTTGCGCGGACGTTCCGCGTCTACCATCAATAATACAAACACAAGATATAAAAGAGCCTGAAAAATATAAAACGAACCATTGCCGGAATAATCGATCAAAAGATATGAGAACGCCGTAAAAAATAAAGATAAGATCGCGACATGATCCCCACCCAACCTGCGCCCCAACAAAAAAACAAAATATAAGATCACGATGCCACTAATCAAAGAAAGCGTTTTCAGTGTCTTATATCCGTCAAGGTCAGATATTTTCATAAATATGCCCCCAATAAACGGCCACAAAGGATTGTGCTCCAAAAATCTACCGCCAGTTTTTTGCAGAGAATAAAAATGCGGCTTATCGGTCGCGGCATCAATCAAAAAATTCCACCCGTGAGCAAGCGCTTCGGACGCGACCGCGTATTGCCCAACATCGCCGTGCACAACGGTGTTCCACGAAAAAGAAGCAAGGCGTAATCCGGTGCCTGCGATAAAAATAATAATTATTAATAATTGGAATTTTTTGGACATCTTTGATACTCTATTGATATGAATGTACCGAAAATATTAAATCTTGACCTGTTGCTCAAATCTTACCTTTTTATCCCGAAAGTGCAATTTCGCAATGCCATGAAAAAATACGGACATGATATCACCGGCAAGACGCTGGACATCGGAGCCGGTCTTAAGCCCTTTGCTCAATATTTTAACACTTCAGAATACATAAGCCTAGATTCTGACGCGTCGCTCAAACCCGATGTCGCTGGAGATATCTTGCATCTTCCATTTGAAGATGCGTCATTTGATAGCGTGGTATGCTTGGAGGTTTTGGAACATGTCGCCGATACGCAAGGTGCTCTGCGTGAAATCCTGCGGGTATTAAAACCCAACGGCGTATTTATGGTTTCGACACCCATGCATTGGCCGCTCCATTATGAACCGATGGATTATTGGAGATTTACCCGGTACGGCCTTGAGGAATTATTGAAAAAAAATTACACGGTCGCGACCGTGGAAAAGCTCGGCGGACTCTTTTCATTTTTGGGCGCGCGCATCGCTGAAGAAAGCGCACTCTTTTTGTATCGTCTGTTTCCTTTCTTGCCACGCCGCGCCCGCTACGCATTGGGACATATTGCGAATATCCCACTCTCTGTCGGTTTTTATATATTCTCGTTACTTACCGATTGGCTTTTCCCGCAAGATGCCATTTCGTGGCTGGTGATCGCCAAGAAAAAATAAAAACCTCTATTACGTTAATAAATGCATGAAATTTCTATGTTTTTAGTGTGGCATGATTATCCTCCATGGAGCAAGAATTCCTTCGCGAACGATATTTTGAGAAATCTTAGAGACACCTAGCGTGCGGTTCTTAAAAATGATCGGTATCTCCGCGATGCGCGCATGCGCGCGCCACAAATGATATTTGAGCGCCATCATAAATGCATACCCTTTAAATTGAGACAGCGCCACCAAATCGATCTTACGCAACATATCAGTACGAATGCAATTAAACCCTCCAGTACAGTCGTGTACCGGGATCCGCGTAATCAACCGGCAGTACAAATTGCCGAACCGGCTCAACGTCTTGCGATACCATTCCCATCCCTCGGTCCCGCCACCAGCTAAATATCGAGCGCCGACTACTAAATCGTTGTTATCGATCGATCGCAACATTTCCGGCAAATATTTCGGATCATGTGAAAAATCGGCATCCATCATAGTGAGCGACCTGATGTTCGATTCCGCAAGCACCGCGCGGAACGCATCGATGTACGCGATACCAAGTCCTTCCTTGCCAGCACGTCTCATGATCGAAAGATTTGGATATGTGTTCATCAGCTCTTGCACGATATTCGCTGTGCCGTCCGGAGAATTATCATCAACCACACGTACAAAAATATCTGGCGCGATTACAAAAATATCTTTTATCAAAGCGTGGATATTTTCCTTTTCATTGTATGTTGGTATCAGTACGATATCTCGCATAATATACCAATAATATAGCAAAGCACTTTGGTTGCCTAGAGAACAGAAAGATCATACAATAATGGTGCATCGATGAGTACAAAGACAAATAAAATTCTCATGATCATTCTTCTACTCGGACTTGCGCTGCGCGTCATAGGTATTACCTATGGCCTGCCATTGTGGCTCGTGGGAGATGAGCCGCCGTTCGTACTTTCGGCGCTTAAGATGATCGAATTAAAAACACTTATTCCAGCTTTATATTCTGCTGAATTTGAAAAAATATCTTATTTCCCTCCGTATTTGGCGTATTTATATATACTTCCATTTTTAATAATTTTAGCAGTAAAGTTTGTTTTGTTTGCGGAATCCACAATGCAATTTTCACAATATTTATTACTTGATCTGTCCGCTTTTTTTATAGCCGCACGGATCTCGAGCGCTATAGCCGGCATACTGACCGTGTGGATAATGTACCGTGTCGCCAAAAATTTGTTCCATGATGATATGGCGGCCTTGCTCTCTGCGGGATTTTTATCGCTATCAACCATGCATATCCTGCTGTCCCACTGGGGACGTGATTGGACGTATGCTGTCTTATTGTTGACGTGTGCGATATATACTCTGACTCGGCTCGATTGGAGCGACTCTAAACGATACTATACATCCTCCGTCATTGCCGGCATTGCTTTCGGATTCAGTTCTGCCGCGATATTCATACCGATATTCATGGTCTTGTATATATTTATTTATGAGGGCAAAAAAATACTTGGGATATTAAAAAATAAAACGCTGTGGATCTCGGCGATGATATTTGTCGGATTGGCATTGTTCTCATATATTCTTTTTCCGGCTGGCCTCTTCTTCACCAAAACAAACTCTCTGGCTATACCAAAAACCTTGGGTCGTCTTTTTGAAACATATGGATCATTTATCAAGCCGTTTGCGTACAACGACCCGATCTTGTTGATGTGGTCGTTGATCGGAC